>Ga0224512_10000489_pt1 | contig 42215 bp, 43 predicted proteins | sample SF_May12_sed_USG_4_FD_169103 | JGI IMG/M metagenome (GOLD analysis project Ga0224512, IMG submission 169103) | Sediment microbial communities from San Francisco Bay, California, United States - SF_May12_sed_USGS_13 | ecosystem: Environmental > Aquatic > Marine > Sediment | place: USA... | reverse complement strand
CCCGCTGGAGGGTCGTGATGAGGTGCCGACCTTGCATCGCCCCATCGGCTGCAAACATTGCTCGAACACCGGTTACCGGGGGCGCCTGGCCATTCACGAACTGATGACCGTCAACGAAGAGATCGAGCTTTTGGCCGTCGAGCGAGCGGCGACGGAGCTGCTGACCAAGGCGGCAGTGGCCAACGGAATGCGGACCCTCAGAGAAGACGGCATGGACAAGGTAGCGATGGGGCTCACCTCCATGGAAGAGATCATGCGGGTGATCATCTGAGACCCGACGCGCCAACACTGCCCGCCCAGGGAAACCTTCAAGGTGGGAAGACCTGATGCCGAAACTCATGTGAGGCGGATCGCCTCGAAGGGAAACCGGAAAGAGAATGAACACAGCATCACGCAGACTCGGTGAGCTACTCGTCGATCGTCGCTTGCTCTCTAAAGACGTCCTCGAAAGCCTCCTGGAGAAAGAAGCGACCACCGGGGTACCGATCGCCAAACTCCTGATCGACGGCGGTCATGTGCGAGAAGAGGATCTTCTCAAGGCAGTCGCCGACCGGGTAGGCATGATGTATATCGATCTCGACGACGCGCTGCTCGATCCGGAGGCCGTCGGACTGTTGGACGCCGATGCCGCCCGCCAACTCATGGCTATGCCTGTGCGCCTCGAGGAAGAGAAGGCCATCGTTGCGGTCGCCGATCCGTTCGACCCTGAAACGCACGTCCGCCTCGAGAAGATCTCTGGAATGGGAGTAACACTGGCCCTGGCCACCCGGGCTTCCATTCAACGTGCCATCAACTTCGTGCACGGGACGGAGGAGGTCCCTCTCATCCGTCAGCCGGGGATCCCTGCAGAGTCGGCAACGGTCGCCGAACCCGAGACGCTGCACTTGAACGAACTCCTGGGCATTCAGCTGGACCGGGGTGGTTCCGACCTGCATTTGACTGCCGGTTCGCCGCCGCAGATCCGCGTCCACGGGAAGCTGGAGCGCTTGACCGATTTCCCGGTACTCAAACCGGCCGAACTACGGAGGATGGTGTACAGCATCCTCACCGAAAAACAACGCGAGAAACTAGAGGAGACGCTCGAGCTCGACGCTTCGCATCCTGTGCCCGGACGGGGCCGGTTCCGCATGAACGTTTACTTCCAGCGGGACTCCATCGGAGCCGCCTTCCGGGCTATTCCGACTGAGATCATGTCCCTCCAGGACCTGGGAATCCCCCCGTCGGTTGGGGAGCTGGCCGATCTGCAGCGTGGTCTGGTTCTGGTAACGGGCCCAACCGGATCCGGTAAGTCGACAACTCTGGCCGCTCTGATCGATATGGTGAACACCAAGCGCTCCTGTCACATTCTCACCGTAGAGGATCCCATCGAGTTCCTCCACGTCCATAAGCAGGCCATCGTCAACCAGCGTGAAGTCGGAGCGGATACCCTCGGATTCGGACCGGCGCTGAAACATGCGTTGCGGCAGGACCCCGACGTTATTCTGGTCGGGGAGTTGCGGGACCTCGAAACCATCTCAACCGCGCTCACCGCCGCCGAGACGGGCCACCTCGTCTTCGCCACTCTGCACACTCAGGATGCGCCTCAGACGATCGATCGGATGGTCGATGTCTTCCCCTCTCACCAGCAGCAGCAGGTCCGCGTACAGCTGGCGTCGACCATCCAGGCGATCCTGACCCAGCAGCTAGTACCGCTTCGGAGCGGAAAGGGGAGGGTGCCGGCCGTTGAGGTGATGATGGCCACATCGGGCATCCGCAACCTCATCCGGGAATCGAAGAACCATCAGATCACGACCGCAATGCAAGCGGGCGGCAAACACGGCATGCAGACGATGGATCAGGCACTGGCCGATCTGGTTCGCCGCAACCTCGTTTCGTACGCGGTGGCAGTTGAACGATGCATGAACCTCGAGGACTTCCAGCGGCTGGCCGGTCGGATGGCGTAGGAGCAACTTCGATATGGCGACGACATTCACCTACAAGGTCAAAGACAAAGCAGGGAAGCTGCACGACGGCGAGATGCAGGCTTCGTCGCAGTCGGCAGTCGCCAAGGCGTTGCGCGAGCGCGGGTTTGTGCCGGTGTCGGTCGAAGAAAAAAAGGCTTCTGCCCTTCAGATGGAGATCCGCATCCCCGGTCTGACCGGGCGTATCAAGGTCAAGGAAGTCTCGATCTTCAGCAGGCAGTTCGCCACCATGATCAACTCGGGTCTGTCGCTGCTCAGATCGTTGACCATCCTGGCCGAGCAAACGCCCAACCGCGCCTTCAAGGATGTGATCCTGGAGGTGAAAGCGGACGTCGAAAAGGGATCATCCCTGTCCCAGGCGCTGGAGAAACATCCGAAGGTGTTCCCCCGTCTCTACAGCTCCATGGTCAAGTCGGGTGAAGTAGGTGGTGTCCTGGACGAAACCCTCGAACGCTTGGCGGTTACGCTCGAAGCTCAGGTGGAGCTCAGGTCGCAGGTGAAGTCGGCCATGATGTACCCGGTGGCTGTGTTCGGCCTGGTGATCTTCATCGTGATCGCCATGCTGCTCTTCGTGGTTCCCATGTTCGAGTCGATGTTCGCAGACTTCGGGGCCGATCTCCCGTTGCCGACCAGAATGCTCATGGCCCTCTCGGTAATCTTTGTCACCTACTGGTATTTGGCCATCAGCGGCACCGTAGCGATCATCGTCGGGTTCAAGCGATGGATTGCGACCGACAAAGGACGCAGTCGATTCGATGCGATCAAGCTCAAGCTGCCCATCTTCGGCAACCTGGTACACAAGACGGCACTGGCTCGCTTTTCTCACACCCTGGCTGCTCTCACCCGGACCGGTGTTCCGATCCTGATGGCCATGGATATCGTGGCGGAAACCTCCGGCAACGCGGTCGTTGCCCGGGCCGTGCACAGCGTGCAGGCTTCGGTGAAAGAGGGCGAATCGATTGCCGAACCCCTCGCCAACCACCCGGTGTTTCCCCCCATGGTCGTGCAGATGATGGCGGTCGGGGAGGAAACCGGCGCTCTCGACACGATGCTCCAGAAGGTAGGCGATTTCTACGATCGCGAGGTCAAGACCATGGTGGAAGGCCTCACCAGCCTTATCGAGCCCCTCCTGGTCGTGATTCTCGGAGCCACCGTTGGCGGCATGCTTCTGGCGTTGTACCTGCCCATCTTCAACGTCATCACTCTCATCGACTAGCGATCCCGGGCGGCTGACTAGCCCATCCGGTTTCGGGAAGATGATGCCGATCCTGCGGATTGCGGCTCAACCCTGAACGCCGATTTGCCGATATCCAAATACGAGGGCCGAAGGTCGGCTCTCTGCACAAGGAGGACAACCATGATTGGTTTGATTCGAAGCCGACTCGGAAACGAGGAAGGCTTCACCTTGGTCGAGTTGATGGTGGTCGTATTGATTATTGCCATTCTCGTGGCGATCGCCATCCCGACCTTCCTCGGAGCCCGGACGAGCGCCCAGGATCGGGCCGCACAGAGCGACCTGCGCAACGCCTTGACGGCCGAGAAGGTGTACTACGTGGACAACGAGGCCTACACCGACAACGCTGGCGGTGCGTTGGCGGCCATCGAGCCGAGCATCGACTGGGGCGCCGTCGTCGTCAATCTGGACGCGCTGAACGATCAGTACGTCTGCATGGAGATGGCCTCGTCCAGTGGCGAGACCTTCTACCTGAAGGACATCGCTTCCGGAGCCGGGGCAGGTACGTTCTACGGCAATCTCACGGCCGACGCCAACTGCGCTGGTGCTGTGGCAACCACTGCGGATGCCGGCTGGTAAACCGTAGTCACGATTCGAAAACTCGAGAGGGCGGCCTGTAGGCCGCCCTCTCGGCATGTCCGGGCGATCCGACCCCGGGTGGCTAACGTGACCTGTCGAAGAGAGGAGACATGACCGCCTATTTCTCCGTCGTTGCAGGCCTGTTCGGTTTGTTGATCGGATCCTTTCTCAATGTGGTCGCCTACCGTGTGCCGCTGGGCCGGTCCGTGGTATCGCCGCCTTCGGCCTGTCCGGAGTGTGGGCATCCGATCCGGTGGCAAGACAACATCCCGGTTGTCTCTTGGTTGCTTCTCCGCGGGCGATGCCGCGAATGCAATACAAGGATCTCACCGAGATACCCCACCGTGGAAGCTGCCACCGGGGCGCTGTTTGTCGGTACCTTTCTGGTGATCGGCCCTACCTGGGTGGTGGCCGCCTACTTGCTGTTCGCAGCCACCACGATGGTTTTGGTGCTCACCGACCTCGACCACCAGCGGATCCCCAACCGCATCTTGTATCCGGCCACGGTGGGGGCAGTGGCCCTCCTCACCATCGGTGCGGCGGCTGATGGGAACCTGGCGGCAGTGCCCCGGGCTCTGGCCGGGGGTGGCATCTACTTCGGGTTGCTGCTTCTCATTGCGCTGCTGGCCCGGGGTGGCTTTGGTATGGGGGATGTCAAGCTGGCCTTCCTGCTCGGGACCTTCCTCGCGTTCCCGTCATGGGCCACATTGTGGTCGGGCATCTTCCTCGCCTTCCTGATCGGCGGTTTGGTGTCGCTGCTCCTCCTGATCACCGGACGGAAGGGGAGAAAGGACGCCATTGCCTTCGGTCCTCCGCTCATCTTCGGGGCATGGGTCGCGCTCGTCTGGGGCCGCCGATTGGTGGACTGGTACCTGGGCTGATGAGGGAGCACTGCCGGTGCTTGCGACTGTTCCAGCGCATTGTTACGCTCTTGTAATCACATCGTTGTAATTAGCGGTGCGGTCGTGGTCGAGCTGGGCCACGCGGGGGATTCGGTCGTACCGGCCGGTCCAGGGCGGAGACAACATGGCGATCAACGTCGGGTTGGACATAGGCACGAGCGCTGTTCGTGCGGCAGTTGTGCAGACGGGCAAAGGTGTGCCCGTCTTGCAGCGTTATGGACAGGTGGGGCTGCCGGAAGGAGCGGTGATCGCCGGCGAGATCGTTGAAGAAGCGATCGTTCGGGACGCCCTCACGCAACTCTGGAAAACGGCCAAACTCCCGAAGAAGCGAGTGGTGATCGGCATTGCCAACCAACGAGTGATCGTCCGGCGTGTCGACCTCCCTTACATGGCCGAGGACGAACTGGCTCAGGCTCTCCCGTTTCAAGCGCAGGAGTACATTCCGATCCCGATCGATGAGGCCATCCTCGATTTCGTCCCGCTTGAGGAGTTTGCGACACCCAACGGTGAACCAATGTTGTCGGTCCTGGTGGTCGCGGCCCACAAAGACATGGCGGCCGATGTCATGCGGGTGGTCGGCGATGCCGGTATCAAGGTCATGGCCATAGACCTGCAGGCCTTTGCATTGACTCGGGCCGTGTTGGGCGCCGACTTCGATCTCGACGCCGGGACCCAGGCGGTCATCAACATCGGTGCCGGGTTGACCCAAGTCATTCTCATGAAGGGCGGAACGATCCGGTTTCTCCGGATCTTGACGATAGGCGGGGCCACGTTCACGTCGGCGCTGGCCGATCGAATGCCGATGGAACCGGAACAGGCGGAGCAGTACAAGCGCCGCACCGGGGTAGCTATTGACGGGATGCCGGAGGGAGCCGAGGGGGAAGCGCTCGCCAAAGTGATCCTCACGGAAGAGGCGGACATCCTCATCGAAGAGATCCGGGGTTCGGTCGACTACTACGTAGGCCAGTCCGGGGGCGACGGACTCGAGCGTCTTTACGTGGCGGGCAACGGTGCACGACTGCCCAACCTGGCCAACCGGCTGGGCCGTTCGCTCGGCGTCGGAGTGGAACCGGTCCGGGTCCTCGACGACGAGAAGATGCGCATCGGCAAACTAGGGCTCAGCGACGTTGAGCTTGCTCAGTCCCAACCGGCGTTGCCGGTACCCGTCGGGCTGGCGATGTGGGGCGAACTCTGATGCGCGCCATCAATCTTCTTCCGCCGGAGGCAGCGCAACGAGCCACCGCCCGGCGTAAGACGGCCGGATTCGTCGCGTTGGGTATTGGCTACGTAGCCCTGCTCGCTCTGGTCGCTTTCTGGTGGCAGGGCAAGGCAACCGACGCGGAAGATGAGTTGAACGCTCAGCTGGCCGCCAACACCCGGATCCAGGCAGAGATCAACTCCCTCGACGACGTGCGGGCATTGCGGAGCACCTACGAGGACAGTGTTGGGCGGCTCGACACGGCACTCGCCCAGGATATCGCCTGGGGACGGCTTCTCAACGACCTGGCCCGTATCATCCCCGATCGACTGTGGGTAACGAGCCTGACCGGCACCCTGCAGAGTGACGACGAGAACCCCTTCCTGCTCGGCCAGGTCTCCGTTACCGGTGTCGCCTTTGACTATCCGGATGCTTCTTCGTGGCTGCGAGTCCTCGACGCCGAGGAATGGCCTGCCCTCGGCGGCGGATGGGTATCGTCCACCAGCCGCTCGACGATCGGCGAGTCGCCGGTCGTTAACTTCACCTCGGTCGCTTCTCTTTTGGAGCCGGCTCGCTCGAACCGCGTGGAGGAACGTACCCCCGAGGTCCCGTCATGAAACGTACCGGACTGATTCTCGGTGTGTTGGGCATGCTGTTTGTAACGGCCCTCTGGTGGTTCTTCGTGATTTCGCCGACCAACACCAAGATCTCCGAAGCCCAGGATCAACTCCAATCCGAAGAGGACAACGAGGTATTGCTCCAAACTCAGCTCCTGCGCCTCAAGAAGATCCAGGAGAGCGAACTCACTTATCGCTCGGCCATCGGGGCGCTCGACGCAGCCATCCCGTCCATGCCCCAGATGCCTGCCCTCATCGACACGCTGGCAGAGCTGGCCGAAGACTCGGGTGTCCAATGGGATAGCGGAACCTACGGCAACCCGGTCGAAGTGGAAGGCGAGGATTACTTCGAGATCCCAGTATCCCTGACGGTACAAGGCCAGTTTTTCGAAGTGCTGGGGTATCTCTACGGGATCGCCGACCTGGAGCGTATTGTCCGAATCGACGCCGTCAGTCTTTCCCCGACTCAGGACGACGCTGGTTTCACCATCGAAACTGTCGCGATTTCCGCGATGACGTTCACAACAGGGAACGTTGTCCTGCCCGGCCTACCAGAAGAGATCACCGAAACCACGACCACCACAACTCCCGGGGACGGTGAGTGATGCGCAAGAGAAGAAGCGGCACGGCGGCAGCGGTAGCAATCCTCTTCATCGGGGTAGCGGTCGCCGGTGCCTGGATGGTGGTTGCTCCATCGGTGTTCGGCGCGACCGATCCGGTGCTCGACGGCCCGCTGGCTGAGACAGCGGTGGCGGCCCCGGCCACCGCCGAGCTGATCGAAGGCGTCAAAGTGCTGAGCTCGTTCCAGGTGTCACAACCTCGGGATCCATTCCGGCCCCTCATCACGGAAGACTCCACGACGGGAGGTACGGGGACCGGTGACGGATTCGATCCGTCGGGATTGCGGGTGACGCTCGTCGAGATCAGAGATGTCGGAGGCGTTCTGCGGGCCACGGTCAAAGTCGACGGCACCGACTACGACGTGGGAGTGGGAGACACCTTTGCCGACAATTTCAAGGTCGTCAGCCTCGATTCCGACAGCGGGGTGTTCCTCTACGGCGACAACGCCTTCGAGCTCTCCGTTGGTCAGGAGATATTGAAATAGCGACTTGCTACTTCGCGTCTGACACTCGAAACTCCCTGTCATGTTGCGTTTTCTCACCGCCGGCGAGTCGCACGGACCGGGACTGGTCACGATCATCGAAGGCTTGCCCGCCGGGCTCGACATCCGGGCTGATGGCATAGCCTCCGAGTTGGGCCGACGACGGTTGGGCTTTGGTCGCGGCAGGCGTATGCAGATCGAACAGGACGAGCTGGAGATACTTGCCGGGGTTCGCCACGCCCGAACCCTGGGAAGCCCCCTCGCGGTCCTGATCCGGAACACTGAGTGGTCCAGATGGTCAGTTGAGATGTCACCCGAACCGGGCGAACCGAAACGGGTCATGGCGACGCCCCGTCCCGGTCATGCCGATCTGCCCGGGATGCTCAAATACGATACCCATGATGCCCGCGACATCCTCGAGCGGGCCTCCGCCCGGGAGACGGCGGCCCGCACCGTCGCCGGGTACGCGGCTTCCCAGCTATTGCGGCAGGTGGAAGTCTCCATCTTGAGCCATGTAGTGGCGATCGGTCCCGTTGCGGTTCCCGCCGGTACGACCCCCGGACCCGGCGACTTGTCCGCCATCGATGATTCGCCGGTTCGGGTCTTTGCCAGAGAAGCCGAAGAGGCGATGATCGAGGCCATCGAACAAGCCAAGGCCAACCGTGACACGCTCGGAGGAGTGGTGGAGGTGCTTGTTTTTGGGGCACCGCCCGGACTCGGAAGCCACGTTCACTGGGATCGGCGTCTAGACGCACAGCTGGCAGCGGCCTTGATGTCCGTGCAGGGCATCAAAGCCGTCGAGATGGGGGACGGGTTGGCCTCGGCATTACGACCGGGCTCGGAAGCCCACGACGAGATCGGCTACACGGAAGGGGGATTCGTGCGGAGCTCGGATCGGGCCGGAGGTCTCGAGGGTGGGATAAGCACCGGTCAGACGTTGCGGATGCGGGCGGCGATGAAGCCCATCTCGACGTTGATGCGGCCCTTGCGGAGCGTCGACGTTGCCACCAAGGAACCGGCCGACGCCTTCCGGGAGCGATCGGATGTATGCGCCGTGCCGGCCGCCGGCGTGGTGGCCGAGCAGATGGTGGCGTACGTGCTAGCCAGGGAGCTGCTCCGCAAATTCGGCGGTGACACCGTGGGCGATCTCGTGGCCGCCGTCGAAGCCTACCGAACCCGGGTGGCCGCGTTCTGATGCGGGCCCTGTGGCTGGTAGGAATGATGGGCTCGGGGAAGACCGTAGTGGGGGCGCTGGTCGCCCGTCGGACCGGGCTCCCTTTCGTCGATACCGACTCGCGCATCGAAACTGAGTACCAGCAGACGATTACGACCATCTGGGAGACTGCCGGCGAGGACGGCTTCCGGGACCTCGAAACAGAGCAGATCGCCCGCCTCGTGACAGCCGCTCGCGACTGTGTGGTTGCCACCGGGGGCGGATCCGTGCTCCGACCGGAGAACGTGTCCCGCATGCGGAACAATGGCCTGGTGGTGTGGCTGATGGCAGTACCTGAGGTATTGGCCGAGCGGCTGGGGGAGGGCCGGAACCGGCCGCTTCTCACCGACCGGCCTCTCGACGGGCGGCTTGCCGATCTGGTGTCCGAACGGGGCCCGGCCTACGAGACCGCCGCACACCATACGGTCGATACCGGCGGCAAGAGTGCCGACGAAATAGCCCGAGAGGTCATGTTGCTGTGGAACGATTCCTGATCGACGAACGATCTGAGATCCTGATTGAGCGTGGTCTTATCACGGGCGATCTCCTTCCTGCTCGATCCGATCGCGAGAAGGTGGCCATCTTCACCCAACCGGGCGCCGGACACCTCGCCGCAACAGTGGCAGGCCGGGTTTCAGCCGTCGAGGTGCATCAAATGATGCTGCCGGATCGAGACGCTGCGAAAACTCTGGCAGTCGCCCTGACCGCCTACGAATGGCTGGCAGAGGTGGGGATCGGCCGCCACGACACCGTTGCGGCGATCGGAGGCGGCGCGACGACGGATCTGGCGGGGTTCGTGGCCGCCACCTACCTGAGGGGAATCGAAGTCGTCAATGTTCCGACGACGCTTTTGGGAGCGGTCGATGCGGCGATCGGGGGCAAGACCGGCGTCAACCTCGGAGGGAAGAACCTGATCGGGGCGTTTCACCATCCGCGCCGCGTGGTGATCGACCCGGACGTCCTCGATGAGCTGCCCGCAGAGTTGAAGCAGGAAGGTCTCGCGGAAGCCTTGAAGGCTGGCCTGATCGGCGACGAGACCCTGTTTTCCCACATCGAGTCCACCGGCCTGAAGGCGGATCTCGACCTGGTTGTGCCGAGGGCAGTGGCCGTCAAAGCAGCGGTGGTCAATCAGGATTTCCGGGAGACCGGGATCCGGGCAATCCTCAACTACGGTCATACGATCGGCCACGCTGTGGAGATCGCCGCCGGTCTTGCCCACGGGCATGCGGTAGCCGTTGGTATGACGGCAGCCGGGCGGATCGCAGAGGATCTGGTCGGGTTCGGAGCTGCCGCTCGCCAGCAAGGCGCCATCATTGGTCTTGGGCTCCCCGTTCGTACGGACGGGGTAGCCCGCAGCTCCGTGCTCGAGGTGCTCGCCCAAGACAAGAAGCGCGACGCCTCGGGCGTCCGCATGGTCCTCCTGCGGGCCATAGGTGTGCCGGTGGTTCTCTCGGTGCCCGGTCAAACCATCGATGCGGGGCTCGCCAGCATCGGCATCGGCTGACGGAGCGATACACTCCTGGCTGCCGAAAGGAGCCGCTGCATGATCTCTACCAATGAAGCACGCCCCGGGATGGCCCTGGACCTCCCCGAAGGGCTCTTCAGCATCATCGATTACCAGCACGTCAAGCCGGGCAAGGGTAAGGCTTTCGTGAGGATGAAGCTCAAGAACCTCGACACCGGGGCGGTCATCGATAGAACATTCCGCGCCGGTGAGTCGGTCGAGCAAGCGGTGATCGATCGGCGAGACCACCAGTTCCTCTACCGAGACGATCTGGGATTCCACTTTATGGACCTCGAAACCTATGGCCAGTTTGCCATTCCGGCAGACGACGTGGGGAACGCTGCTCAGTACCTCGTCGACGGGATGACCGCCCTGCTGCACATGTACCGGGGCAAAGCGATTGCCGTTGAATTGGCGGCCTCCGTTGAACTCGAGGTGATCAAAGCCGAACCCGGGGTCAAGGGAGATAGGGTTTCGGGCGCTACCAAACCGGTGACGGTGGTGACCGGCCTGGTTGTGCAGGCGCCGCTTTTTGTCGACGAGGGGGATGTCATAAAGGTCGACACCCGCAGCGGCGATTACCTCACCCGCGTGTGACCACCCCTAAAGACCTCCGCCGCGAGCCGCGTGACCTGGCTCTGACCTCCCTGTACGAAGCGGATCAGAGGGGCCTCCGTCGTCCCGAGATCGATCCGAGCTTCCCGGCCAAGGCAGCGCGACTCATTCAGGGGGTCGGAGACCACCTCGATGAACTGGATGCCGCGATTGATGGGGTGTCAACCCGGTGGCGGGTTGCTCGGATGCCCCCCGTTGATCGGGCCATCCTGCGATTGGGATTGTACGAGCTTCGCTACGAACCGAAGACGCCGATGGCGGTGGTAGTTTCCGAAGCCGTGCGCCTCGCCAGGGTATATTCGACCGAGCGAAGCGGGGCCTTCGTCAATGGGATCCTCGCCAAATTGGCCTTGGCCGACAACTCGGGCGAGCCCCCAGGCGTGAGAAACGCCGACGCGCCTTGATAGTGTGCTACGCTCCCGCCGAAGTCCTTTAACGCCGGTTCTGTGAGGCCGGGAAGGAGAAGAAGAATGCTCAGACCAGCGTCGCACGCCGCCCATCGGGTGGCCTTTTTTGTGTGCGGTCGGGGGGAGCCGACATGACACAGGTGATGGAGCCTGAGGAGATCGACCGGGCCCTCCGCAGGGTTGCTCACGAGATTCTGGAGCGGAACAAGGGGGCCGAGGATGTTCTTCTCATCGGGATCCACACCCGCGGCGTGCCTCTCGCCGAGCGTCTCAGCCGAGCCATCGATGAGTATGAAAACCTCAAGGTACCGGTCGGGACACTCGATATCGGCCTCTACCGCGATGACCTGGATCGCCGGCCGACCACCGAACTCGGGACGACCTCTATGCCGGAGGACCCGACCGGCCGAATCGTCGTGCTGGTCGATGACGTCCTGTACACAGGCCGCACGATCCGGGCTGCGCTCGACGCTCTGGCTGATCTCGGACGTCCGCAGGCGGTACAGCTGGCAGTGCTGGTCGATCGGGGGCACCGCCAACTGCCGATACGCGCCGACTATGTCGGCAAGAACTTGCCCACGTCATCCGGCGAGCGAGTGACAGTGCGACTCGAGGAGACGGACGGCCGGGAAGGCATTTGGATCGAGGAGAAGGCATGAAACATTTCCTGAATACCGACGTTGTGTCGCGAGAAGACCTCGAATCGCTCCTGGATTTGTCAGATGAGTTCGTTGAGGTGCTCGACCGACAGATCCCCAAGGTTCCCGCGCTGCGTGGGAAGACGGTGGCGATGCTCTTCTTCGAAGCATCCACCCGCACCCGGCTTTCATTCGAGCGAGCCGCTAAGGCGCTGTCGGCCGACACAATGAGTTTCTCCCCGTCGACGTCCTCGCTCAGCAAGGGCGAAAGCCTCAAGGACACCGCGCTGACGATCAAGGCCATGGGAGCCGATGCTCTGGTGGTTCGTCACCAATCCACCGGCGCCCAGTGGCGGATTGCCGACTGGACGGGGTTACCCGTGCTGAACGCAGGCGATGGGGCCCATCAGCACCCGACCCAAGCATTGCTCGATGCGCTCACGATCCGCCAGCATTTCGGAACGCTCGATGGGTTGCGGATTGCGATTGTCGGGGACATCAGGCATTCGCGGGTAGCGCGGTCGGACATCTCGACGTTTAGCAAGCTGGGGGCGGAGGTGACCCTGGCGGCGCCCTCCACCCTGCTGCCAGTCGATTGGGAGGGTTGGCCGGTCAAGGTGGCCGGATCTATCGACGACGTGCTGGACGTGGATGTCGTTTACCTTCTCCGTATCCAGGCAGAGCGGGGGGGCGCCTCGGTCTTTCCTTCACTTCCTGAGTACGTGAGCAGATTTGGCATGACTCGCCAACGGTTTGCCCTCCTGGCGGAGAGCGCCATCGTCATGCATCCGGGTCCGATGAACCGGGGCGTCGAGATCGCCCCGGAAGTTGCCGACCACCCGCGAGCCAGAATCCTCGAGCAGGTGTCCAATGGTGTGGCGGTGCGGATGGCGGTGCTGTTCAGGCTGTTGGGTGGGGAGGTCCATGATGAATGAGACCCTGTTCACCAACGGGAAGATTGTGACGCCGCTTGGTCCCATCTCCGAAGACATCCTCATCAAGAACGGGGCGGTGGTGGAGATAGGGACGAACCTGAAGACCTCAGGTGAGATAGTCGATTGTGGAGGAAGCCTGGTCGGTCCGGGCTTCGTGGACATCCATGTGCACTTCCGCGAGCCCGGTCAGGAATGGAAAGAGGACATCGGCAGCGGATCGGCGGCGGCGGCGGCCGGGGGTTTCACCGCCGTCGTGACGATGCCGAACACCGAGCCGGCGATCGATTCTGGATACCTGGCTCGCTTTGTGCTCGATCGTGGCCGGGAAGAAGGTCTGGTCGAGGTTGTCCCGGCCGGAGCCGTCACCCTGAGGAGAGAGGGAGAGAAGCTCGCCCATCTCGACGAGTTATGGGCTGCCGGGGTGAGGATCTTCTCCGACGACGGATCCCCAGTGGAGGATGCCGGGCTGTTGCGGAGGGCCATGGAGTATCTGGCCGAGCTCGGCGGCGTCGTCGCCCAACATCCGGAGGATCGGGGGCTGACGAGAGGCGGGCATATGCACGAGGGGAGCGTGTCCTCTCGGCTAGGCATGGCCGGCCTACCGGCCATCGGGGAGGAAATCATGGTGGCCCGCGATCTGGCCCTCGTGAGGCTCACCGGCGCCCGTTACCACGTTCAGCACGTTTCGACCGCAGGCACCGTAGAACTCGTTAGGAAAGCCAAGGCGGAGGGATTGTCGGTTACGGCCGAAGCCACTCCCCACCATCTGATGCTCGATCACCGGGAAGTCGAACGGATGAACCCGGACGCGAAAATGTACCCGCCGCTCCGTCGACCGGCCGATGTCGAGGCTGTTAGGGACGGGATCGCGGATGGAACCATCGACGCCGTCGCCACTGATCACGCCCCTCACGCTGCCCACGAGAAGGACGTTCCGTTTGAAGATGCCCCGCGAGGCATCATCGGGCTCGAGACGGCCGCGGCGGTGGTGAACACGGCCGTCGGGATGGACGCAGTCGAGTTCTTCCAACGCATGTCGATCGGTCCGTCCCAAATCGCCGGGCTGAACAGCCAGGGTCGATGGCCAGAACCCGGCGGACAGGCCAACCTGGTGGTATTCGACCCGAACGCCAAGTGGACTCCCGACGTGTTTGCATCGCGGGCCGAGAACTCCCCCTTCATCGGCAGACCGCTGAAGGGCCGGGTGGTGGCGACTATGTACGACGGCCGTATGACTTTCCGCGACGGCAAGGTGCAACGATGAAAGAAGGCCTGGCCGTCGCTGCCGACGGCCAGGTTTATCGAGGGTGGTCGGTTGGCGCCCAAGGCGTGAGTGTTGGCGAGGTGATCTTCAACACGGCGATGAGCGGTTACCAGGAGGTGCTGACCGATCCGTCGTATGCCGGCCAGGTAGTGGTCATGACGATGCCCCACATTGGGAACTATGGAGTGACCGGCCGGGACGACCAGGCCCCGAGCCCGGTGGCGGCCGGCCTGGTTGTACGATCGCTGGCCCGCCGCCCCTCCAGCTGGCGAGCAGAAGGATCACTGATTGAGTTTCTGCAGCCGCGCGGGATCGTTGCTTTGACCGGGATCGATACGCGAAGGCTGACCCGCCATATCCGGTCGGCCGGAGCGATGCAGATGGCCATCGGCAGCGACGTCAACGAAGATGAGTTGCAGAGATTGGCCGGGGCAGCTCCTGTGATGGAGGGTCGAGATCTGGCCAGCACGGTGACAACTTCCCAGCCGTGGACGCGACCAGCTGTCGGAGAGCGGCGCGGGAAGGTCGTTGCGATAGATCTGGGCATCAAGCGTTCCATCGTCGAGGAGCTGACCCAACGCGGCCTGGAAGTGAAAGTGGTTCCGCTCAACACCCCGGCCGAGTCGATTCTCGCCGAATCGCCGGACGGTGTGTTCCTGTCGAACGGCCCTGGGGACCCGGCGGCGCTGCCGTCGCCTACCGCCACGGTTCGCTCGCTGCTCGGGCGTATTCCGATTCTGGGGATCTGTCTGGGCCATCAGCTGCTCGGCCTGGCGTTGGGGGCCAAGACCTACAAGCTGCCCTTCGGCCACCACGGCGGAAACCATCCCGTGCGGAGCCTGATTGATGGAAAGATCGAAATCACCGCTCACAACCACGGTTTCGCGGTTGACCTCGCTCGTCGGTCGGGAGCCGGCGGGGACATCCCAGTGGGATCGGCTGCCCACCGGCTGGCCACTGAATTCGGTGAGGTCGTGGCAACTCATGTGAACCTCAACGACGGAACCCTCGAGGGTCTATCCTGCCGGGACGTCAACGCCTCTTCGGTTCAATACCACCCCGAAGCAGCCCCGGGCCCGCGCGACGCCGTCCACCATTTTGACCGGTTCGCCGCACTCATTGAGCAACGCTGATGCCCCGTCGATCCGATCTCAACACCATCTTGTTGATCGGCTCGGGGCCCATCGTGATCGGCCAGGCTGCCGAGTTCGACTACTCAGGTACCCAGGCGGCCCAAGCCCTTCGGTCGGAAGGCTTCCGCGTCGTGCTGGTGAATTCCAACCCGGCCACAATCATGACCGATCCCGAGTTCGCCGACGCCACATACATCGAGCCGATCACTGCACCCATCATCGAGGCGATCATCGCCGCAGAACGGCCGGATGCGCTGCTCCCCACGTTGGGGGGCCAGACGGCTCTCAACGTCACGGCGGAACTGGCTGGTCGAGGCGTGCTCCAGGAATACAGCCTCGAACTGATCGGCGCCGGGCTCGAAGCCATTGAAGCGGCCGAGAACCGTGGACGATTCAAGAAGCTGATGGAAGCATCGGGTCTTGACGTTCCGGCGGCGATCTATGCGCAATCGTTCGACGAAGCGCTCGCGGCGGCCCACCGCATCGGTTTCCCCGTCATGATCCGGCCGTCCTACATCCTCGGCGGCGGGGGTACCGGGATTGCCAGGAATGAAGACCAGTTCGGTGTCAAAGCACGGGAAGGGCTGGCCGCTTCTCCAACCGGTGAGATCCTGATCGAAGAATCGGTCGAAGGATGGAAGGAGTACGAACTGGAGGTAATGCGCGATCGGGCCGACAATGCAGTCGTGGTCTGCTCGATAGAGAACCTCGATCCGATGGGGGTTCACACCGGCGATTCGATCACCGTCGCTCCCATCCAGACTCTCTCTGACCCGGAGTACCAGCAGATGAGAGGCGAGGCGATAGCGTGCCTCCGGGCGGTCGGTGTTGAGACCGGCGGCGCCAACGTCCAGTTTGCGGTCGATCCATCTTCGGGTCGCCGTGTCCTCATCGAGATGAATCCCCGGGTTTCCCGATCGTCCGCCCTGGCCTCCAAGGCGACCGGTTTCCCGATCGCCAAGATCGCGGCCTTGTTGGCGGTCGGATATACCCTCGACGAAATCACCAACGACGTGACCGGGTCGACTCCCGCTTCTTTCGAGCCCGCCCTCGATTACGTCGCCGTCAAGGTGCCCCGCTTCGATTTTGCCAAGTTCCCGACCGCGCCGCCGACGTTGGGTACCTCAATGCGAAGCGTGGGAGAGGTCATGGCGATAGGCCGCACGTTCCCCGAAGCGCTCCAAAAAGGACTCCGCTCGCTGGAAACGGGCCGGGCCGGTCTCAACGCCGACCCCCAGGAAGCCGGCCTCCGAGCCCTCGACCACGCAGAGCTCTCCGCCCTCAGTCTGGTTCCCACCCCGGAACGGATCTTCGTCGTGGCAGAGTTGCTGCGACGGGGAGAAAACCTGGACAGCCTGGCGGCCGGCTCGCGGCTCGATCTTTGGTTCATCGATCAGGTCGCTCAGATCGTCGAAGTGCGGGCGGAGCTGGAGGCCGCTCCACCGTCGGCTGAGTTGTTGCGCCTGGGCAAGCGCCACGGTTTCTCGGATGCTCAACTGGCCTACCTATGGGGTCTGAGCGAGACGAAAGTACGTGACTATCGGCGGCGGTGGCACATCGACGTCACCTACAAGACGGTCGACACCTGTGCTGCCGAGTTCGCCGCCGCTACACCCTATCTGTATAGCGCGTACGAAGACGAGGATGAAGTCCCCGCTTCTCAACGTCCGAGCGTGATGATCCTCGGCTCGGGACCTAATCGCATCGGACAGGGCATCGAGTTTGATTTCTGTTGCGTGCATGCGGCCTACGCGCTGCGCGAGGCGGGCTATGAGACGATCATCGTGAACTGCAATCCGGAGACGGTCTCGACCGACTATGACACCTCGGACCGCTTGTACTTCGAGCCGTTGACCGTCGAGGATGTCCTGGCGATTGCCGAAAGAGAGCAACCGGAAGCGGTGATTGTGCAACTCGGAGGGCAGACTCCGCTCAACCTGGCCCGTGCTCTGGAAGATGCGGGGGTGCCAATTGCCGGGACGTCGCCGGCCTCGATCGACATGGCGGAGGATCGCGAGCGTTTCAGCGAGCTCTGTCGGAGTCTCGGACTCCAACAGCCCTCCCACGGGATCGCGACAAGTGGGCAAGACGCCGAACGTATCCTCGACAACATAGGATTGCCGGCGCTGGTTCGCCCGTCGTACGTGTTGGGCGGCAGGGCGATGCGCGTTGTCTACAGCCGTGAAGAGCTGGCGGACTACCTGGACGGGACCTACGGCTCGGAGGGGCTCCTCGGCTGTGACCTCGCGCAAGCTCCTCTGCTGATCGATAGGTTTCTGGAATCGGCCGTTGAAGTTGATGTCGACGCCGTCTACGACGGAGTGGAGCTCCTGATCGGCGGGGTGATGGAGCATGTTGAGGAGGCCGGCATCCATTCCGGCGATTCGGCCTGCGTCGTACCGCCTCCCACCCTGTCTCCCGGGGCGTATCAGGCAATCCTGGCCGCCACCGAGAGGCTGGCACAGGCTCTCGAGGTGAGAGGCCTTATCAACATCCAGTTCGCCGTGAAGGGAGAAGATGTTCTGATCCTGGAGGCAAATCCACGGGCGTCCCGCACGGTTCCGTTCATTTCGAAAGCAGCCGGCGTGCCGATCGCCAAGGTGGCGGCGCGGGTGATGATGGGGGCGACCCTCGGAGACCTGCGAGACGAGCGCATCCTCAGCGACCCGGCCGACCGACAAACCGCCGCCCCATTCGTCGCTGTAAAACAAGCCGTTCTGCCCTGGGAACGATTTCCGGAAGAAGACACGGTTCTGGGCCCGGAAATGAAGGCGACGGGGGAGGTGATGGGGATCGGATCGGACATTGGAACTGCCTATGCCAAAGCATTGCTCGGCGTCGGTTGGCAAGTCCCCGCAGATGGCGTGGTGTTCTTTTCTCTCGCCGATCGCGACAAACCGGTGGGGCTGGCAGCCGCCCAAGCGTTCTCGATGCTCGGGTTCCGGTTGGCTGCCACAGCCGGCACAGCGAGATACCTAGCGCACCACGGAGTAGCTTCCGATCTCGTTGCCAAGGTTGGCGAAGGGCCCCAAGACAGCGTCACCAGGATCGAGTCGGGGCAAGTCGCCATGGTGGTCAACACGCCTCGAGGGCGCCGGGCGCGCAGCGACGGCAGTCTGATCAGAGCGGCCTCCCGGCGGCGGGGCATACCCTGCATAACCACCGTTCCCGGAGCGTTGGCGGTGGCCAGAAGCCTTCAAGCAGATCACGGAGCCGTCTACCGGGTCCGAAGCCTGCAGGAGTGGCGCCGGTGACCGATATGTCCGTCACCCTGGGTCCGGTTCCGCTGCGATCACCGCTGATTGCTGCGTCCGGAACAGTAGGTTCGGTAATCGATTTCGTCGGGGTGAGCGCCCTGGAAGGTTATGGAGCGGCCGTCGCCAAGTCCGTGAGCCGTACACCGTGGCCGGGGAACCCCGCCCCGCGACTGGCCAATGCCGGAGCGGGAATGCTGAATGCGATCGGAATCCAGAACTCGGGTGTAGCTGCATGGGTTGCGGAGATCGGTCCACATCTTTCGGATCTTCCGGTTCCGGTGTGGGGTTCGGCGGTGGGAAAGACCGTCGAAGAATTCGCCGAAGTTGCTGAGCAGCTGGCGACCACGGACGTCGAAGCCATCGAACTCAACCTGTCATGTCCCAACCTGGCTGGGGAAACGATCTGGGCACTCGACGCTGACGCGACCGGCGCGGTCGTCCAGGCGGTGCGGGCCGCCGTCGGCAAGCCGATAGGCGCCAAGTTGTCACCCGGCGCCCAAGACATAGTTGGTATAGCGCGGGCCGCCCTCGAAGGCGGTGCCGATTGGCTGGTCCTGACCAACACCATCTCCGGAGCAGCCATCGACATAGAGACAAAGCGGCCTTTCCTCAACCGGACTACGGGCGGGTTTTCGGGTCCACCTCTCAAACCGGTCGCACTCCGTTGCGTATTGGAGGTGCGGACGGCGTTTCCGTCCGCACCGATAGTCGGTTGCGGCGGAGTGCGGAGTGGGGCCGACGTCGTTGAATACCTCCTGGCGGGAGCTTCGGCGGTGGCGATCGGCACGGCCCACTTTGAGCGTCCGCGGGTCGGTCGAACGGTCCTGCGCCAATTGGAGCAGTATTGCCGGCGGCACAGGGTGGACCAGGTTTCGGAGCTCATCGGAGCGATGAAGCCATGGTGAGCAAGAGAAGGGACGAGATGACCGGGTCGGCGGTGCCCCCCAATCCCATCCTCGTGGCGCTCGATGTCGGCACTGCCGAGGAAGCTGTGCGCCTCGCCAAGGCCCTAGCCCCGTATGCCGGGGGGTTCAAGGTGGGACTCGAGTTATTGATGGGTCCCGGCCCCGCGGTCGTTGCGGCCTTGGCCGCCCTGGGCAAACCGGTATTCGCCGATGCCAAGTTGCACGACATACCGACAACGGTTGCCCGGGCGGCCCGCCAGTTGGGGCGACTGGGTGCACGATGGGTGACGGTCCATGCAGCCGGTGGGAGCCGGATGTTGCGTGCGGCCGTCATGGGCCTGGAAGAAGGAGCCGGAGGCCGACCCGCCGGCGTCCTAGCCGTGACCGTCCTCACCAGCATGAGCGCTGATGATCTCGCCGAGGGGGGCGTATCGGGTACACCGGGACGGCAAACGGCTCGTTTGGCAAAGCTGGCGGGTTCCGCTGGATGCGAAGGCGTCGTCTGCTCACCGGAAGAAATTGGGGTCATTGCCCAAGTCGCGCCCGATCTGCTGAAGGTGACGCCGGGCATCAGGCCCCCCGGCACCTCGACCGACGATCAGCGTCGCATTGCGAGCCCGGCCGAGGCGATCAAGCGCGGCGCCGACTATCTCGTGATCGGTCGGCCAATCCTCCAGGCTCCCGATCCGGGTGCGGCGATCCGCTCGTTCCTGCTCGAAGCAACTGCGGACTAAAACAGGTGTCCAGGTTGGTAGAGTGCGATGCACCTGATATTGGAGGCGTATGGCCCCGCCGGAACTGACCCAAGAGCAACGCGCCGCGGCACTCGCCAAGGCGGCCGAAGCCAGAAGAGTGCGCGCCGAACTCAAGCACCTTCTGAAGACCGGCTCGATCACCTTACCGGAACTGTTGGAGCGCGCGGATGCCGATCCAATCGTGGGCGGGATGAAGGTGTACGCCGCGCTGTCCTCGCTGCCCGGCACCGGCAAAGTGAAGGCCAAGAGGCTGATGGAGGGCCATGGCATCGCAGACAGCAGACGAATCCGCGGACTCGGACAGCGACAGCGCGCCACACTCCTCGAAGAGTTCTCGTGATCGGGCCGCCCGAGGGCGGCTGATCGTCGTTTCTGGGCCTTCCGGAGTTGGCAAATCGACCGTCGTCAACGCCCTGGTTGAGTGCCACCCCTTCTTCTTCTCGATCTCGGCCACGACTCGCGCCGCCCGGCCCGGCGAAACCGCTGGTGTCGAGTATTACTTTGTTGACCGGGGCGAGTTCATCCGCATGCGCGACGCCGGCGAATTCTTGGAGTGGGCTGAGTACAGCGGAAACCTCTACGGGACCCCGCGCGCTCCGGTGGTACGACGGATCGCGGCCGGCGACGATGTCCTACTCGACATCGAAGTCCTCGGGGCGATGCAGGTCAAGGAATCCTTCCCCGAGGCGCTCACAGTATTCCTGGCTCCTCCAACTGTTGAGGAACTCGAGCGGAGATTGCGGAGCCGGGGCGACACCTTACCCGAAGACATCGAACGCCGGCTCTCCCTGGCCCGATGGCAACTCGAGGTGGCCGGGGAAAGGTTCGACTATATGGTGGTCAACGATTCGGTTGAGGGTGCGGTGGAGTGCATCCTGCGTATACTGGAGGCTCCTTCAACGAAAGCAGACAATGATTCACCCACCCATCGAAGACGTCCTGGAGCAGACCGGCGGCCGTTTTGACCTCGTCGTTGTATCCGCCCGGCGAGCGCGTCAGATCAACGCCTATTTCAACCAATTGGGGGAAGGCATCGGCCACTACGTGCCACCTCAGGTCCACTCGCTGAGTCACAAGCCGCTCACCATCGCCCTGGAGGAGATCGCGCAGGGCAAAGTGACGGTCGAACGCGTCGAAGAGTGAAACGGTGCTCAACGAGCGCCGCATCCTGGTCGGGGTTTCAGGGGGCGTAGCAGCCTACAAAGCTGTGTATCTCGTTCGGCGGCTTGTCGAACAAGGTGCCGACGTTCGGGTGATGATGACCGAATCCGCTCACGAGTTCGTTGGTGCTCAGAGCCTTGCGGCGATCAGCGCCCACAACGTCACGACGGAGCTCTTCGGAGCGACTTCAGTGAGCCCTCATACCGAGTTGGCCCGCTGGGCTGAAGCGGTGATCGTCGCCCCGGCCACCGCCAACACGCTCGCCAAAGCAACCCACGGCATCGCCGATGATGTGGTTTCGGCCACGCTGCTGGCGACGACTGCTCCGGTGATCTTCGCCCCTGCGATGCATACGGAGATGTGGGAAAACGCAGCCACTCGGCGCAACGTATCGGCTCTGGAGCGGGACGGCTACCTCATGGTGGGTCCGGATACGGGCGCTCTGGCCGGAGGCGATATCGGGCCGGGGCGCATGGCCGAACCGGATGCGATATTGCAGGCGCTCGAACGGCTCCTGGCCGGGCGGTTGAGCGGCGTTCATGTACTGGTGACCGCCGGCGGAACTCGCGAACCGATCGATCCGGTGCGGTTCATCGGCAACCGCTCTTCCGGGAAGATGGGGTTTGCGATCGCCGGAGAAGCCGCCGCTTGTGGGGCAGAGGTGACGCTGGTGTCGAGCGCCGGACGTTCCGCACCTGCCGGCGTCACACTGATTGAGGTAGAGACCGCTGAGGAATTGGCCCGTTCCGTTGCCAAACTAGCTTCAACGGTGGATGTAGTTGTTATGGCGGCGGCAGTGGCCGATTTTCGTCCTACCGATGTGGCCGGCACCAAGCTCCGCCGAGCGGAGGGGATACCCCAGATCGACCTGGAGCCCACGCCGGACATCCTGGCGAACCTGGCCGCGATGGATGGACGCCCGTACCTCGTTGGGTTTGCCGCCGAGACGGGATCCCTCGATGGTGCGGTCGAGAAGGCCCGATCCAAGGGGATTGATCTCATCGTGGCCAACGATGTCGCCGCGGATGGCTCCGGGTTTGGATCCGACACCAACCAGGTGGCGTTAATCGACGGGCAGGGAACCATCGACCGATGGCCATTGCTCACCAAGCGAGAAGTGGCCCGGCGCCTTTGTGACTACGTGGCGGACCACCTGGAGCGTCCTACCGCCACAGGCTGAGCCCCGTATACTCGCCGATATGCGCAATTGGTATTTCACCTCCGAGTCGGTGACCGAAGGACATCCGGACAAGATCGCCGACCGAATCTCGGATGGCGTTCTCGACGCAGTGCTGAGTAAAGACCCGCACGGTCGGGTTGCTTGCGAAGTGCTGGTCACCAACAACATCGTGATTGTTGCCGGGGAAATCACTACCAGCGCCGTGGTCGACATAGAGGCGGCCGTGCGACAAGCCATCCGCGAAACAGGCTACGACGATCCGAGCGAACTGTTTGCTGCCGACACCTGCGCAGTGGAAGTGATCGTCAAGCGTCAGAGCCCGGACATTGCCGGCGGTGTATTCGAGTCCCTCGAGACCCGCAACGGTTCGACCGATCCGCTCGACAGTCTGGGGGCGGGGGATCAAGGAATAATGTTCGGGTATGCCGTCGACGAGACCCCGGAGCGCATGCCGTTGTCGATTCAACTGGCTCATCGCCTTTCCGAACGACTGGCTACGGTGCGCAAGGACGGGACGCTCGGCTACCTCGGTCCGGATGGCAAGACTCAGGTTACCGTGCGGTACCAGGGACCCAAGCCCCTCGGAGTGCACCGGGTGCTGATCTCCACCCAGCACGCAGAGCACATCGACACGGCCATTCTCGACGGCGACCTTCGCAAACACGTTCTGGAAGCCGTCCTGCCGGACCACCATGGCGACTTTGAGTTCATCGTCAACCCGTCGGGGCGGTTTGTGGTCGGTGGGCCGGTTGGTGATACCGGACTGACCGGACGGAAAGTGATCGTCGATACCTACGGTGGTGTGGCTCGGCACGGCGGGGGGTGCTTCTCCGGCAAGGATCCAACCAAGGTCGATCGTTCGGCGGCGTATGCCGCCCGTCATGCGGCCCGCAATTTGGTGGCGGCCGGACTGGCCACCCGTTGCGAACTACAGCTCTCCTACGCAATCGGGAGGGCAGAACCGTTTTCGATCCATCTGGAGACCTTCGGTACGGAAACCGTTCCGGTCGACCGGCTCGAAGGGCTGATTGCCGAGCAATTCGACTTCCGCCCGCTGGCCATCATCAATCGTTTCAAACTCCAGCGACCGATCTACAAGGAGACCTCCGCCTACGGTCACTTCGGTCGTCCACAATTCTCGTGGGAGGCAGAGGACGTCGCAGCGAAACTGGCCGGCGCCGCTGCGAGCTTCTGAGTCTCCGACTCGTTGCGCGGGTCGTTCCCGATGTCGCCACCTTCGCAGTCGATGACGGCTTCGCGTATTCAGTTGCCGAAGGCCAAGACGTCTCCGTCGGCTCGATCGTACGAGTTCCGCTCGGCGGTCGTAAGGTTCGCGGTTATGTGACCGGCCTCACCTCCGGGACGGCCACGGAGTTGAAGGCGCTGCGTGGGGTGTCGGGTGACCTTCCGGTGTTCGACGAGCGCTTGTTGGAAACGTTGCGGTGGGCGGCCCACCACTACGTAACACCGATGGCCGGGATCCTCGCCAAGGCTGCTCCGCCGAACTTGCCGAGACGAAAGGCAGCATCGGCGTGGCCGAAGGTTCCCGACGTCGCCCAGGGCCCTGTCACCGGCTTGGCCGCAGCCGCGGCTTGCGGCAGCCGGAGTCCGGCAACCTACCTCATGGCGGCGGCAGATTGGACCCGCCATCTGGCAAGCGTGGCTGCGCCTGTGGTTGTGGCGGATCGGTCGTTGATGGTGGTGGTCGCTACGGCAATAGAGGCCGGCAGAATCGCGGCCGAGCTTTCCGCAATTTTCGGGAGCAGGGTGATAACCGCGACGTCCGGCCTCTCCGATCGGGAACTGACGAATGCCTGGCAGACCGCGGCCACCGTGCCCGGCTCGATCGTGGTCGGTACACACCGCATCGTGTTCTGGCCCGTGGCCCGGCTGGGTCTCGCGGTGATCATCGAAGAGGGCCGTCGGGGAATGAAGGATCGGCAAACGCCGACCGTCCACGCCCGGGAGATTCTCAGGATGAGGACCAAAGTCGAGAGATTCGGGCTGTTGTACATGGGCCGGGTCCCGACCACCGAGGTGCTGCGAGCCGGAACCGAGATTGTTCGCGATCCGGGCCGCAACCGGATCTGGCAACTGGTAGAGGTTGTCGATCGAGGCGAGGATCCACCCGGTTCTGGAATACTGACCGATCGCGTCCGGTCCGCCCTTCGCCACGCGATTGCCAGGAAGGAACGTGTCTTCCTCTTCACCCATCGCCACGGGTACGCGCCCGCCTCGCGTTGTGTGAGATGCCGCGCGTTACGCAGGTGCCGGGAGTGCGGTTCCCGACCGGATCCCGGCACAGCCTGCGCACGCTGCGGGGCAGACCTGGGGCCCTGTCTCGCTTGTGGAGGAGGCCGGTTCGAACCTTTGGGAGCCGGCGTCGGCCGCGTCATCGAGCAGGCGCGCCGGGTCGTCGGAGCCGAAGCCGTGGGGAACATCGACGAAGGTCGCCCGGTCGTGGTTGGGACCGAACGAGACCTCATCGAAGCTGGGACTATGGATCTCGCGGTGGCGGTGGACGCAGACGGTTTGATCCTGGGTACAAACTACCGCGCGGCCGAAGAAGCGCTGCGAGTACTGGTCCGCGTGGCTGGGGTCGTGCCCCTCGGGCGAGGCAAACGTCTCGTGGTGCAAACCTCGCAGCCGAATCATCCGGTCCTGATCGCCTTGCGTAGGGGCGACCCGCTCGAGTTCCTTGAATCCGAACTGGCTAAGCGTGAACAACTCGGGTTCCCACCAGCCGGCGAACTCATCGTCCTCGAGGTCCGCCACGCGGGACCCGAGAGCCATCGTCTGATCGAGGAGGCGGTGGGAGACGCTGCTACGGTTTACGGCCCGGCTACTGTCCCGAGCGGCTTGCGCTGGCTGATCCAGGGCAACCGGCTGTCGATAGCGAGAACTCGGCTGAGACAGGCTGTGCAGCACCTCCGGGACGGCGGCGCGGCGGTGCGCGTCGATGTCGATCCGCTCGATCTGTGAGGGCCTTGAACCCGGAAAACTGCGGCTCCCAGCCACGGCACTAGTCTGCCCCTTCCGGAGGTAGCCGTGGCCGTCTTTACAATTCGCACGTTCGGGGATCCCGTGCTCCGGGCCGGGGCCGACCGCGTTCTCGAGATCGACGAGAGTGTCCACCGTCTGGTTGCCGACATGCTCGAGACCATGTACGACGCGCCGGGAGTGGGTCTAGCTGCACCTCAGATCGGTGTGTCGCGGCAGGTGGTCGTGTTCGATGTCGGGGAAGGGCCTCGTGAGTTGATCAATCCCGAACTCGTGGAGACGGAAGGAGAGTGGTCGTTCGAAGAGGGCTGCCTTTCGGTGCCCGGTCGTTTCTGGCCCATCAGCCGACCCGGTTTCGCGCGTGTGCGCGGCCTCGATCTCGAAGGCCGGGACGTTGAGTACGCCGGCGATGAGTTGTTGGGACGCGTCCTCCAGCATGAGGTGGATCATCTCAACGGTCTGCTTCTCATCGAGCGGCTGGATAAGAAACTTCGCAAAGAGGCGCTCCGGGAACTGCGTGACGCAGCATTGGGGCTTGGAACGGGCGAGTGATTACCGTATTCCTTGGCACCCCGGCGGCGAGTATCCCTTCTCTCCTGGCGTTGTCTTCGCATACGGAACTCCGGTTGGTCGTCACCCGGCCCGACCAGCCACGAGGACGTTCGGGCCGGCCCCGACCATCGCCGGTCAAAGAGACCGCCGTGGATCTGGGTGTCCCGGTGGCGCAACCGTCCAGCCCCGAAGAGCTCGAGGGCGTGCTCAGAGAGGCAACCCCCTTCGACGTTGGTGTGGTCGTTGCGTTCGGAATGATCCTACGTGCAGCGGCCCTCAGCATCCCCAAGCGGGGTTTCGTCAACGTTCACTTCTCCCTGTTGCCTCGCTGGCGGGGCGCTGCACCGGTTGAGCGGGCGATTCTGGCGGGCGACGGGACGACCGGCGTAACCCTGATGGGGATAGACGAAGGCCTCGACACTGGACCGGTGATTGCCGCGCAGAGAACTCCCGTGGCTCCGGACGAATCGGCCGGAGAACTCACAGCCCGGTTGGCAGATCTCGGCGCCGACTTGCTCATGGCGAACTTGGCCCAGTACGTGGAGGGCCGAAGTGTTCCGCGTCCACAGTCCTCGGACGGGGCGTGCTACGCCAACCGGATCTCTACCGACGAGGCGGTCATCGAGGCGAGCTGGCCGTCGGTCGAAGTGTTGCGGGCGGTCCGAGCATTCTCACCGCGCCCCGGAGCCCGATTTGCGAAAGGAAAGCTGAAGATTTGGAAGGCCGCTCCCACCGAGCTTCAGAGGATCGAGACGGGTCGGCTCGAGTTCGATGGAAGCCGGCTCTACCTGGGAACCTCCGACCATCCGATTGAGCTCGTCGAGGTCCAGGCGCCGGGAGGGAAACCTATGAGCGGAGCGGCCTGGGCACGAGGACGGCGGGGAGATCTCGGGCGGCTGGCGTGAAACCAGGCGTCGCCCCCCGAGCGGCCGCCCGGAGGATCGTGACCCGGGTACTGCGGTCGGGAGCCTATTCGAACCTGGTGGTACGGGGCGAAACCCGGGACTTGGCCCAAGACGATGCCCGTTTGGCACAACGTCTCGGATACGACACCATCCGCAACCTGCTGAGGATCGACCGCACCATCGACTCGGTGAGCACCCGGCCGTTGACGGCTATTGGAGACGAAGTGCTCGACACAATTCGGGTGGGTGTGAACGAGTTGCTATTCACCGGCACAGCCGACCATGCCGCGGTCGACTCCGCCGTCGAGGTGGCACGGTCGATCGAACCCGGTGCGAGCGGATTCTGCAATGCGATCCTGCGCGCCGTAATCCGGCAAGGAGAGCCGGAATTTCCGGAGGGTGATCAGGGAGGAGCCCTGCGGTTGGGTCAACCCCTGTGGATCTATGAGCAGATGTTGAGCGCCTGGGGTGAGGATGAGGCTGCAACCTTTCTGGCGGCCTCGCAGCTGGAGGCACCCCGCACCGCCCGATTGCGATGGGGGGAAGCGCCCGATGGTGCGCTGCCCGTGTCGGGCATCAGCAGTGCCTACCTCCTCCCACCGCAGGCGGTGCTTCCGGAGGGCATGGTGGTTCAGGACGGGGCATCCATCGCCGTGAGTCTGGCCCTCGATCCCCAACCGGCCGAGGTCATCCTGGATCTGGCGGCGGCTCCCGGAGGCAAGGCACTGCACATCGCTGACCTGCTAGACGGGAGCGGCGTCGTTATCGCCTCCGACCGCCACTCGCGGAGGGTCACCTCGGCCGTTGGCCGTCTCGAGGAGAGCCCGGTCCGGTGGTGTGTAGCCGACGGACGCCGGACCCCGTACCGGTCGGATTCCTTCAATCGGGTGCTGGTGGACGCACCTTGTTCCGGATTGGGAACCTTGCGGCGACGTCCGGAGGTCCGTTTCCGAACCACACAGGCCGATCTGACCAACCTGGCCGCCGTTCAGGTTGACATGCTGGCGGAAGCCCTGCGGGTAGTGAGGCCGGGAGGTCTGGTCGTCTACTCGGTCTGCACGGTGACTCCCCAAGAAACCATAAACGTGATCGAGGGTCTCCACACCGAACCACTCACCGGTCTGCCGGGGCGCCCCTGGGGCGGCGGCTGGCTGCTGGCGCCACATCTCACGGGTACGGATGGCATGTTCATCACCAGAATCCGGGGATAGGCTGGGTACACTCCCCCGATGAAGCCCGCCCGCATTGCGCCTTCGTTGCTGGCCGCCGATTTTGCTCGGCTCGCTGAAGAAGTGCAGCCGATTGAGCGTGAGATCGACATGCTGCATCTCGATGTGATGGACGGCCACTTCGTTCCGAACATCAGTTTTGGGTTGCCGGTGATCGCTTCGCTGCGCCGGGCGACGTCCGTGTATTTCGATTGTCACCTGATGACCACCAATCCCGACATCTACCTCGAGAACTTCAAAGAGGCAGGCGCCGACCTGGTCACTGTGCACATCGAAGTAGTGCCCAGGCCGACCGACGTGGCCAAAGAGGCCAGGCAAATAGGGCTCGATTTCGGCCTCGTGCTGAGCCCGCCCACGCCGTTCGCAGCTGTGGAGCCTTTTATGGAGCTGACTGATCTCCTGCTGGTGATGTCTGTCCATCCCGGTTTCGGAGGCCAATCGTTCATGCCCGAGGTCCTACCAAAAGTGGAAGCGGCCAGAAAGTTCATTGATTCACATGCACTTTCGGTCGATATACAAATCGACGGTGGCATTACCACCCAGACAGCTCCGTTGGCCAGGCAGGCCGGCGCAGACGTCTTTGTCGCCGGGACGGCGATCTTCAGGGATCCCGACCCGCTTGGGGCAGTCCGCCGTTTGAGGAACGCGATCGAAACAGTGGAGTGACATGCCGGAGAGAATCCTGGTTGCAGACGACGACCCGGACATCCTGCAGTTTGTCAGGGTGAATCTGGAGCTCGAGGGTTTCGAGGTCGAAGTCGCCCACGACGGCAAAGAGGCCATTGCCAAAGTGATGGCCTCGCCGCCCGATCTCGTGCTGCTCGATGTGATGATGCCCGAAATGGACGGGCTCACCGCCCTGCGCCGCCTGCGCATGCATCCTGCTGCCACCAACACATCGGTGATCCTCTTGACTGCCAAGACCCTTCCTGAGGACCGGGTACGAGGCCTCGAGCTGGGAGCCGACGACTACGTCACCAAGCCCTTCGACGTAGACGAACTGATGGCTCGGGTCAAAGCGGTGCTGCGGCGCACCCAGGCGATGCGGGACGTCTCGCCGCTCACCGGCCTGCCCGGCAACTTTCGCATCTCTTCCGAACTGGAGAGCCGCATCGCCGAAGGGGGTAGTTTCGCGGTCGTCCACGCCGATCTCGACAACTTCAAAGCCTTTAACGATCACTACGGCTTCATGCGCGGCGACCTGGTGATCAAATTCACTGCCCACGTGATGCTGGAAGCTGCCGCCGAGATCGGCGATCCCAGCACCTTTGTTGGTCACGTGGGCGGCGACGACTTCGTTGCCACTGTGAACACGGATCTCGTCGAGGATTACTGCAAGGCGGTCATCCGGATCTTCGACGACGGCATCCTTGACCTATACGACACCGCCGACGCTCTGCGCGGCTACATCGAGGTGGCCGACCGGCGGGGCGAACAGCATGCCTTTCCCATTGTGTCCTTTTCCCTGGGAGTCGCCACCAATCTGAGCCGCACCATAACCACCCAATGGGAGGCCTCGGCGATTGCAGTGGAGATGAAAGAGTTCGCCAAGCAGCGGACTGGGTCGAGCTACGAGATTGACCGCCGCGTCACCTGACTTCCCCCCCGACACACGAGCGAGAAGGGGCGAGGCGTCGAGCCCGACCGGCTTGACGGAGGGGGTTGGTCCTCAACAAAGAGGTTGGCCAATGGTCTCAGGACGTGATCGTTTCCACCGAACATGCCCTCTCAGGTACAATCGTCCCACAGCCCACCTTCAGGGCAGGGTGAAATTCCCGACCGGCGGTGAAAGCCCGCGACCCCCGCAAGGGGTGGATCCGGCAATATCCCGGAGCCGACGGTGAGAGTCCGGATGGGAGAAGGCGGGTGGCTCTTGGCCGCGCGCGTGCACTCCCATCAGAGAGGACATGATGGAGCGCGTGGACGGCGAAATGATGTCTGCGGCCATAGCCGCAGCGGGCGATCATCCCACCCATCCCAATCCGCGGGTTGGGGCGGTCGTGGTTGCCGGGGAAGCCCGCATTGTCGGCCGGGGTGGTCACCGCGGGCCGGGCCAGTCGCACGCCGAGGTGCTGGCCCTCTCCGAAGCCGGGCAGCTGGCGCAAGGTGCCACTCTTTACGTCAGCCTCGAACCCTGTGCCCACTATGGCAAGACCCCGCCCTGTACGGACGCCATCATTGCTGCTGGGATCGCCCGGGTCGTGGTAGCGGTGGAGGATCCCGACTCCCGGGTGACCGGTCGGGGACTCGACGCTCTTCGCCGCGCCGGGATGGAAGTCCTGACGGGCGTTGGCGCCGCCGAGGCCACCGGCCTCGATCCCGGTTACTTTCACCATCGCACCACCGGCCGGCCCCGGGTGACCCTGAAGGTGGCGATGACGCTGGACGGGCAGATCGCCGCGGCCGATGGAACCTCTCAGTGGATCACCTCGGTTGAAGCTCGCCGGGATGCGCACAGACTGCGGGCCTCCAATGACGCAGTGATGGTGGGCGCCGGAACGTTGCTGGCGGATGATCCCTCCCTGACGATTCGGTTCGATCGGTACGCAGGAGGTCAACCGCTGGCGGTGATTGTGGGGGGTCGCCGCTCCCTTCCGCCCTCCCGCCGTGTCTTCGAGCGACCGGCTCTGGTGTTTTCCCCTTTCGACGTGGAGCTTCCCGCAGAGGTTGTGGTTGTTCCCGACTCGAGCGGAGAGAAGATCGATCTGATCAAGATGCTCGAGATTCTCGGGAGCAGGGGAGTGGTGGATCTCCTCGTCGAAGGCGGCTCATCTCTGGCCACCAGCTTCTGGGCAGCGGGTCTGGTCGACCACGGTGTCGTCTACACGGCGGCGGCCCTAGCGGGCGGCGCCGGTCGAGGTGTCTTCCGCGGTGCTTTCCGCACAATCGGGGACCTGCAGCGGGTCACCATCACGGGAATCGAAAAGGTTGGTCCGGATCTCAGGATCGACTTCGAGGGAGCGGACTGATGTTCACTGGAATCGTTGAGGAGAAAGGGCAGGTTCTCCGGGTGCACCCCTCCGAAGAAGGGATGCGGATCGTCGTCGATGGGCCGCTGGTCGCGACCGATCTGACCATCGGCGATTCCATCGCCGTAAATGGGGTGTGCCTCACGGTTGTGGAATCTTCATCGCGTGGCTTTGCGGCGGATGTCGTACAGGAGACGCTGAGTAGAACCAACCTTGGTGCTCTGCAGGCGGGTTCGACTGTTGATCTGGAACGGCCCATGCCCGTTTCCGGGCGGTTCGACGGTCACATCGTGCAGGGTCATGTGGATGGCGTCGGACGGGTTGAACGATTGTCGGCCGAGGGCGAGAGCGTGCGGATGACCATCGCAGTTGCGGATGAGATATCACGCTATACCGCCGAGAAAGGCTCTGTGACGGTGGACGGGGTGAGCCTGACGATCGCCCGGCTGACCGGGGGAGGCTTCGAAGTTGTCCTGATTCCCCACACTCTGGCGGTCACCGTCCTCGGCGAGCGCCGGCCCGGAGATCTAGTGAACCTCGAGGTTGACGTGCTTGCCAAGTACGTTGAACGATTGCTGGCGGAGCGCCGGTGATGTTCGCCTCGATTGAATCAGCGATCACCGCGATGGGACGCGGGGGATTCCTCGTGGTCGTCGATGACGCAGATCGGGAAAACGAAGGCGATCTGATCATCGCGGCAGAACACGCCACGCCGGCCCGGGTGGGGTTCATGGTCCGCCACACCAGTGGGCTCATTTGCCTGCCCACCCTCGGCGAGCGGCTCGACGAATTGCAGATTCCCTTGATGGTCACCAACAACACGGATGCTCGCCGGACTGCGTTCACAGTGTCCGTCGACTACGGACCCGGGACCACGACGGGGATCTCCGCTGCTGATCGGGCGGCGACGATAGCGGCAATGATCGACCCCGCGACGTCGCCGGATCAGTTCACCCGGCCGGGGCACGTTTTTCCGCTCCGCTATCAGGCGGGAGGCGTGTTGCGTCGTGCCGGTCACACCGAAGCGGCGGTCGACCTGGCGGTCCTGGCCGGACTGTATCCCGCCGGAGTGCTGGCCGAAATAGTCACCGACGACGGTGAAATCGCTCGCTTGGCGGATCTGGAGCGATTCGCCAAAGAACACGACCTCCTGGTCATTTCCATAGCCGACTTGATCGCCTACCGTCGCAAGGAGGAGCACCTTGTCAAGCGGATCAGCGAGGCGCGTTTGCCAACCCGGCATGGAACCTTCCGTGCCATCGGCTACGAATCGCTCATCGACGGACGCGAGCACGTGGCCCTGGTCATGGGGGACGTTGCCGGCACGGATGGCGTGTTGGTCCGGGTCCACTCTGAGTGTCTGACCGGTGATACCTTTCGCAGCCTCCGTTGTGATTGCGGAGTTCAACTCGAGGAAGCGATACACAGGGTTGGCGAGGCGGGAGAAGGGGTCGTGCTCTACTTGCGCGGCCATGAGGGAAGGGGAATCGGCCTCGGGCACAAACTCGCCGCGTACGCACTGCAGGATCAGGGGCGCGATACTGTGCAGGCCAACGAGGAACTCGGGCTGCCGGTCGATGCCCGGGACTACGGTGTCGGGGCGCAGATCCTCGCCGATCTCGGTGTGACGACCATGCGCCTATTGACCAATAATCCAACGAAACGGGCCGGCATCGAAGGCTACGGCCTCTCGATCGTCGAAACGGTACCGCTCCAGGTGACTCCCACCGACGAGAACCGCAGCTACCTGGAAACGAAGGCTCGAAAGCTGGGCCATATTCTGGATCTAGGAGGACACGATGCGTGACGTGGTGGGTGGCTACGACGGCAGATCCTTGCGGATCGGCGTTGTCGTGGCCACGTTCAACGCCGTCGTTACCGACGGTCTGCTGGCCGGTGCACTGGCGGCCCTCGAAGAGTGCTCTGTCACCGATATCACCGTCGTAAGGCTGCCAGGAGCGCTCGAGTTGCCCCTAGCCGCCCGCAAACTCATCGGCTTGGGAATGGACGCCATAGTGGCAATTGGCGCTGTTATCGAAGGTGAGACCGACCACTACGTCCACGTCGCCACGCAAGCGATGGAGGGATTGCAGCGTGTGTCGCTGGAGACGGGTGTGCCGGTAAACAACGCCGTGCTCACCGTGCGCGAATACTCTCACGCCCGGGATCGGAGTCTCCCCGGCAAAGCCAACAAGGGCTATGAGGCGGCCCGGGCGGCCGTCGCCACCGTCAACGTTCTGAGCGACCTCAAGTAGAGCGCCGGTGCCCCTAACCGCGTTGACAGGCCCCGGCCCCACCGTATACTGCTGGCGCACAACTGAGCACAAGAGGAGGCCCGCTGCTCCCACCCGGCCACCGAGCAGGTGCGCCGAGGTTACGTTTACGCAGCACGCCTTCGCTTGCTGCGTTTTTTCGCCTTTGTATGAGGAGGAGCTATCGCCGAGTTACGCGTGAATGGTTACATCCGGGCCCCAGAAGTCCGGGTTGTTGCCCCGGATGGCAGTCAGATAGGAATCAAAAAGATACGGGAAGCCCTCTGGCTGGCAGATGAATTGGGTTTGGATCTCGTTGAGGTCGCCCCGGATGCCGATCCACCCGTGTGCCGTTTGATGGACTACGGCAAGTACAAGTACGAGATGTCCGTAAAGGCCCGGGAAGCGCGCAAGAAGCAGACTCGAACGGTGATAAAAGAGGTCAAGTTCAAGCCGAAAATCGGCGAACACGACTACCTCATCAAACAGCGTAGGACCATCGAGTTTCTCGAGGAGGGCGATAAGGTCAAAGTGACGATCTGGTTCCGTGGTCGCGAAGCCCAGCGACCAGAACTCGGGCTGCGTATCCTCGACCGCCTCGCTGAAGAAGTCGCCGATTACGGTCTCGTGGAGCAGACGCCGGCCCAAGAAGGCCGGAACATGACCATGGTCCTCGGTCCGGTGCGGCGTCGCGACAGGCCATCAAAGGCGCCCGAAGCGGAAGAACAACCCTCGGAGGCCGGTGCTCCGGCGAAATCAGAATCCGAAGATGAACCGGAGCACCAGGATGTTGCCTCCGAAGCCGAAGGACAACCCTCGGAGGCTGCTGCTCCGGCGAAATCAGAATCCGAAGATGAACCGGGACACCAAGATGTTGCCTCCGAAGCCGAAGTGGCAAATACCGAAGAAGACTAAAGGGAGCTGCTGATGCCAAAAATGAAGACCCATAAGGGCGCCGCCAAGCGCATCAAAGTGACCGGCTCAGGAAAACTGATGCGCTCCCAGGCCGGGCGGGGCCACCTGAAGCTGGCGAAGAGCCGCAAACGCTTTCGCACCCTAAAGGCCGACGCCCCTCTCACAAAGGGTGACGCCCGCAATGCCAGGCGAATGATCGGTCGCTGAGGCGAACCGCACAGGAGGAAGTCTCATGGCCAGAGTCAAACGTGCCGTACACGCCAAGAAGAAGCACAAGAAGGTCCTCGACCGCGCCAGTGGTTACAAGGGAGCCAAGAGCCGTCGGTATCGCGCCGCCAACGAGCAGGTCATGCACGCGATGCAGGATTCGTATCGGGACCGTCGAGCTCGTAAGGGTGAGTTTCGCCGCTTGTGGATTCAGCGCATCAACGCTGCCGCCCGCCAGAACGGAACGACCTATTCCCAGATGATCGCCGGCCTCAAGGCCGCCGAGGTGGATGTCGACCGCAAAATGTTGGCCGAAATGGCGGTCAACGATCCGGCGGCCTTCGCCCAACTTGCCGAACTGGCCGCTTCGAAGAGCTGAGCGATGGAGCCGGTTCGCTCGCCGCGCAACCCGCGCGTGGCCGAAGCGATCCGGCTGCACCGTGCTCGCCATCGCGCCGAGACGGGCCGGACACTCCTCGAAGGGCGTCATCTATTGAAGGAGGCCGTCGGCGCGGCAGCGACCATTCATACGGTGTTCTTCTGTGAGGGCGGCGATGGGGTGGTCCAACTGGTCGCCGGGCTGGACTTGAAGCCGATCTTGGTTACTGCAGCGGTCATGACGAAGATAGCCGGGACCCAGCATCCCCGGGGGCCGGTAGCGATTATGGCCATCCCGCCCGACCGTCCGAACCTGGAGAGCTCGCTGATTGTTTCGTGGGGAGTCGGGGATCCAGGGAACGTGGGAACTTTGATTCGCTCGGCGGCGGCCTTCGGGCTCGGCTTTCTGGCCGCGCCAGGCACGGCCGACCCCTGGTCACCCAAGGTATTGCGAGCGGGGGCCGGGGCCCATTTCAGAACGACGATCGAGCGGGCCCCGGATGTGTCGGTCGAAGCTTTGCGGGTGCGTGGGTTCACCGTAGCGGCCTCGGTAGTCGAGGGAGGAGACCCTCCGGGGCGGCTCGCTGAGGTGAAACGATGCGCCGTATTGGTGGGCGATGAAGGGTCGGGACTGTCCGCCGAGGTGGCTGCGCAGGCCGATCTGCTGATCACGATTCCGATGCCGGGCCACACGGAGAGCCTGAATGCGGCCGTGGCCGGCTCCCTGCTTGCCTACGAGTTGGCAAGCCGAAACCCCAAGACCGCCTGAGACCTCTAGCCGCCCGACTAACCTGCCCGACCGATGGACCAACTCAAAACCCTCCTGGCTGCGGCATCCGACCGGATCCAATCTGCACCGGATCTGGAGGCCCTCAGAGACGTCGAAAACGAGTTGCTGGGCCGGAAGTCGCTGATAGCCGAGTCTCGGCGATCTCTCGGTTCTCTTCCATCCGAAGAACGTCCGATCGTCGGCGCACAGTTGAACGAAGCGCACGAGCGGCTTTCGGTGCTCATCGAGCACAGGCGGGTCGAACTCGAACGGATCGCCCAAGACAGCCTCCTTTTGGGGGATCGGGTCGACATCACCTTGCCGGCGCGCGAACTCGGGCGCGGTTGGCACCATCTTGTCACGCAAACGCTCGACGAAGTAGCAGACATCTTCGTATCCCTGGGTTACGGGGTGGTCACGGGACCCGAGGTCGACACCGCCTGGCACAACTTCGATGCCCTCAACACTCCTCCGACCCATCCGTCCCGTCTCGAGTCAGACACGATGTACATCGACTATGGAGATCCCGACGATGAGCTCCTGCTCCGGACCCAGACGTCGACGATGCAGGTTCGCTATATGGAACAAAACGACCCGCCAGTCTACATCGTCGCTCCCGGGCGTTGCTACCGGACCGATACTCTCGACGCCACCCATTCTCCGGTGTTCCATCAGATCGAGGGCCTGGCCGTCGATGAGAACGTCACCATGGCTGATCTAAAAGGGACTCTGGCCTATTTCATGCGGGAGTTCCTTGGACCGGAGCGCAAGATTCGCCTGCTGCCCCACTTCTTCCCCTTCACCGAGCCGTCCGCTGAGATGCACGTCTCATGCTTCAGCTGCGACGGATCGGGATGCCGGGTCTGTTCGAGATCGGGCTGGATCGAGCTGCTTGGGTGTGGAGTGGTCGACCCCCATGTGCTGGAGGCCGTCGGCTACGACTCATCCAAATACTCGGGATTCGCGTTCGGGGTCGGGGCGGAGCGCCTGGCCATGGTGCGACACGGCATCCACCACATCAGGCATTTCTTCGAGAACGACCTGCGCGTGCTGAGGCAGTTCACATGAAGGTCTCGTTGCGGTGGCTGCGCGAGTACGTGGATATCCCCACCGAGGACTCCGACGAACTGGCCGAGGTTTTCAGCAACCTCGGGCACGAAGTCGACGGCTATGAGGTGTTGCATCTTCAGTTCTCGGGTGTGATCGTTGGCCGGGTCGAGAAGGTATCCCCCCACCCCAACGCCGACAAACTCCGTTTGTGCCGGGTCACGACCGGCGGCCAACCCTTTGATATCGTCTGCGGAGCGTGGAATTTTGAAGCCGGGGCCATCGTGCCGGTGTCCGTCCCCGGTGCCGTGCTGGCCGGCGGACTCGAGGTGGGGGTACGAGCTCTGCGGGGAATTGAGTCTCACGGGATGATCTGCTCGGCGGCTGAACTCGGTCTCGGCGACGATCACTCCGGCATCATGGTGCTCGATCCGGAAATCGAAGTCGGTAGGGATTTCGCCAGCCTCGTGCCGTTACCCGACGTGGTCTTTGATCTGTCGATTACCCCAAACCGACCGGACGCCATGTCCGTATTGGGCATCGCTCGCGACCTAGGCGCCTACTACCGGCTTCCCGTCCGCAGCCTTGAAGTATCTTTGATCGAAGGGGAGCCGGCGTCCCGTGTGAAGGTGATCCTGGAAGACCCTCGCGGTTGTCCCCGCTATGTGGGTCGGGAGGTCAGGGGCGTAACGGTGGCTCCCAGTCCACTATGGATGCAGCTCCGCCTGAGAGCCGCCGGCGTTCGGCCGATCAGCAACATCGTCGACATCACCAACTACGTCCTGTTGGAGACGGGTCAGCCTCTCCACGGCTTCGACCTGGACAAGGTGGCCGGTGAACGGATCATCGTGCGGCGAGCCGAACGAGGCGAGACTCTCAGAACACTCGACGGTGTCGACCGGGAATTGTCGGAGTGGGATCTGATCATCGCCGATGCCTCCGGAGTGGTTGCCTTCGCAGGAGTGATGGGCGGCGAAAGCAGCGAGGTAGGAGACGACACCACCCGGGTGCTCATCGAAGCGGCCCACTTCGACGCTCCTAGTGTCATGTTCACCGCCAAGCGCCACGACCTGAGGACCGAGGCGTCCTCCCGGTTTGAACGCGGGGTCGACCCAAACCTGCCGGGACGGGCAGCCGCTCGGGCCGCGGGACTCATGGTCGACCTGGCCGGCGGACGCGCAGCGGCCGGCGCGCAGGATAACTACCCGGAAATGATCGAACCCTGGCCGGTCGAACTGCCGTTGCGGGAGATACCTCGTCTCCTGGGAATCGAACTTGACCGTGAAATGGTGATCGACTTGCTGTCGTGGATCGGTTTCGAGACCACCGGCGATGATCCCCTGACCGTTTCCGTTCCGACCTTCAGGCCGGACGTCCGACGGGCTGCGGATCTGGTCGAGGAGGTCGCCAGGATCCACGGGTATGACAAGATCCCCGAGACGTTGCCACTCGGCCCCGGCGGGGGACTGACTTCTGCCCAGCTGGCCGAGCGCCGGCTGCGGGGGCTCATGACCGGGTTGGGTTTCTCGGAAGCGCAGAGCTGGTCATTCGTTGGGCCCGAAGATCTCGCACACCTCGGATTAGGCGCCGACGATCTACGGCGGCAAGGTATCGCGGTCAAAAACCCCATCCGCGATGTCGAGCCGTTGCTCCGCACCACGCTGCTGCCCGGTCTATTGAAAGCGGCTCGCCACAACAGCTCCTACGGAGCCGACCGTGTTGCCCTATTCGAAATCGGAAAGGTGTTCCTGGCCGAGCCCTCCCCGGTCGACCCGCGCCTGCCGCATCAGCCGGATCGGCTGGCGTTCCTGGCAGTCGGTGAGCTCGGGCCACCACAGGTCAAGGGCACTCACCCGCCGGCCGACGCGTATATCGCCACCGCCGCGTGGCGGGCTATAGCCGAGAACCTGGGAATACGCGACGCGTCGCTCCAACAGGGGTCACCGACCGGTTATCACCCCGGTCGCGCCGCGGACGTGCTGGTCGGGGGAGCGGTCATCGGCTCGGTCGGGGAAATGCACCCGGCGGTGGTGCGGTCCTATGGCCTCGAGGGCAGGGTGGCCGCGGGAGAACTCGCTTTGGAACCGCTGGTAGCGCCGCGTCCCTGGTGGTCGTTCCAAGAACCGAGCACCTACCCGCCCGTAGTGTTCGATCTTGCGTTCGAACTCGACGAGACGGTGCCTTCCCAAGATCTTGTCGATACGGTATGTGAGGGCGCCGGCGACCAGCTCGAATCGGTGCGGGTATTCGACGAGTTCCGCGGTCCATCGCTCGAGAAAGGGAGGAAGAGCGTTGCCGTGCAATTGTCGTTTCGGGCGCCGGATCACACACTGACCAACGAGGAAGTGGCTCCGCGTCGAGACCGCATCATCAGCCGGGTCGAAGAGCGACTCGACGCCCACCTTCGGGGAGGAACCTGACCATGGATCTATTGCGCATCGCCGATCTCGAACCCGAGCAGCTGGCCAGGATCCTTTCCACTGCCGCGGCCGTCAAAGTCGCGCCGCAGGAGGTGGCGGGTCGGCTGGCCGGCAAACACGTCGGGCTGTTCTTCATGAAGCCGTCGACGCGTACTCGTGTATCGGCCGAAACGGCCGCAGTGGACTTGGGGGCTCATCCGGTTGTCCTCGGCCAGCAGGAAGTAGGTTTGGGCAAGCGGGAGGCGGTGAATGATGTCGCCAGGGTGCTGGATCGGTACCTGGACGTTCTCGCCCTGCGCGTTTTCGATCACGCTGATCTCGTTGCAATGGCTCAGAACGCCGAAGCGCCGGTCATCAACCTCCTCTCCGATGAGGAGCATCCGTGCCAGGCGCTGGCCGATCTTCAGACGATCGCCGAGTCGCGTCCCCTGGCAGGTACCACGTTGGCGTACATCGGCGACGGCAACAATGTGTGCCATTCGTTGATGGTCGGAGCCGCCATGAGCGGCATGACCGTCAGGGTGGCTACGCCACAAGGCTATGAGCCTGGGCGGCAGTACGTCGACGCCGCTCGGGCTCATAGCGAGATCACCGTCACCGACAACCCGGTCGAGGCCGTACAGGGTGCGGACGTCGTCTATACAGATGTCTGGGCTTCGATGGGCCAGGAGGAGGAAGCCGAAGCGCGGGCGCGGCGATTCTATCCGTTCCAGGTGAACGGTCCGCTGTTCGCGATGGCCGATCCGGAAGCTATCTTCCTGCACTGTCTGCCGGCTCATCGCGGGGACGAGGTGACCGACGAAGTCATGGATAGTGCCCGTTCCCGTGTGTACGACCAGGCCGAGAACCGCATGCACAGTTTCAAGGGTCTCCTGGTGTACCTCTTCGAGTGACCGTTCAGGCTGCTCTCGAAGGTCACGTCGAGAAGGTAGCTCGCTCGCTGCTGGGCATGCGGCTGCGTACCGAATTCGACGGCCGGGTCACGGAGATTCTGCTCACCGAGGTGGAAGCGTATGGCGGGTCTGACGATGCCGCCAGCCATGCCTATCGGGGTCCCACCGATCGGAACAGCTCGATGTTCGGTTCCCCCGGAACGCTCTATGTGTATCGGTCGTACGGCGTGCACTGGTGTGCCAATGTCGTGGCTGGGCCCGAGGGCACGGGCCGGGCAGTGTTGCTGAGGGGGGGAGCGGCGCTCGAAGGGGAATCGGTTATGCAGCAGCGGAGGGGGCGAACAGATTCTCTGACCGACGGACCGGGCAAGCTGGCTCAGGCGCTCGGCATCAACATGTCGCACAACGGCACCAATGTGATCGATGGCCCTGTGCGACTCCTCCCGCGCTTGGGCGACGCCCCCAGCATCGTCTCCACTCCCCGGATTGGCATCGCCAAAGCCAAGGGACGCGCCTGGCGGTTCGTCTTGGTCCGGTGACCTTCGGTCACGTACTTCGTGCTGTGTACTTCCATGCGTGTCCGATTCGCTGTACGAAATCCGACGTACGCCGGGCGTAGCCCGGCCTAGGGGTTGGCCCAGAGTCTGACAATTCCTGTCGCCGGCCCCCCCGGAGCGGGGTCCTGTTTCCATACCACGCCCGAGCGTCGGGCGGCGTCGTCGGGACTCGACTCGGCGGATTCGATAACTTCGACGGTGACACCGATCGCGGCAAGTTCGGAGAGGGCGTGGTCGACCGGGAACCCCAGAATCGATGGGATCACCGACCCCGGTTCGGGCCCGGCCACCGCCAACCTCACGGTGCTACCGGCCTGGGCGGGGAATCCTGCCGAAGGGTTCTGGCCGAACACGGTACCGGGCGAGAGCACTCCTCCATTCTGGTAGTCGACCTTGACCTCAAAGCCTGCCGCGCTGAGAGCAGCTACCGCCGTGCCGAGGTCTTTGCCGATCACATCTGGCAGTTCGCCGGACCCGACCGCGACCACCCCAGACGGATTGTGGATCGGACAAATGACGTTTGGGGCGCTGTCCTTTGGCACCTGTATGCGATGCACATGTTCCCGGGGGCAGAAGGGGCCGGCGAGGAATCCGGTCGACAGGTCCACCTCCACCGACGCCTGATCGGACGTGTCGGCTTCAGCCAGGAGACCATAGGGGGTGCCCGACAGGGCTCCCGAGGCGAAACGAGACCAGATCTGCGCCGGCCAGGAACCACCGGTGATTGTGTACGGGGTAGTGGGTGGTTCCATGGTGATCTGGCCCTCCGGAAAACCGACCCACACGGCTGCGGCCAGCTCCGGGGTGTAGCCGACGAACCAGGCGTCGTGATGGTCCTGGGAAGTGCCGGTTTTGCCCGCAATCGGCCGGCCGATCTTCGCTTGCTGACCGGTCCCGCGCTTCACGACCTCAGTGAGGGCGCCGGTGAGCGTTTGGGCAACCTCCCGGCTGAGCGCTTCGGTAACGACCGGGACCGCTTCATAGATGTTGACGCCGTCGTGGGTATCGATGGCAGTCACCAGAATCGGATCGACGTGGATGCCTTCCGCCGCGAAGGTGCCGTAGGCGGAAGCCATGTCGAGAGGGGACACCTCCTGGGCGCCTAGAGCAATGGAATGGAACGGCTGCAGGTCGCTGCCGATTCCGGCGGCTCGTGCCAGGTCGACCACTGCTGCCGGTCCGATCAGATCAACCACCTGGGCGTAGACCACATTTACCGAGAAGACCGTCCCTTCGAGCAAGGTTAGAGCGGGGAAGTTGGCGTTGTTGTAATTGTCGACGGTCCATGGGCCGGAGTCGGTCTGGACGGTGATCGAGCTACCGCCCTCGAAGACGTTGTCGAGGCTCAGTCCTCCCTCGAGGGCCGCGGCAAGTACGAACGGTTTGAACGACGATCCCGGTTGACGGGCGCCCTGAGTAGCCAGGTTGAACCGCGCCACCGGGTCTTCTTTTTGGTAGAAGTCCCGGCCCCCGACCAAACCGAGCACGTGGCCCGTCCGCGGATCAACAGCCGCTAGAGCCGCGTAGGGAGCTTCCTCCCCGATGACCGAGGCGACGGCCAG
>Ga0224512_10000488_pt1 | contig 42218 bp, 32 predicted proteins | sample SF_May12_sed_USG_4_FD_169103 | JGI IMG/M metagenome (GOLD analysis project Ga0224512, IMG submission 169103) | Sediment microbial communities from San Francisco Bay, California, United States - SF_May12_sed_USGS_13 | ecosystem: Environmental > Aquatic > Marine > Sediment | place: USA... | reverse complement strand
CGCGCCGCCGCGCTCAACTGCACCGCCCTCGGCGCCACCGGCCGCCTCATGACCCTCGCCGAAATGCGTCGGGCGGCGCGAAACCGCCGAGAGCCCCCCAGCAAGGCAAAGCGCGCGCGACGCTGAGGCGAAGCGACCGGAGCCGAAATGCGCCAAAGCGGCCGGAGCCGGAGGCAATCCCGCAGCGAAATCAAGCGCAGGCCAACCCAATCTTCGCAAGGCGGCGGAGCCGCCGCGCAGTGAGCCGAAGGCGAACGAAGTCCTTCTCAAGGGATGGCCGAGCCATTCGCGGAGGGATTGCCTCCGGCTCCGGCCGCGCTCCGCGTCCCGCTACGGCACCTGCGTCTGCATCCGGTCGATCGCGTGGACCGGGGCGGCGTCCCCCTTCATCAGATGCGCGATCGCCGCGTACACCAGCTGCTGCTGCTGGACGCGGGAGCGGCCCGCGAAGGCGTCGCTGGTCACGCGGATCTCGAAGTGTCCCGGACTGCTCGCCGTCACCTCGACCTCCGCCCCGTCGATCGCGCTCTCGATCGCCATGCGCAGATCGGAGACCACGCGATCCGGCGTTCCGGGCGAGCTCAGGATGCGAAGCGCCATCGCGCGGGTCCTCCGGGTCGTCAGCCCTGGATCTCGATCAGGTCCGCCAGCACGTTGACCGCTTCCTCGAGCTGCGTCGTGAGGGTCGCCTCGTGCGGGTCGAGCGTCGTCTCCGAGGCGTCCTCCGTCTTCGCCTCATCCTTCTCGTTCATGATGTCCGACAGGCGGATGACGCCCCCGTTCTCATCGGCCTTCCGCAGCTTGTCGCGGATCTTCGCGAAGTCCTCGCTGGAGTCGATGCGGGCCCGCGAGCGTTTGGACAGCGTCGCGATCATCTCGTTGGTGACGGGGCGCCAGCGCGCCGGCGACCCGTTGCGCCCGTTGGCCTTGTCGCCCAGGAAAGGTGCGACCTCCTGGTTGAGCAGCGAGTAGGGCTGGTGCTCCTCGCCGAAGTCGTCGCTGCTCAGCAGCGACGGGATCACCACGTCGGCCTTCACGCCGCCGTGCTGCGTCGAACGGCCGCCCGGCCGGAAGAAGAGCTGGGTGGTGACCTTGAGCGCTCCCTCGCCCCGGCCGGGGGGGTACTCGGCGACGGTCTGGACGGTTCCCTTGCCGAAGGTGTGGTCGTCGCCCGCGATCACCGCGCGCCGGTAGTCCTTCAAGGCTCCCGCGAGGATCTCGGAGGCCGAGGCGCTCGCGCGAGAGGTGTGGACCACCAGGGGTCCGCGGTAAAGAACGCGTTCGTTGCGGTCCACGAGCACCTGGCTCTGCCCGTTCGAATCCTGGATGCCGACGATCTCGCCCTTGCGGAGGAAGAACCCCGAGATCGTGACGGCGTGCTGCAGCAGGCCGCCGCCGTTCCGGGAGAGGTCGAGCACGAGGCCGTCGGCCTTCTCCTCCTGAACCTGGTGCAGGAGCGTCGCGACGTCGGACGAGGACTGGCGCTTGCCGGGGTCGGGATCGCCATAGAAGGACGGGAGGTCGAGGATCGCCAGCTTGAGCGGCTTGCCGTTCACCACGCGCTCCTCGAAGCGCAGCTTCGCGGCCTGCTCCGACAGGTCGATCTTGTCCCGGACGATCGTGATCGAGAAACGCTCGGTCTTCTCCGCGTCCCGGAGGATGCTGAGTCCGACCTTGGTGCCCTTCTTCCCGCGAATCAGGCTGACCGAATCGCGCAACGGCATGTCGATGATGTCGACGAACTCGCCCCCGTCCTGCGCGACCGCGATGATCTTGTCCTTGGGCTCGAGGCCCTTGTGGCGATCGGCCGCGCCGCCGGGGATGATGCGCTCGGCCACGGCGTAGCCGTCCCGCTCGGAGAGCGCGACGCCGATGCCCTCGAGCGACAGCGACATGCCGATCCGGAAGTCCTCGAGCACCTCCGACGAGAGGTAGCTGGAGTGGGGGTCGAGCGACGCGGCGACGGCGTCGACGAACTGGGCGTAGACCTGCTCCGGGCTCTCGTCGGCGAGGTGCTTGCTGCGCAGCTCGTAGCGGTGGATCAGACGCCGCTTCGCCTCGTCCAGCGTCTCTCCGGCGTTCAGATAGTTCGAGATCTGGAAGTGGATGCGGCTGCGGAGGAGCTCGGCCCGCTCTTCCTCGGTCTCGGGGTAGCCGCGCTCGTCGGGATCGAGCACCCAGGTGACGGAGGGATCCAGCTCGAAATCCTCTGCGCTCGCGACCGTCCGCACCGACTGCTCGACTTTGCGCTGGCGCGCGACGAGGTTCTGGTGCAGTCGCAGGACGCGACTGCAGTCGCCCGCCCTTATCTGCTCGAAGATCCCGGCCATCGAGGCGCGCAGGGCCTCGACCTCGAATTCCAGGAACAGGGTGCGCGAGGGGTCGAGCCGCTTGAGGAAGGTGTCGATCGCGCGCGCCTGGATCTCGTCCGACAGCTCGTGATGGACGACGTGGTGCTGGAAGAAGGCGTCGACGAGCCCCGGGATCTGGCTGCAGTGCAGAGCGGCCGCGGCGGGGGCCGCCGCCGCGAGCCACGCCGCGGCGAGGCCCGCGCCCAGGAGGGCGGGCAGCTGCCCGGCGCGGGGTCGCGGTCTACGCATCCTCATATTCTAGCGGAGGCCTCCGCGGCGGCCTCTGCGCGCCGCCGGAGCCGAGGGGGTGATCTCAGTAGCGATAGTGGTCGGGCTTGTAGGGGCCGTCGACCGGAACGCCGAGGTAGTCCGCCTGCTCCGGCGTCAGGTGGGTGAGCTTCACGCCGAGCTGGTCGAGGTGGAGCCGCGCCACCTCCTCGTCGAGCGCCTTGGGCAGGACGTAGACCTCCCGTCCGTACTTCTCGCGGTTCCGGACCAGCTCGATCTGGGCCAGCACCTGGTTCGTGAACGAGGCGGACATCACGAAGCTCGGGTGTCCCGTCGCGCAGCCCAGGTTGAGCAGGCGCCCTTCGGCCAGCACCAGCACGCCGTGCCCGTCGGCGAAGATCCACTCGTCGTACTGGGGCTTGATGTTCACGCGCTCGATGCCGGGCAGCTTCTTGAGGCCGGCCATGTCGATCTCGTTGTCGAAGTGGCCGATGTTCCCGACGATGGCCTTGTCCTTCATGCGCGCCATGTGATCGGCGCGGATGATGTCGCGGTTGCCCGTCGTCGTGACGAAGATGTCGGCCGTTGCGACGACGTCCTCCAGCGTCACGACCTGGTAGCCCTCCATCGCCGCCTGGAGGGCGCAGATGGGATCGATCTCCGTGATGACGACGCGGCAGCCCTGCCCGCGCAGCGCCTGGGCGCAGCCCTTGCCGACCTCCCCGTAGCCGCAGACGACCGCCACCTTGCCTCCGAGCATCACGTCGGTGGCGCGCGCCAGGCCGTCGGGCAGCGAGTGCCGGCAGCCGTAGACGTTGTCGAACTTGCTCTTGGTCACGGAGTCGTTGACGTTGATGGCCGGGAAGAGCAGGGTGCCGGCCTCCTGCATCTGGTAGAGGCGGTGCACGCCGGTGGTCGTTTCCTCGGAGACGCCGCGGATGCTCTCGGCGATTTGCGTCCACCAGTGCGGGTCGCGCCGCTGCTGCCGCCGCAGCACGTCGAGAATGACGCCCCACTCCTCGGGATCCGCGTCGGGATCGAAGTCGGGCACCTTGCCGGCCTGCTCGAACTCGACGCCCTTGTGCACGAGCAGGGTGGCGTCGCCGCCGTCGTCCACGATCTGGTGGGGGCCGGAGCCGTCGGGCCAGGCGAGCGCCTCGAGCGTGCACCACCAGTACTCCTCGAGCGTCTCGCCCTTCCACGCGAAGACGGGTGTGCCCTGCGGCGACTCCGGCGTGCCGTGGGGTCCCACGGCCACGGCGGCCGCCGCGTGATCCTGCGTCGAGAAGATGTTGCAGCTGACCCAGCGCACGTCCGCGCCGAGGTCGACGAGCGTCTCGATCAGGACGGCCGTCTGCACCGTCATGTGCAGGCTGCCCATGATGCGGACGCCGGCCAGGGGCTTGCTCTCCACGTAGCGCTCGCGCACCGCCATCAGCCCGGGCATCTCGTGCTCGGCGAGGCGGATCTCCTTGCGGCCGAGGTCGGCGAGGTCGAGGTCGGCGACCTTGAAGGCGGGGCGCTCCGGCGCGGAGGCCGGCGTGGCGACGGTCATGGGGGTCCCCCTGACGGTTCGAGCGCGGACGCCCGAACGCGGTGTTCGGTCGGGATGATATCCGTTTATGCGGATATAGTGTTGGAGAACTTGAGGGAGATGTCAAGCCGGCGAAAAAGCGAGACGCGGCGAGGGGTTCACCGGGCCGCGCCCGGGTCTCGGCGCTGCCGCCCTCCCGCGGTAGCGTAGGGCGCCCGGATGGCCCTCGTCTTCGACACCATCGTCCCGGTCTTCAGCATCGTGGCGGTCGGCTATGCCCTCGCGGGGCGGCGCTTTCGGCTCCACCTGCCGACCCTGGCCGACCTCGCCATCCTGGTCACCTCGCCGGCCCTGATGTTCTCGGTGCTGTCGGGAACGAGCCTCCAGCCGCGCCAGTGGGGCGCGCTGGCGGGGGGCACGCTGTGGATCGCCGCCGGCACGGCGGTGCTGGCGCTCGTCTATCTCCGCGTCCGGCCGGGCCCGCGGCGGGGGTTGCTGCTGCCGGCGGTGTTCTGGAACGCCGGCAACATGGGGCTCGCCTGCGCGCGGCTCGCCTTCGGTCCGGAGGGGCTCGAGGCGGCGGCCATCGTGTTCGTGACGATGGCCGTCCTGAGCTCGACCTTCGGCATCTGGATCGCCAAGGGCGAGAACGGACTGCGCGAGGCGCTGCGCCTGCCGCTGGTGTACGCGAGCGTGGGAGGCATCGGCCTGGCGCTGACGGAGACGACGCTCCCGCGCATCGTGATGGAGCCGATCGAGATGCTGGGCGCCATGGCGATCCCGCTGATGCTGCTGAATCTGGGCATGCAGCTGCGGTTGCTGCAGGTGACCGACCTCGCCCACGCTCTGGTCGCCGTCGCCATCCGCATGGGCGGCGGGATCGCGTTCGCGTCGCTGTTCGTGCTGCTGTTCGGAATCGCGGGCGTCGACCGCCAGGTGCTGCTGCTCAGCTCGGTGATGCCGGCGGCGGTGATCAACGCGGTGCTGGCCCAGCGCTACGGAACGGATCCGTCGCTCGTCGCTTCGGCCATCGTGCTTGGAACCCTCGCAAGCCTCATTTCGATTCCCGTCGTGCTGCTGCTCGTGACCTAGGAGGCAGAGGCGCGGCGACGGGGGCCCGGGCCGAGGGAAATCCCTCCGCGAATGGCTCGGCCGCCAACGAGCCACGTGCCATGCGGGCAGGAAATCACCCGGGTGCGATGTGCTGCCGCGCATAGACCGAGGGCGGCCTGCGCTTGATTTCGCTGCGGGATTTCCCTCGGCCCGGGCCCCCTTTGGGTCGGGTCGGACTGTCAGACTAGAGGGAGTCGTCGGCGAGGCCGGTGAGGCGGCAACTTTCTTGCCACAGGCGTTTCGCCGTCGTCTCGTCGCGGGCGGCGGCGGACGTGGGCCCTTCCTTGCGTTTTTCGAAGTAGCGGCCACTCAGGCCTTCCACCTCGGGGGAGGACGCCGCCCAGATCGACGTCTCAGCGCCCTGGGCGGAAGACAGGAAGAAGGGCTTGAGGAGCGCTGTCGCGACCTTCGCGAAGCGGCCGTTGTTGTGGCCCAGCCGCGAAGCCACCGCGCCCGGATGCAGGCAGTTGGCGGTGACGCGGCTGCCGTCGAGCCGCCGCGCCAGCTCGACGGTGAAGAGCACGTTCGCGAGCTTCGAGGCCGTGTAGGCGCGCCACCAGCCGTAGCGGCGCTCGAGCTGCAGGTCGTCGAAGTCGAGGCGGCCGAACTTGTGCCCGTCGGAGGCCACGTTCACGATCCGCGCCGGCGCGCTGGCGACGATGCGCTCGCGCAGCAGGTTCGTCAGCAGGAAGTAGGCCAGGTGGTTCACGGCGAAGGTCGCCTCGAGTCCGTCGATCGTCGTCGCGCGCCGCAGGTTCACGACCGCCGCGTTGTTCACCAGCACGTGGATGGCGGGAACGCCGGCCAGGATCTCCTTTGCGAGCTGGCGGATCGCCGCCTGGGAGGACAGGTCCGCGAGCAGGAGCTCCACGGCCGGGTTGCCGCTCGCCCGCACGATCGCCGCGCGTGAGCGCTCGCCCCGCTCGCGGCTGCGGCACACGATCACGACGCGGGCGCCGAGCCGGGCCAGACCCAGCGCCGTCTGCTCGCCGACGCCGGAGCTGGCGCCGGTGACCAGGCACGTGCGCCCCTCGAAGCTCGACTCGGCCATCGGATCTCCCGCGTGCGTCGTTCCCACCAGGCTAGCAGTCGGGTCTCGGCTAGGATTCGCGCATGGCCCCGCGCCCGCGCTGCGAGGCGTTCCGCGCTTGACGCGAGCGCTGTGGATCTTCGGCTACGGATCGCTCGTGTGGAGGCCGGCGTTTCCCCACGTCGAGCGCCGGCCCGGCTACGTCGAGGGCTGGTCGCGCCGCTTCTGGCAGGGCTCGACGGATCACCGCGGGCTGCCCGAGGCGCCCGGCCGCGTGGTCACGCTGGTGACCGAGCCACGCGCCCGGTGCTGGGGCGTCGCCTACCGCGTCGATCCGCGCGACCGCGACGCCGTTCTCGAGACGCTCGACCGCCGCGAGCGGGGCGGCTTCGAGCGGCACGAGGTCCCGCTGGGCTTTCGCGACCCCGCCCACGCGCCGGTGCGCGCGCTCGTCTACGTGGCGGGCGCGGGCAACCCGAACTACCTGGGCCCCGCCCCGCTCGCCGAGATCGCGGCCCAGGTGCGCCGGTCGGCGGGGCCCAGCGGCTCCAACCGCGAGTACGTGCTGCGGCTGGCCGCGGCGCTGCGGGCGCTCCGCGCCCACGACGCCCACGTCTTCGAGGTGGCGGATCGGGTCGGTCCGGAAGCGTGCGGCGCGTGATCCCGCTTCCCGAGAAAGGCGGGGCGCGTCTTCCCGCCGGTCGGGCCGGGGCCGTTGGGGGCCTGCCCGGGGGCTGGCGGAGAGCCGACCCCACGGGGGTCGGGAGGAAAACTTCTTCCGTTTTTCCCTCGGTGGGAAAATGCTTTCTTGTTCCCTCGGGGGCGGCGGCGAAAGCCCTGTAAAAACAGTTTTATTAACAGATACTTACATATCCGGCTCGCGGCGATCCGGGTGGAACGGATCTTGCTACTCGTCCGGTCGGGCGCTTGGTCTGGATCCTCACCTCCCTCGAGGTTTGGTAGAAGAGAGGTGTCCGTGCTGACTAGAAACCGCCAGCTGAGGATGCAGATGATGGGAAGATTCGTTGCCGTCGCGCTGTGGGGCCTCCTGGGCGTCGGTCTGGTCCACGTGATCGCGCCGTCGGCCCTCGCCCTCACCACCTGCGGCACCGGTACCTTCAACGGGACCGACGTCGACTTCCTCCAGGTGCAGGAGGCGTCCAGCTTCGGCGACCCGGAGCCCCTCTTCTGCTCGGGCCCCACGGCCGTGGCCGGCAACACGCTGACCTTCTTCCCGGCCAACTTCAGCGCTATCGCGGCTGGAGGCAGTTTCGACCAGACCGGCTCACAGCTTCAGGCGGAGATCACGACCACCAGCGTCATGACGATCGATCAAATCCTGATCACGGAGTTCGGCGATGTCGTCCTCACGGGGATCGGCACGGCGGCGACGGGCACCTTCGTGAGCATGGCCGGCTTCGTGACGGTGCTAGAGGTCCTCGGTGCACCGGTCACCCCAACGGTCATCGGTTTCCTGGGAACCTTCACCCCGTCGAATCTCACGGCGCTTCCTGGGGATCTCGGCACGACGCTCTGGTCGGGCAGCACCCTTGTGGACGTCGCCTCCGTGGTTCCGAACGCGACGAAGGTCCAGTTGTCGTTCGATAACGACTTGACGGCCTTCAGCGAGGCCGGGACGACGGCGAAGATCCAGAAGAAGGTTGGCGGTCCGATCAACATCACCGTCATCCCCGAGCCCGCGACCCTCGCCCTGCTGTGCGGCGGTGTGCTGGTCATGGGTCTGCTGAGGCGCTCCAGGCGGGGCTAGGCCCGTGCCCTGGGGGCGCAGATCGAGCTTAACCTCCCGAGATGATTGCGATTTCGCCCGGAGGACGCGCATTGGCGCCGGCAGGTCGCCGGCCCGGATCGGAATCTCGTTTCATCTTCACGGTAATCCTTGCCACTTTGTTGCCGGCGCGGGCACCTCTCTAGGGGAGGAAGTGGCATCTCCAGATACTCGCCCGAGAGGGGTTTCGGGGCAGGAGGGCATAACGCGTGCGTAGAGCTGCAATCGTGACACTGATGCTCCTGGCGGCTGCGGCACCGGCCCTCGCCCAGGTGAACTACGGCGATTTCCTGGGAACCAGCGTCGATTTCCTACAGGTGACCGAGACCACCCAGACGGCTGGGGACCCGGCGGTTCTCTGGGGAACGCCGACGGTGATTGAGAGTCAGCAGGGCGACCTGCTCCAGCTCCAGTTTTTCCCGCCCGCCTTCATCTCGAGCTGCGCTGTGGGCAGCATCGACACCACCTCGTCGCTCCTGACCACGACGATCTTTGCCCACGGCACCAACACCATCGATACCGTGACGCTCGTCGAGAGCGGCGATGTCACCCTCACGAAGTTTCCCCCCTTCGGCGACCCGACGACCAACGCCTCGGCGAGCCTCTCTGGCTTCTTGACCGTAATCGAGGACACGGGCGGGCCGATCGCTCCCGTCGTCATCCCCTTCTCGGGGACCTTCGTTCCGACGAGCACCTTCAGCCTTCCGGGACATTTCGGGACCAATCTCTGGAATGGGACGATGACGGTCGACGTGGTCTCGCAGGTGCCCAATGCGACCAAGGCCATTCTTCAGCTCGACAACGATCTCGCCACGAACTGCGGGGCGGGCAACACCAGCGGCAAGATCCAGAAGAAGGTCGTGAGCGGCCCGGCGGCAGCGATCATGATCAATGAACCGACGTGCAGTGTCGCGATCGAAAAGACCTGCTGCGTTCCGCAGCCCGCCCTCGTGAACGGAAGCATCTGCGACGGCAAGGCCATTCGCGCTGTGTTCGAGGTGGTCGGCGGGGACTGCGAGGATACGACCAACACGCAGGGCGGCGAGGCCAAGTGCAGCGGCCCGAACCCCATCCTGGACGACGACCCGGTAACCGGCGACACCGTGTCGGTCGCTTTCCGCAAGGACGGCGACAAGATGTCGGCGACGCCGAGCACCGGCCTCGCCGTGGGCGACACGTTCGAGATCGTGAGCATCTCCGGCCCCACGCTCGTGAACCAGCTGAAGCTGCTCGTCACCCGCGAGGACCCAGACACCTTGACCCAGAACCTGGAAGTCCACGTCTCCTGCTCCCGGGCGCTGCGCTGCGGCGACCAGTTCGGCAGCCTGAAGCTCGTGGAGTTCGAGTCGGAGCTGGGCGGGACGGTGGTCTGCACCGATCCCGAGGCGCCCCAGACGGCGACGCGCTGCGTGGCGCCGCCCGCGCCGACGGGGACCCCGTGTGACAGCAAGCTCACCGAGGCGGTCTTCCGCTTCAACCCCTCGGATTGCCAGGATCCGCTGGCCAACCCGCAGGGCGGGACCGCCTCGTGCAACGGGGATGCCTCGGACGCGAACTTGCCCGTGGCCGTCACCTACGTCGGGAAGCAGCCGGACCGGATCAGAGTCGAGCCGGCCTCCAACATCGCAGCGGGCGACACCTTCCGTCTGTCGGCGACGGGTCGGAAGGACTTCCACCCGAACGTGAAGCTGCTGATCACCGACGACAACAGCGTGGAGCAGTCGATCAGCATCCACACTTCCTGCTCGCAGCCGCTCGCCTGCGGCGACGTGTTCGGAAGCCTGACGCTGATCGGATTCAGCACGAAGGACGGCCTGGAGGTGGAGTGCGATCCGGCTCCGCCCGCGTCGCCCTTCGCCGACGCCTGCGAGGTGCCGGTGGCGCCGCCGACGCCGCACTGCACGAGCAAGCTCAAGTCGCTGACCCTCGTCTACCTCCAGGACGCGTTCGGCTCCACGATCTGCGACGTCAGCAACCCGCAGGGCGGCGCCGCGAGCTGCACGGGTCAAAACCTGACGGCTGACAGCGTCGCCATCACGCTCACGAAGGACGTGACGGAGCTGACGGTGGACACCCCCGTGTCGTTCGGCGGATATGTCACCATCGCGCCCATCGACCCGGATGGCCAGCTCCCGTCTTCGATCGAGTTCGACGCGACGGGCCAAGGACCCCCGGAAACGCAGTCGCTGGTGATCCACACGTCCTGCTCGAAGCCGCTCAACCTGGGCGACCGCTTCGGGGACTTCGCGGTGTTGTCGATGGAACGCGAAGGCGACGGCATCATCTCCCTCGGCGGCGCGGTCGAGTACCAGTACAAGGTCTCGAACCCGAACGGCGCGCAGATCACCGTGGCGGTCGAGGACGACAAGGCCGGCAACATCGTGAGCGGTGAGACCCTCGAGATCGGTGAACAGAAGACCTTCTACAATACGCAGACGCTCGATTTGGGGGCTCTAGACGACCAGACTCTGACGCTCACCAATACGGCCCACGCCCACGCCGAGCTCGCTGGGGGGGAGATGTGCGATTCGGACTACGACCAGGCGATGGTCAGCGTGACGCTGCCGCCGCCGGGGCCCTACGAGTGCGAGAAGCCCTATGACCGGATCGGGATGATCTGGAAGGGCACCGGGAACATCAAGGTCAAGAAGTGGCGGGGCGACGTGGGCAGCACGGGGGACGCGGTGACCGCCACCGTCATGCCCGGGGACGAGGTCATGCATAGGAACCTCACCTTCGCGCCGAACGACGTGGTCTGGGAGATCTTCGACGCCGCCACGATGGTCAAGCTCGGCGAGTCGAAGTTCCACCTGTCGTGCTCCGACTCGGACCTGAACGGTCTCGAGGACTGCGGCAAGCCCCAGGGTGACGGCAAGTCGAACGATCCCACCCTGATCAGCACCTGGGAGCTCGAGCGGGTCGTCGACGCCGGCGGCAAGCTCAACTGCACGCCCGATGAGGCCGCGGCGCCGATCTTTGGCTGCGGCATCGGCTTCGAGCTGATCCTCGTTCTGCCGCCGATCCTGTGGCTGCACCGCCGCCGGCGGCGGACCGGCGCCTAGCCCGTCCGATCGGATCGACCACTCGGCGCCCCGGCCTCGCGGCCGGGGCGCCGCTCGTTTCGGGGTCGGCTACTCGCGCGCCGGCTGCCGGGCGACGACCCAGGCCCGCCGTAGCTCCATGGCGGCCACCAGCAGGCGCGCGCCCCAGCGCGAGAGCGTCGCGCGCACCGGGCCGTCGAAGTCGGTGCGCTGCCGCGCCAGCGCGGCGTCGAGCGCCTGCTTCGGATAGAGCCGCCCTCCGGCGACGACGGCCTCCAGGGTCGCGAGCGCGGCCAGGTCGCGCGTCGGGTCGTCCCGGAACACCAGGAGGTCGGCCGGCGCCCCCGGCGCGAGGCGGCCCAGGGCCGGACGCCCCAGGGCCGCTGCGGCCTGGCGCGTGGCCGCGAGCCAGGCCTCTTCGGGGGACAGGCCCGCGTCGACCAGATGACCGAGCTCCGCCTGGAGGCTCGCTCCGGGAACGACGAAGGGATTGCCGGTGTCGCTGCCGGCGAGCACCGGAACGCCGGCGGCGTGAAGCGCGCGCACGGTGGCCTGCATCGTGGCGACGCGGGGAGCCCAGGGGCCGCCGCTCGCCCGCAAGAGCTCGAGGACGAGGGGGTTGCGGGCGGGATCCCAGAGGATCTCGCGATAGTGGGCGGGTACGAGCCGCGAGGCGGGCTCGTCGCGGAGGCTCTCGACGTCGGTCAGCTTCGCGCCCTGGGCGAAGGCGACGAGCGTGGGCGTGTGGAGCGCTCCGTTCCGGCGCGAGGTCTCGACGTACCAGGCGATCCGTTCCGGAGAAACCTCCCGCCAGGATCGCGTGAGCCCCATCAGGTGCTGGACCTCGGCCCCGCCCAGCTGCTCGATTCCCGTGCCCCGGGGCACGTGCGCGACGACCGGCAGGTTGCGAGCGGCGGCCGCGTCGTGGATCGCGGCCAGCGAGGCCTCGGAGACGCCGTTGTAGACCTTGACGCAGTCGAGCCCTGCTTCGGCCAGCTCCGCCAAGGCCTTCCGGGCCGAGGCCGCATCCGTGACGATGCGAGCGCCCGGCCACGTCGGCGGATCCCCGTCGAGGAAGGGGCCGCACGAGAAGATCCGCGGGCCCGCGACCTCGCCCGCCGCGATGCGTCGCCGGTGGGGCTCGATCGCTCCGAAGAAGCTCCCGGTCTCCCGGACCGCCGTCACGCCGTGTGCGAGGAACAGGAGGGCGTAGAGCTCGCGCTCGCCGGGCGCCCAGGCCGGGGGGTGATGCACGTGCAGGTCGATCAGGCCCGGCAGGACGAAGGCTCCGGAGTAGGGGCCTCCGCCGGCGCCTGGCCCCGCGGGCTCGATCCGGTAGATCCGCCCCCCGCGGACGCTGAGGGTGCGTTCGGGCTCCCGACCCGCGCCCGGGTGGACGAGCGTCACCCCGGCGAGGACGGTGCCCTGGGGGGGCACCGCGAGCGGCGGGGCCCGGCCGGCGCGTCCGAGGAGCCAGAGCGCGGCCAGCCCTGCGGCCGCCAGGGCCAGGAGTCCCACGCGTCGCGGCATCGCGGTGGGAGACTAGGAGCCGTGGCGCGCCGCGGCGAGCGCCTGCGCCTCCGCGGCGGCGGCGTCAGTGGAACGCGGGCATCACCTTGTCGGCGAACAGCCGCGCCGGGACCCGCGTGTCGCGCCCGAAGAACTCGATGCAGAAGAGGCTGCAGCCCAGCTTTCGGTGGCGCTCGATCTTCTCGATCACGGCGTCGGGGGCTCCCCAGATGCCGTGCTCCTCCAGCGCGGCGCCCATGTGGCCCCCGTAGATCTTCTTGGCCTTCTCGAGGCTGGCCCGCGCCCGCGCTTCGTCCTCCGCGATCACGACGATGCACTGCTGCGAGACCTCGATCGATTCGAAGTCGCGCCCGAAGTCGTCGCAGCGGCGGCGCAGAGCCTCGACCTTCTCGCCCAGCTGGTGCTGGAAGACCGCCAGGTTGTTCCAGATGTCGGCAGAGCGCGCGACGATGCCCATGAGGACGCGCTCGCCGCCGCCGCCGATGAGGATCGGGGGGCGGCGCAACGGCTTGGGCTCGCACAGCACGTCCTCCACCGAGAAGTGCTGGCCGTGGAAGGTCACCTTGTCCTGTGTCCACATGCGCTTCAGGATCTCGGCGGCCTCGTCGAGGGCCCGCATGCGTTCGCGCAGGCTGGGGAAGGTGCAGCCGTAGCCCTTGAACTCGGACTCGAACCAGCCCGCGCCGAGCCCGACGATCGTGCGCCCGTTCGAGATGTGGTCGATCGTGGCGATCTGCTTGGCGAGCACGGCCGGGTTGCGGAAGAAGGGCGGCGTGACCAGCGTTCCGAGCTGCACGTGCTCGGTGATCGCCGCCACCGCGGCCAGTTCGGACCAGGCTTCGAAGATGGGCAGCGTGGGGAGCGGGACCCCGTAGAGGTGGTCGCAGACCCACACCGAGTCATAGCCGAGGCGGTCGAACTCGAGGGCGGCCTCGCGGGCCTCCGGCCAGCCCCGTTTGATCTGGGGCAGCGTCACGCCGAAGCGCGCCGGTCGCGTCATGCTCTCCTCCTCGCCCGTCGGGTCGAGTCTATGCCGCGGGTGCGTACCGGGACAAGGGTGCGCCGTCCCGGGCGCCGCGCCGTCGCCGTCGGTCGTGGCGCCGTGAAAGACGGCTGATAGCCTCCCGCTGCGATGGACCTCGATCGCGGCGCCGCAACGCGGAGCGATCGCGTCGCCGCGGGGGCGGGCGCCGCCGTCGGCTGTTGGGGCTGACGCGAACCCCGTGCGCCCCCTGCTCATCGTGAAGACCGGTTGCACGCTCCCCTCGTTGCTCGCGAGGCGCGGCGACTACGAGGACTGGATCCGCGACGGACTCGGCCTCGCGGGCGAGCGGATCGAGGTCGCGAGCGTCCACGCGGGCGATCGGCTGCCGTCTCCGGAGCGTCTGGCGGGTGCCGTGGTCACGGGATCGAGCGCCATGGTTTCGGAGCGCGAGCCCTGGAGCGAGCGCGCCGCACGCTGGCTCGCCACGGCGGTGGCGGCGGAAGTGCCGCTGCTCGGGATCTGCTACGGCCACCAGCTCCTGGCGCACGGCCTGGGGGGACGGGTCGGCGTCAATCCGCGAGGCCGCGAGATCGGCACCGTCGACGTGGAGCTCTACCAGGGTGCTCGCGACGACCCGCTGCTGGGCGGCTTCACGAGTCCGTTGCGCGTCCAGGCCACCCACGTCGAATCGGTCCTCGAGCTGCCGCCGGCGGCGCGGCTGCTGGCCGCGAGCGCGGGCGACCCGAACCACGTGTTCGCGGTGGGGCGCTCGGCCTGGGGCGTGCAGTTCCATCCGGAGTTCGACGCCGACGTCACGCGCGCCTACATCGAGGAACGTCGCGAGATCCTCCGCCGCGAGGGACTGGATCCCGAGCGTCTGCATCGAGACGTGCGCGACAGCGCGGACGGCCGGGCGCTCCTGCGCCGCTTTGCGGAGCTGCTGCGGGCGTGAGACGGCGGCGCGCCGGGCGGACGCCTGCCTAGAGTCCGTATCGGCGCTCTGCTATGGGTTGCGGCTTCCACCGCACGAGGGTGCGTCCATGCCCGAGGAGCAGGGGGGGCCGGAGGGCGGCCGCGTCGACGATCGGCTGAGCCGAGCTCTCGTCGTCTGGGTGGACGGCGTGCGCCGTCATGCGCGCGCGGTGCTGGCGGCGACCGCGCTCGTGAGCGTCGCGCTCGCGGGCTACGCCGCGACCCACCTGGGCATCAACACGCATCACTCGGCGGTCCTCGACGAAGGTCTTCCGTTCTGGGAGGACTACCAGGCGTTCGCGGAGTTCTTCCCCATCCTCGACGAGGCGCTGCTGGTCGTGATCGACGCGGAGACGCCGCGGCGCGCCCAGGACGCGGCGGACGCCCTTGCCGCGCGGCTCGCGCTTCAGACGGACCTCTTCGAGCGGGTCTACGTTCCGGGCGGCGGCGATTTCTTCGAGCAGCACGCGCTCCTGTACCTGAGCGTCGAAGAGCTCGAGGACCTCTCCGACCAGCTCGCGAGCGTCCAGCCCTTGCTGGCGGAGGTCTCGCGCGACCGCAGCCTGCGCAACCTGGCGAACGTGCTGCGGAACGGGATCGAGCACGCGCGGACCCATCCCGAGGCCGTCGGCGACATGAGCCTGGTGTTCGACTCCCTCAGCACCGCCGCGGCGGCCGTCCTCGAAGGGCGCCCGCGCGCGATCTCGTGGACGGAGCTCCTGATCGAGCGGACGCTTCCCGGCGACCGGGCGCGACGTCTGATCGTTCTGGATCCCCTCTTCGACTACGCGAGCCTGCTGCCGGGCCGGCGCGCCATCCGCGCGGTGCGCGAGACCGCGGCGGAGCTGGGGCTCGACGCTCGCGCCGGCGTGAGCGTGCGCGTGACCGGCAACGTCGCGCTCAACACCGAGGAGATGGTGATCGTGGCGCGGCAATCGCTCCTCGCCGCGGTGGGGTGCTTCGTCCTCGTCGGCATCGTCCTGTTCGTCGCGCTGCGGTCCTGGCGCATCGCGATCGCGATCCTGGGCGCACTGCTGGTGGGCCTGATCGCGACCGCCGCATTCGCGGCGTTCGCGGTGGGGAAGCTCAACGTCGTCTCGGTGGCGTTCGCCGTGCTCTTCATCGGGCTCGGGGTCGACTTCGGGATCCATCTGGGCATGCGCTTCGCCGAGCTGGTTCGGGCCGGCGACGACGACGCGCAGGCGCTGGCCGAGACGGCCCGCAGCGTCGGCGCCTCGCTGGTCCTGTGCGCGGCCACCACGGCGATGGGCTTCTACGTCTTCATCCCCACGGACTTCCGGGCGGTGGCGGAGCTGGGCCTGATCTCCGGCACCGGCATGCTGTTCAGCCTGTTCTGCAGCTTGACCGTCATGCCCGCAATCCTGGCGGCGACGAAGGGCAGCGTCGGCCGCGTCTGGAAGGGAGCGCCCTGGTTCGAGCGGACACTCGTCGGCATCGCGGTTCGTCACCCGAGGAACGTCCGGATCGCCGCCGCGCTGCTGGGGCTGCTGGCGCTGGTGGCGATCCCCGGACTGCGATTCGACCACAACGTCTCGAGGTTGCGCGACCCCGAGACGGAGTCGGTGCAGGCCTTCGAGGACCTGCTCGCCGTGAGCGACACCTCGCCCTGGACGATCGACCTCATGGCCCCGAGCCTGGAGGAGGCCGCGGCCACGGCGGAGCGCCTGCGCCAGCTCGACGTCGTGGAGCGCGCGATCACGCTGCGAGACTGGGTTCCGACGGAGCAGGGGGAGAAGCTCGACCTGCTCGCCGACATGTCGCTGTTCGTGCCTCCGACGCCGAGCGGCGCGACCGCGCCCGCCGCGCCCCTGGCCGATCAGATCGAGGCCCTGCGCGCCCTCCAGGAGGCGCTTCGCTCCCCGTGGCTGCTGGATGGCGACGCCGGGCGCGCCGCGAGCGCCGAGCGGGCGGCGGCGCACCTGGAGCGCTTCCTGGCTCGACTCGAGACGATCGACCGCAAGCAGGAGAAGCTCGACCAGTTCGAGGAGAGCCTGACCGGCGCGATGCCGGATCAGATGCAACGCCTGTGGCGCGCGATCGACGCCGACGAGGTCACGCTCGCCGATCTTCCCGAAGAACTCGCCACGCGCTTCGTCGCGCCCGACGGGCGCGCGCGCGTGCAGGTGCTTCCGAGCGAGAACCTCGGCGACCTCGACGCGTACGCGCGCTTCGTCGAGCGGGTCCAGAGCGTGGCGCCGCACGCCACGGGCAGCGCCGTGGCCCTGCTCTTCTGGGGACGCGCCGTCGTGGAGTCGTTTCGCGACGCCCTCGGCCTCGCCGTGCTCTCCGTCGCGACGCTCCTGTGGGTGCTGTGGCGGCGGCTCTCGGACATGGCGCTGGTGCTCCTCCCGCTGCTGCTCGCCGCCGCCCTGACCACGGCGACGGCGGTGGTGCTGGGTATCGACTTCAACTTCGCGAACGTGCTGGTGCTGCCGCTGTTGCTGGGGGTCGGCGTGGACAGCGGCGTCCATCTGGTGCACCGCCACCGCGTCGCGCACGGGCACGAGATGGACGGCCCCGCGCCCGAGGTGGAGCTTCTCGGCACGAGCACGGCCCAGGCCGTGCTGTTCAGCGCTCTCACGACGATGGGGAGCTTCGGCAGCCTCGCCCTCTCCACGCATCCCGGCCTCGCGAGCCTGGGCCGGTTGCTGCTCATCGGCGTGTCCTACACGCTCCTCTGCAACCTGGTCGTTCTGCCGGCCCTGATCGCCGGCAAGGCCGAAGGCCGCGCGCGTGAAAGGACCTGAGGCGGGCCCCTCCCGGGCAGGGCGGCGCAACCGCCGCGCGCTAGGCTCGGAGCATGGCCGTGGAGAGCTCCCAGACGGTCGCCCCGTCGGGGGCGCCGCAGTCGCTGCCGTCCCGCATCGTCCTGTTCGACGGGGTCTGCGTCTTCTGCGACCGGTTCGTGCGCTGGCTCATCGACCGCGACCCCGCGGCGCGCCTGCGCTTCGCGCCTCTTCAGGGCGAGACGGCCGCGGCGCTGCGGCGGGCCCACCCGGAGATTCCCGACGCCGTCGCGACCCTGGTGTACGTCGACGCCAGCGACGGATCGGTTCGCGTCTTCCTGCGATCGGAGGCCGCGCTCCGCGTCCTCGCGGAGATCGAGGGCCCGTGGCGGCGCCTCGCCTGCCTCAGCCGGCTTCCGCGCGGGTGCACCGACCTCGCCTACCGCCTGTTCGCGCGCGTTCGCTACCGGGTGTTCGGACGGCGCAGCGACTGCCGCGTGCCGTCCGCCGCGGAACGCTCGCGCTGCCTGGACTGAGCCGCCGTGGCGGTCGGCGCTTCCTCGGCTCTCCCCTTCGTCACGGTGGTGACGGGCGTGCCGCGGTCGGGGACCTCGCTCATGCTCCAGATGCTGGCCGCGGGCGGGATCGAGCCGCTCACCGACGGCGCGCGGCGGCCCGACGCCCACAACCCACGCGGCTACTTCGAGCTCGAGGCCGTCAAGCGCACCCGGTACGACGCCTCCTGGGTGGAGGACGCCGCCGGCCGCGCCGTCAAGGTGATCCACGCGCTGGTGACGGCCCTGCCCGCAGACCGCGAGTACCGTCTGGTCTGGATGCAGCGGCCGCTCGAGGAGGTGATGGCCTCGCAGCGGGCGATGCTGGCGCGGCGCGGTGCCGGTGTGGACCTGCTCGCCCCCGAGCGCCTCGCCGCCATCTTCCGCGCCCAGCTGAACGAGGCCGAACGCTGGGTCGCGGCCCAGCCGGGCTTCCGCTCACTCGCGATCAACTACCACGCGGTGCTGGAGGACCCGAAGGCGGCGGCGGCGGCGGTCGATCGCTTTCTCGGCGGCGGTCTCGACCGCGAGGCGATGGCGAGCGTCGTCGACCCTCGACTCCACCGGCAGCGATCGAGCGATCCCACGACGGCCTAGCGGGTGAGGTGGCCGTCGCCGGCGGGCTCGGCTGCGGCTCGAGGCGGCTCTCGATCAGGCTGCGGATGCGGTCGCTGAGCGCCTCCACGGGCTCGTCGGCGAAGCTCGCGTACGGGATCTCGTCGAGCACGGTGATGCGGATGGGGTGCCGTCCCTGGAGCACGAAGCCGCGCTTCGGAAGCGCGTTCGCGGTTCCCTGGATGACGATCGGGAGGATCGGCCGCCGCGCGGACTGGGCCAGGGTGAAGGCCCCGGGTTTGAAGGCGCGCAGCCGGCCGTCGGGCGAGCGCGTGCCTTCGGGAAACATCATGATGGAGCTGCCCTCGGCCAGCGTCTCCTCGCACTCGCGGAGCATGCGAACCACGCTGGCCCGATCGCCGCGCTTGAGCCGGATGTAGCGGTTCAGCCACATGTTCCATCCGACGAATGGGATGCGGAAGTTCTCGATCTTCGAAACCCACTTGAAGTGGGCGAAGATCCGGAACAGCACGAGGATGTCGAGCAGGGACTGGTGGTTCGCCACCATGACGTAGGTCTCGTCGCGACGGATCTTGTGCACGTTCTCCACGCTCACGCGCCAGGCCGGGTTCAGCCAGCTGTAGAGGGATGCCCAGAAGCAGGTGAAGCGGTGCAGGGCGCGCAGCCGCGGGTCGAAGAGCCCGGTCACCAGCCAGATCGAGACGGCGATCGGAAACAGGGCGACCGAGCTGACGACGAGGAACGCCCAGAACACGCTGGAGAACGCACGCCGCAACCACATCGTGGTGCCTAGTATTCCGCTTCGGAGCGGCTCCGCCCACCCCGGCGCGGCCTCAGGCGGGGCGGCGCTCCGCACAGGCCGCCACGAAGGCGCCGAACAGGCCTTCGCGGTGGCGTCCGCGCATGCGCTCGGGGTGCCACTGCACGCCGACGCAGAAGCCGGCAGCCTCGCGCTCGATGGCCTCGATCAGGCCGTCTTTGGCGCGCGCGGACACGCGCATGGAGCCGCCCGGCTCGGCCACGGCCTGGTGGTGCCGGCTGTTGACGGGTTCGGGCGTCTCGCCGACGGCGGCCGCGAGGCGGGTGCCCGTCTCGACGCGCACGCCGTGGCGGCCGTCGCGCTCCGGGAGCCGGTGCGGTCCGGCGTCGGGCCGGTCCGTGGGGATGTCGTACACGAGCGCGCCGCCGAAGTGCAGGGCCAGCAGCTGCATGCCGTAGCAGATGGCGAGCACGGGGAGGTTGCGGCCGAGGGCGTGCGCCAGCAGGCGCCGGTCGAATTCGATCTGACGCTCCGGGGCGGGATCGAAGACGACGCCCTGCGGATACGCGCGGGGCGGCGCGAAGTCGTCGCCGCCGGGGATCAGCAGACCGTCGATGCGCTCCACGAGCGCTTCGGCGCGCTCCTGGATCGGCAGGGCGACGGCGTCGCCGCCGCAATCGGCGACGGCGCGCGCATAGGCGCTGTCGATATACTGATAGTCACGGGCGGGGTTCCAGCGGCCGCGGTCGTCCAGGCCCAGCGGGATGCCGATGAACGGCCGCATGGTGCGGAGTATACCGCCGGGAGCGGAGCGCCCCGGCGTCTGCGGGTGAGTGGGGATCGGCCGATGTCGAGGGTTCTGATCGCGGGCTGCGGGTACGTGGGCACGGCGCTCGGGGAGCGGCTCGCCGCCGACTCGCACAGCGTCTGGGGGCTGCGCCGCCGGCCGCTCTCCCTGCCGCAGGGGGTCCTGCCCGTCTCGGCCGACCTGGCCGTACCCTCGAGTCTCGAGGGGCTGCCGTCCGATCTCGACGTCGTCTTCTACCTGGCCTCGGCCGCCGGCCGCGAGGATGCGCTCTATCGGGCCGCCTACGTCGACGGCCTGCGCAATCTGCTCGAGGCGCTCGGCAAGCAGGGACAGCGACCGTCGCGCGTGTTCTTCGTCTCGAGCACCGCCGTCTACGCGCAGCAACGCGGCGAGTGGGTCGACGAGTCCTCCCCGACCCAGCCGACGCACTTCACGGGGGCTCGCCTGCTCGAGGGCGAGCGCATGTTGCTGGAAGGGCCTTTCCCGGGCGTGGTCGTCCGGTTCGGCGGGATCTACGGCCCCCGTCGCACGCGGCTCTTCGACAGCGTGCGGGCCGGTCGGGCCGAGTACGCGTCCGGCCGCGCGCGCTTCACGAATCGCATCCACCGGGACGACTGCGCGGGGGCCCTCCGCCACCTCATGAACGTCGAGAGCCCCGATCCGATCTATCTCGGGGTCGACTGTGAGCCCACGGACGAGCGCAGCGTGCTGGAATGGCTCGCGGGTGCCCTGGGCGCGCAGCCGCCTCGCAAGGTGCCGGCGAGGGAGGGCAACGCGCGCGCGACGGGCGGCAACAAACGCTGCCGGAACGAGCGGCTGCTCGGGTCCGGCTACGCGTTCCGGTACCCCACGTACCGCGAGGGCTACCGCGCCGTGATCGCCGAGATGACCTGAGGTGCCGCGTCCCCCGCGCTTCGCGCCCGCCGTCGCCGCGATCCCCGGCGCGGTGTTCTCGCCGACCGACCGCCGGCTCGACGCGGCCCAGCGCGGCGCGTGTCCGCTCCACGTGGGCGATACGTGGATGGAGCCCTTCGCCGGAGCCCGCTGCGAGGACCTGCGCGAGGCCGACTTCCCCGGCCTGCATCGCTACAGCGAGTCGCAGGGCATTCCCGACCTGGTCGAGGCGATCGTGGGAAAGGTCCGCACCCGCAATGCGCTGGCCTGCGACCCGGCGTCGGTGTGGGTGACGGCGGGGGCGACGGGAGCGCTCGGCGCCGCCGTCGGTGCGATCGTCTCCCCCGGCGAGGAGGTGCTGATTCTCGCGCCCTTCTGGCCGCTGATCCGCGGGATCGTCCAGTCGTTTCGCGCCACACCCGTCGAGGTGCCCTTCTACGACCGCGTCGACTCGCCCGAGGCGGCCGTCGCGGCCGTGCGCGAGCGCCTCAGCCAGCGGACCGCCGCGCTGTACGTCTCGACGCCCTCGAATCCGACGGGGCGGGTGCTGCCGCCGGCCTGGCTCGAGGCGCTGGCCGCGTTCGCCCGGCGGGAGGACCTGTGGCTGCTCTCGGACGAGGTGTACGAGGACTACGTGTACCGCGGCGAGCACGTCTCGCTCGGCCGCTTCGCCCCCGAGCGGACGCTCAGCATCTTCTCCTTCTCCAAGGCGTACGGGATGGCCGGGTATCGAACGGGTTATCTGGTGGGCCCGACGGAGGCGGTGGCGCAGGCCGGAAAGATCGCCACCCACACCTTCTACTCCGCGCCCACGATGGGGCAGGTGGCGGCTCTGCGCGCCCTGCGCGAGGGCGGAGCCTGGGTCGAACGCGCGCGCGCGTCCTATCGGGGGGTCGCCGAGGCGGCGGCGAGCGAGCTGGGGACGCCCCCGCCCGAGGGCTCGACCTTTCTCTTCCTGGACGTGCGCCGCGCGCTCGACGACCGCGGCCTGCGAGGCTTCCTGAGCGACTGCCTCGACGACGGCGTCGCCCTCGCCCCCGGTTCCTCCTGCGGAGGGGACTACGGCGAGTGGGTCCGGCTCTGCTACACGTCGGCGCCCCCGGCGGAGGTGAAGGACGCCGTCCGCCGGCTCGCCAAACGCATCGGTTGAGCCCGCGCGGACCGGGCCTCGCGGGGCGCCGCCGGGGCTACTTCCGGCGCGCCGACTCGATCACCACGGGCGTGGTGGGCACGTTCGCGTGCCCGGCCCGGGTTCCCGTCGGCACCGCGACGATCTTCTGCACCACGTCCATCCCGTCGGCCACACGGCCGAAGACCGCGTAGCCGTCGTTTCCGGGTCCGTGGTTGAGGGAGTCGTTGTCCTTCACGTTGATGAAGAATTGCGACGTGGCGCTGTCCTTGACCTGGGTGCGGGCGAAGGCGACGCTGCCGATGTCGTTCTCGAGGCCGTTGTCCGCCTCGTTCTCGATCGGGGGCCGGGTGGACTTGCGCGTCATGTCCGCGGTCATCCCGCCGCCCTGGATCATGAAGCTCGGGATCACGCGGTGGAAGACGGTCCCGTCGTAGAAGCCGTCGTCGACGTAGGCCAGGAAGTTCTCGACGGACTTCGGCGCCTTGTCGGGGTAGAGCTCGATCTGGATCTCTCCCAGGGAGGTGGTGAAGACGACCACGGGGTTCTCCTCCGCTGCGGCGCATCCGGGGAGCCCGCCCAGCAGCGCGAGAAACGCAGCGGCGGCGACGACGAAACGGGCTGTATTGCGCACGCGCGCACGGTAGCGAACCCGCGGATCGGCGCACCCCGCCGGGCCGCCGGCCGGCCCCGGCGCTAGACTGGCCCGCCTGCCGAGGCTGCTGCCGTGACGCGCGCCCGGCAGCGGCGGCGGGACGCGCGACAGGAGGCGAGAGAATGAACCGATCTCGGGTCGCCGTCGTGCGCACCTCGCCGCGGACGGTGTTCGAGGACTACCACCGGGTCATGAATCTGGCGGACTACCGGTCCGTCATCGCCCCTGACATCGAGACCGCCCTGAAGGTCAACATCTCGTGGCACTTCTTCTATCCCGCGAGCTCGACGACGCCGTGGCAGCTCGACGGCGTGATCCGCGCCATGCGTCGCGACGGCTACGCCGCCGAGCGCATGCACGCCTGCCACAACCGCACCGTCGTGATCGACGCACACCTGGGCGAGCGCGAGAACAAGCAGCTTCCCGTCGTGCAGGCGCATGGCCTGCGCAACGTGCATCTCTACGAGGGCGAGGAGTGGATCCACATCCGCGAGGCGGTGGGCGACCTGGCCGACGAGTTCCTGTGCCTGAACGACGTCTACCCCGAGGGCTTCTCGATCCCCAAGCGCTTCCTCGGTGAGAACATCATCCACCTGCCGACGGTGAAGACGCACGTTTTCACCACGACCACCGGCGCCATGAAGAACGCCTTCGGAGGACTGCTCAACGAGCGGCGCCACTGGACCCACCCGGTGATCCACGAGACCCTCGTGGACCTGCTCGCGATCCAGAAGCGGATCCACCCGGGTATCTTCGCGGTGATGGACGGGACCTTCGCCGGGGACGGCCCCGGGCCCCGCTGCATGGTCCCGCACGTGAAGAACGTCGTGCTGGCGAGCGCCGATCAGGTGGCGATCGATGCCGTCGCGGCGCGGATGATGGGCTTCGACCCGCTCTCGATCCGATTCATCCGACTGGCCCACGAGCGCGGGCTCGGGTGCGGGGATCCCGCGCAGATCGAGATCGTCGGCGACGCGGACGCGGCGGAGCAGCGCTGGAATTTCACCGGCCCCTTTCAGAAGATGACCTTCGCCTCGCGCATGCAACACCAGATCTACTGGGGCCCGCTCAAGCGGCCCCTGGAGTGGTCGCTCAAGACGGTGCTCGCCCCCTGGGCCTACCTCGCGAGCGTGGCCTACCACGACAGCCTCTGGTACCCGCTGGTCGCGAAGCGGCGGGTGCGCGCGGTGATGGCGAGCGAGTGGGGTCGGCTCTTCGCGAACTGGGAGCGGCTGACGCCCGACGAACGCGGCTTCGCCGACGTGGGGGAGGGCGCGGCCGAGCTCCAGCGCAGCGGGCTCAGTGTGTTCGGCACGTCGCTGCGCCTGCTCGTCATGTGCCTGCGCGAGGCGCCGGAGTTCGCCGCGCGGCGGCGCACGCGCGCCGCGTTGCGTCAGGGTTCCGACTAGCCCTCGAAGGCCTTTTCGAGCTCGGAGAGGATCGCGGCCTCCTCGGCGCAGACCTTGTTTCCGAGACCGAGGATGCCGCCGGTCGACTCGGCCACCGCGCGCGCTCGGCCCACGATCTCGGACTTGAGGCGCTGCTTCTCCCGCTCGCCCAGCTTGCTGCACAGGTGCACGATGTACTCGCCCCAGGCCTGGAAGACGCGCGCGTCCGGACGACGCTCGAGCCAGCTCACCAGGAGCGCGTGGCTCGGACTGTCCACGAACACGCCGTTCGCTTCGGCGGCGGCGAGCACGGCTCGCCGCTCCCTCGCGTCCATCTTGCCGTCGGCCCACGCGACCTCCACCAGCGGAATCAGTGACATGGCGGTCCAGGTCGCCGGCTCGATGTCGAGAGCCACCAGCTGGTCGAGCACGTCGCCGTCGCTGACGCCCGAGATCTCGGCGAGCCCGTCCCGGGCGGCCTGCTTGCGCTGTTTGTCGCGCATCTTCGCCAGGAGCTTCTCGTTGTGCTTGGCGAAGAACGAATCCTCGAGGGCCTTCTTGCGGTCTGCCAGGAAATCCTTGGGCATGCGGGCGTGCTCCGGCGATTCTGGGTGGACGTCGGGATTGTACTGCGCTCCCCGTCTCGCTCCAGCGGAGCGGAGGGGGAGGGTCAGGCGCGGATCTGCTCGACCAGATAGGCCTTCTTGCCGACCGCTTCGACGATGTGCAGCTGCGCTTCGAGCCAGTCCGCGGACGCCTCCTCCCCCTTGAGGATCTCCTGGAGGATCTCGCCGGTTCCGCTGTCGCCCTTCTCGTGGCAGAGCGCGATGGCGCTGTTGATGCGTTCGATGGCCTCCGTCTCCAACGCGAGGTCCAGCTTGTGCTGCTCGATCGGATCCTCTCCGATGCGCACGGGGCTGAGTCGCTGCATGTTCGGGAGTCCGTCGAGGTAGAGGATGCGCGCGATCACCAGGTCGGCGTCTTTCATCTCGGCGAGCGCCTCTTCGTACTTCTTCTGGGACAGCCGCGCGTAACCCCAGTTCTCGCACATCTTGTGGTGGACGAAATACTGATTGACGGCGGTGAGCTCCGCGGTGAGAAGGGCATTCAGGGCTTCGATCACCGCGGCGTCGCCTTTCATGAGACCTCCGGTCTTTCAGCCCGAGTCCGCGACGGCCCACCAGCCGCGTCAGCGAGGGCTACTTAATCGAATTCGACCGCGGATGTCGAATTCCGGCGGCGCCGCGCCGGTTGCGCGGTCAGCCGGTGCTGGCGACGAGGCCGGCGAAGGCCGGGAGCGAGGTCGCGTTCTCGGCGGCCTCCTGCGACTCGAGGATCTCGTCGATTGCGGGAGCGCAGCCCTCGCACGCGCCGCCCGCCTTGCAGGAGCGTGCGATCTCCCGGCGCGAGGACGCGCCGCCGCGGATCGCCTTGCGGATCGCGTGATCGCTGATCCCGTGACAATGACAGATGACCACGTTGCGTCCCCCGGTCTCCTGCTCGAGCGGACGCCGTGGCGCCGTCGATCTGGGAGGGGAGTGTATCAATCTGAAAATGAAGTTCAATATCATTTTTGGCCGATCTGCTCCCGGTCCCGCAGGATCCCTTGAAATACAAGTAATAACAGTAAGTTACGGGTTTCGAAGAGCGTGACCGCGGCAGTCACGCCGCACGCCCATCCTACTGGTAGTCTGCACGTCCAGAGAGAGGCGATGACGAGGGGAACCCATCCGCTGCGGATCGGCCAGGGGCCGCGGGCCGTCGAAGCCAGCCTGCTCGGCGCGCTGCGCCCGTTGCTCGAAGCGGGCATCCGGGAGCCGGGTCGGCTCGTCGCGCCGCTGCGGATCGTCGTTCCGTCGCGCAGCCTGCGCGAGCATCTCTCGGCCGTCGTCGTGGCGGAGTTCGGTGCCGTGGCGGGCATCTCGATTCGAACCCTGTACTCGTTCGCCCTCGAGATCGCCGAGCGGACGGGGGAGGGCGCGCCCGTGGGCTCGGCGCTGTTCGCGGTGATGGTGCGCCGGCTCGCGCGCGCCGAGCCGGTCCTGCGCGACGGCTTCGAGCCGTTCGTCGACGGCTACGGTCCGGTCGAGGCCGGCGTCGCCGACCTGCTCGACGCCGGCTTCGAGCCCCACCACGCCGAGGTCCTCGACGAGGGAATCCTCGCCGCCGGCGAGGTGGGCCCCGAGGCCGAGCGGGCCCGGGCGCTGGTGCGCGTGGCGGCGCGGGTCGGGACGAGCCTCGCGGAGCACGGCCTCCGTCACCGCTCCCAGCTTTTCCGCGCGGCGCGCGAGCGCTTCCAAAGCGACCCGGCGGGCGCGCTGCCCTGTCGGGCGCTCTTCGTACACGGCTTCGCCGACGCCACCGGGGTTCAGGCCGATTGGATCGAGGCGCTGGTGCGATACGGCGGCGCCCGGGTCCTCCTCGATCACCCGCGCGACCCCGCATCCGCCGAAGGCGCGTCCGAGACGGAGTTCACCCGACGCTTCGGCGAGCGGCTCGAGAGCGCCGCGGGCGGCGTCGAGACCGTCGCCCCGCGCGGCGAGCGCCCGCGGGTCGCGGTGCTGCGAGCGCCCGGTCCCCACGCGGAGGCTCGTGGCGTGGCGGATCGCGTGCGCGCACTGCTCGACGCCGGGGCTCGGGCGGAGCGGATCGGTGTCGTGGCGCGCGGCCTCGCGGCGTACGCGGTGCCGCTGCGCCTGCACTTCGGGCGGCTGGGGATCCCCTTCTCGGCATTGGGCGAGCGCGGGCCGAACGATGAGGTCGGCGGCCGGATCGCGGCCCTGCTGGAGCTCGTCGCGCAGGGCCCGCGCCTGCCCGCAGAGCGCTGGCTCGACCTGTGCGTGTTCCCCGGGCGTTCGTCGCCGGAGGCGACGAGCGTCGAGCTGGCCGACCTCGGCCTGGCCCTCCACGCGCGGGGCGCCGCACGCCTGGTGGACGCGGCGTCGCTGGAGATCTCCGAGCCGGAGAGCGAAGAGGCGCTCGCGCTTCCGGTGCGCAGCGGTCTTCGGGAGGACGACGCCGGGGCGGGCCGGCTCCCGCACCGGCGAATCCACCGCGCGCTTCTCGAGCGCGCCATCGCCGCAGCCCGGTCCCTGGACGAGCGCTTCACTCACCAGCCGGAACGCGATCGACTGGACGCGCATCGCGAGTGGCTGCGCCGTTTGATCGACGATGACCTGAACTGGCGGAGCGACGCTCGCGAACGGAGCGCGCTGGAGGCGGCGATCTTCGCGCCTCGGGCCGAGCTTCCCGGCGACGTCGAGCTGGGCCGCGACGATTTCATCCTCCTGCTCGGCCGGGTGCTGGGGGGCGCAGGCTCGACGCCGCTCGGCGGCGAGGGCGCCGGCGTCGCGGTCCTGAACGTGATGGAGGCGCGCGCGCGCACGTTCGACCACCTGTTCGTGATGGGCCTCGGACGGGGCCTCTTTCCCCGACCGGTCGCCGAGGATCCACTGCTGTCCGACGCGCTGCGAAGGCGCCTGCGCGCCGTGCTTCCCGACCTTCCCGTCAAGTCGGAGGGCCACGACGAGGACCGCTACCTGTTCGCGCAGCTCCTGTCGGCGAGCCCGGAGGTCACGCTCTCGTGTCCGATCACCGACGACGACGGCAAGCCGCACCCCGTTTCACCGCTCGTCGAGCGACTCCAGTCCGATGGGACCGTGCCCGAGCCGGATGCGATTCCCTCGCTTTACGGGGTCTGCGCGCCGGGACGACCGGACGCCTCGCGCCCGCCGCGTCCCGCCCACGAGCACGCGATCCTGGCCGGGCTCTACGGGTCGCGCAAGCGCTTCGAACGCGTGCTGCGGATTGCCCTCGACGAGGGGGCGTCGGAGGGTCCCCGCACGGAAAGGGCGGAGCCGCTTGCCCTCGCTCGCTCGCGCTGCGCGGTGCTCGCCGAGCTCGATCCCCCTTCGAGCCAGCCCCGCGACCCGGGCCCCTATTTCGGCTACACGGGCGGACCCCCGGGTACGGCGGCCGGGGAAACTCCGTACGTGACCGTCCTGGAGGACCTGGCCGGATGTCCGTGGCGCACGTTCCTGAGCCGCGTTCTTCGGCTCGAGCTCCCGCCCGACTCGCTCGGGGATCTCCCCGGAGTCGAGCCCCGGGTCCTGGGAAGCGTCGTCCACCGCGCGCTCGAGCGGATCGCGGTGCAGGAGCTCGGAGACGCGCCCGGGGATCTCGACGCGGCATGGCGCCGCGATCCGGTACCGGTGCGCTGGCCCGACGCCGAGACCCTCGACGCGATGGTTCGCAGCTGCGCGGAGTCGGTGGCGCGCGAGGAGGGGATCGCGCTGCGAGGCTTCGAGCGCATCCTGGCGAAGCGCGCTCACGCGCGCCTCGAGATCGCACGGGAACGAGACTGGTCCGAGCCGAGCGCGGCGGTTGCGGTGCTCGGCGCCGAGCTGACCGGCTCCGTCGCGTTGCGCGATGCGCAGGGGCGAGAGCGGACGGTGCGCTTTCGGGCGGACCGCGTCGACCGCAGCGAGGGCGGGTTGTGTCTCACCGACTACAAGACGGGAAAGCCGCCCGACACGCAGAAGACGCTCTCGATTCGGGAGGAGCACCATCGCCAGCGCGTCGCCCGCGGTGAGATGCTCCAGGCGACCGCCTACGCCCGGGCGGGCGGGCGCTGCGCACCGGCCCGGGGGCGTTACCTGTTCCTGAGCCCCGAGACGCCGGAGCACGCGTGCAGCCTCGAAGTGCGCTCCGACGACGAGGCATTCGCCGCGGCGTTCGAGTCCGCCGTGCGAAGCGTGCTCGAGGTGTGGGATCGCGGCGCCTTCTTCCCGCGTCTGGCCGACGCCAAGGGGAGGGAGCCCGATCGCTGTGGGTGGTGCGAGGTGAGGGTCGCCTGCCTGCGCGGCGACTCGGGGGCGCGGCGCCGACTCGAGGGCTGGACGGGCGCCGACGCGGCCGCGCGAGACCGCAGCCCCGCCGAGCGGGCGCTCCTCGGGGGCTGGAAGCTCGGGGAGGGGGCGTGACGGAAGACGCGCGCGTCGCGGAGCTGCGGCGCGAAGACGCGGAGGCCCGCCGCCTGGCGCAGCAGGTGTTCGACCGGCCCTTCATGCTCGAGGCCGGTGCGGGCACCGGCAAGACCGCCGCCCTGGTATCGCGCATCACAGCCTGGACCCTGGGCGAGGGCTGGGAGCGCGCGGCCGCCGCGCTGCGTGGGGCAGACGGCGCCGCGGGGCTCGATCACCACGTGGCCGCGCGCGTCCTGTCGGGCGTCGTCGCCATCACCTTCACCGAGGCGGCGGCGGCCGAGATGGCGACGCGCGTCGACGCGGCGCTGCGCGGCGTCGAGCGTGGAGAGCTCCCGGTCGGCGTCGTCGAGGACTGCCTGCCGGTGGCATCGCTGCGACGCGAGCGCACGCGGGCGCTGCGCAGCGCCCTCGATTACCTCGAGGTGCACACCATCCACGCGTGGTGCCGCCGTCTCCTCTCGCTGTATCCGCTCGAGGCGCAGCTGCACCCTCGGCTCGAAATCGACGCAGAGGGCCGGCGCCAGGCGGAGGTGGTGCGCGACGTGCTGGAGGCTCGACTGCGCGCGGCGTACGACGACCCCGGCGATCCGGATTATCTGGCGCTGGCGGAAGTGGACGCGGGTCCGCGCGCGATCGAGGCGGAGGTGTGCGCGCTTCTCTCGGAGGGGGTCTCTGCCGAGGCGCTCGAGAGCGACCCGCTTGCCCCCGATCGCCTCGAGCACCTGCGAGATCGGCTGCGCGAGTCACTCGAAGCCGTACGGGCCGCCACCGGGGACTGCATGGATGCGTGCGGCGTCCGCGTCGCGGAGGCGACGAGCGCGCGCATCCGCCAGACCGTCACGCGGCTGGAGCAGGAGCCCTTCTCGACCCGCTCGGAATTCGAAGCGTTCCTGGCGTGGCTCGGGGTGCAGTGGCAGGACAACGAGGTCGGCCGGCTCGGGGAATGGGCGCGTGGGAAGTTCGGCACGAAGGAGGGCAATGCCCTCGGCGACCGGACGGAGGCGCTGGCCGAGCCCGCCGCCGATCTCGCAGGGCTGATCCGGCACCTCGCGAGCCTCGACCTGGAGCGTCTCGACCGCGGCCGGCGGGTGGTGGTCGCGCTGCTCGGCGCGGTCGAAGCGCAGCTTCGCGCGCGCGGGGTGTTGAGCTTCTCGGGCCTGCTCACTGAGACGGCCCACCTTCTCGCGAGTCGACCCGATGCGGCGGCGCGCGTCAGGGACCGCGTCGATCAGCTGCTCGTCGACGAGTTCCAGGATACCGATCGCCGGCAGTGCGAGATCGTGCATGCGGTCGCGCTCGAGGGCCCGGAGTCGTCGCGTCCAGGACTCTTCCTCGTGGGCGATCCGAAGCAGTCGATCTACGGCTGGCGCAGCGCCGACCTCGCCGCGTACGACGCGTTCGTTCGGGACGTCGAGGAGGCCGGCGGCCTTCGCCGCCGCCTGTCGGTCAACTACCGGTCCGTGCCGGCCGTTCTCGACGAGGTCGAGCGGATCGCGGCGCCCCTCCTGGTGCCGCGCGAGGGCGTACAGCCGCCCTTCCAGGTGCTCGTCCCGAGCCCCGAGAACCGGGACGCGGGCGGCTTCGCCGCCGGACGCTTCGCCCCGGTCGAGTTCTGGCTGCCCGACACGGTCGATCGCGCCGCGGGCGTCCGGACGTCGACTGCCGCGGCCGCCGCCGCGCGAATCGAGGCCACCGCCCTGGCCCGCGACCTCCGCGCGCTCCACGACGACCATGGCGTGGCGTGGAAGGGCGTCGGCGTCCTCTTCCGCAGTCGGGGCGAGTGGGACATCTATCTCGGCGCCCTGCGCGAGGCCGGTGTGCCGTACGCGGTGGTGGGAGATCGCAGCTACTACCAGCGCCGCGAGATCATCGACGCGTCCGCGCTGGTGCGCAGCGCGCTCGATCCCAACGACCACCTGGCGCTCCTCGCCTTCCTGCGCTCGGCAGCCGTCGGCGTACCGGACGCCGCGCTGCTCCCGCTGTGGCGCCGCGACTTTCCCTCGCTCCTGACGAATCTCGAGGACCTCACCCCGGACAAGTGTGCGGAGCTCGCCGACGGCGTGCGCGCCGCGGCGGTCTCCCTGCCGTCGGACGTTCCCGGGTGCGAGCGCGTGGAGGGCTGGGAGAGCAACCTGCTGGCCGCCATCGACGCCCTGAAGGAGCTTCGCCGCTCTGCCCGCCGCGACCCGCCTGACGTCTTCGTCGAGCGGCTGCGCACCGCGCTGCTCTTCGAGGCGAGTGAGGCGGCGCGCTTCCTCGGTCCCTGGCGCGCCGCCAATCTGGAGCGCTTCTTCCGCGAGCTCACGCAGGAGCTGTGCGAGGGAGCCAACCGCCACGCGGTCCTGCGCCGACTTCGAAGCGCCGTGCGCGACGAGGAGGTGGCCGAGGAGGCCACGCCGCGCGAGGTCGTGGACGACGCCGTGCAGATCCTGACGATTCACGGCGCCAAGGGCCTCGACTTCGAGCACGTCTACGTGATGCAGCTGCACAAGGGATCGGGCGGCGCCGGGGCCGGGCGCGTTCCCGCCGCGGCGGTCGACGGCCGCATGGAGTACGCGCTCTTCGGGGCGCCGACGCCGGGCTTCGACCGGGTGCGCCAGGCGCGCGATCGGGTCGCCGAGGCCGAGACTGTGCGCACGCTCTACGTGGCGATGACGCGCGCGAAGTCCCGGCTGGTGCTCTCCGGCCGCTGGCCGGATCCCGGGAAGGACGGGCGGGGATCCCACGCGGGCCTGCTGCGGGCGCGGGCGCTCCCGGCGCCGGATTTCGACGCCGAGCTGGGACGGCTCGTCGAGCGCGGTGAGGCGGACTTCTTCGACGCCGCCGCGGCGCGTTGGGTCTTCCCGTCGCTCTCACGCGAGCGGCCGCCGTCGGTGGCGTGGGCGCAGGCCGGGGACGCCGCGCTGCCCCGACCCGCCGAGATCGAGCGCGACGCGCGCCGCCTGCGGACCGAGCGCGATCGCGTCGCCGCCCAGCGCGAACGCCGCTTCGGCGCCGCCGCCTCGGATGACGGCTCCCGCGACTGGCGCGAGCAGCGCGCCGACCGCGCGGCCGGCGAAGCCGCTGCGACGGCGTCGCCCGCCGAGGTCGCGCGTGCCGTCGGTACGGCGCTGCACCGCGCGCTCGAGGAGTTCGACCTCGAGGTCGAACCCGAAGCCGAGTTCGCGCGGTGGCGCGACGCGCTCGAGGGCGATCTGAGCGCGCTGGTGGAGCCCGAGAGCCTCGCAGCGGCGGTCGCAGACGCGCGAGCGCTGTTCGACGCGCTCGTCGCGGGCCGTCTCTTCTCGCGGCTCCGCTCGCTCGCCGGCTGCGTCGTCGCCCGCGAGCTTCCGGTGCTGGCGCCGCCGGACGCGGACGGCGGCCCCGCCGCCTACGTCTCGGGTGCGATCGACCTGCTCTACCGCGATCCCGAATCGGACGAGCTGGTCATCGCCGACTACAAGACCGACCGCGTATCCCCCGAGACGCCGCTCTCCGAGTACAGCCTCACCTACGTGGGCCAGGGCGCCGTCTACCGCCGCGCCGTGCGGGAGGCGTTCGCGCTGGCGTATACGCCGCGCTTCGAGCTCTGGTACCTGCGCCGAGACGAGATCGTGACGCTCTGACGCCGCGGGGCGTGCTTGCGATACGCTTACGCCGACCCGGGCCGCGCCGGCACGGGGGGGGACGTCCAGGCCATGCTGAACGAGAGCTACCCCTACTACCTCGGCAACGAGCCGGTCTCCCCGAACCGCGACCTCGAGGTGACCGACAAGTACACGGGCGAGGTCGTCACCCGCGTGGCGATGGCCGACCCCGCCGCGATCGACGCGGCGATTGGTCGCGCCGCCGGGGCCGCCGGGCCGATGCGCGAGCTGCCCGCCTACGCGCGCCAGCGCGTGCTCGACCACTGCGTGGCGCGCTTCCGCGAGCGTCAGGAAGAGCTCGCGATGGCGCTCTGCATCGAGGCGGGCAAGCCGATCCGGGACGCGCGCGGCGAGGCGACCCGCCTGGTCGACACCTTCCGCGTCGCCGCCGAGGAGTCCGTGCGGATCACGGGCGAGGTGATGCCGCTGGACATCAGCCCGCGGGCGCACGGATACACGGGAATGTGGAAGCGCGTCCCCGTCGGGCCCTGCTCCTTCATCTCGCCCTTCAACTTCCCGCTCAACCTCGCCGCTCACAAGGTGGCGCCGGCGATCGCCGCGGGTTGCCCCTTCGTGCTCAAGCCCGCGAGCTTGACGCCGGTCGGTGCGCTCATCATCGGCGAGGTGCTGGCCGAGACGGATCTGCCGGCCGGCGCCTTCTCGATCCTTCCGGCGCGGCGGGACGGGGCGGGCCTCTTCACCACCGACGACCGCCTGAAGCTCCTCAGCTTCACCGGCTCGCCGGAGGTGGGCTGGGACCTCAAGGCCCGCGCCGGGAAGAAGAAGGTCGTGCTCGAGTTGGGCGGAAACGCCGCCGTGATCGTGGATCGCGACGCGGACCTCGATGACGCCGTGGCGCGGATCGTGTTCGGCGCCTTCTACCAATCCGGCCAGAGCTGCATCGGGGTTCAGCGCATCCTCGTCCACGAGGACGTCCACTTCGCGTTTCGCGAGCGGCTCGTCGCAGCGACCGAGGCCCTGAAGATGGGCGACCCCAAGGACCCGGAGACCTTCATCGGGCCCATGATCTCCGAGAAGGAGGCCGCGCGTCTCGACGCCTGGATCCAGGCGTCGGTCGCTGCGGGCGGCAGGCTCCTGTGCGGGGGCAAGCGCGACGGGGCCATGCTCGAGGCCACGCTGCTCGAGGACGTTCCCGTGGACCGGGAGGTCGTGTGCAAGGAGGCCTTTGGGCCGGTCGCGGTGATCTCCTCGTTTCGCGACTTCGACCTCGCGCTCGACCAGGTGAACGACAGCGCGTATGGCCTGCAGGCGGGGATTTTCACGCGCGATCTCTACAAGGCCCAGCGGGCGTGGGACCGCCTCGAGGTGGGCGGGGTCGTGATCGGCGACGTGCCCTCGTGGCGCGTCGACCACATGCCCTACGGCGGTGTGAAGGACAGCGGTCTCGGGCGCGAGGGCGTCCGCTTCGCCATCGAGGACATGACGGAGATCCGGCTCCTCGTCGTGCGGACGCCCGCGTGAGCGGCGGCGAGTCGATCCGCGAGATCCTCGCCCGCGAGGCGGCGGGCGGCGAGGCGACGGTCCGCGGCTGGATCCGCACCGCCCGCCACTCGAAGGGTGTGAGCTTTCTCGAGGTCGCCGACGGCTCCTGCTTCGCCGGGCTCCAGGTCGTGGTGGACCCGGCGCTCGAGAACTACGAGGCCGAGCTGCGGCCGCTGGGCACGGGCTGCGCCGTCGCCGCGATGGGCGAGTTGGTCGACTCGCCCGGAAAGGGGCAGCGCTTCGAGCTGAGGGCGCGCCGCGTCGAGGTGGTGGGCACCGTCGACCCCGACTACCCGCTCCAGAAGAAGCGCCACTCCTTCGAGTTCCTGCGCACCCTGGCGCATCTGCGGCCGCGCACCAACACCATCGGGGCCGTGCTCCGCGTGCGCAATGCGGCCTCCCGAGCGATCCACGCATTCTTCCAGGAGCGCGGCTTCATCCACCTCCACTCGCCGATCATCACCGCCTCGGACGCCGAAGGGGCGGGCGACATGTTCCGGGTGTCGACCCTGGACCCCTCGAACCCGCCGCGCGACGGAGAGGGCCGGGTCGACTTCGGTCGCGATTTCTTCGGCCGGGAGGCCTACCTCACGGTCTCGGGGCAGCTCGAGGCCGAGATCGCCGCTCTCGCCCTCAGCCGGGTCTACACCTTCGGCCCCACCTTCCGGGCCGAGAACTCCAACACCAGCCGCCACCTCGCCGAGTTCTGGATGGTGGAGCCGGAGATGGCCTTCTGCGATCTCGCCGGCGACATGGACCTCGCCGAGGCCTTTCTGAAGCAGGTCTTCCGCAGCGTCCTCGAACAGTGTCCCGACGACATGGCCTTCTTCAACCAACGCATCGACGACAGCGTCATCGCCACGCTGACCCACGTCATCGAGACGCCCTTCGAGCGCATTACCTACGGCGAGGCGGTCGAGATCCTGGAGCGCAGCGGCGAGTCTTTCGAGTTTCCGGTGAAGTGGGGCGCCGACCTCCAGAGCGAGCACGAGCGCTACCTCACCGAGCAGCACATCCGCCGGCCCGTCATCGTCACCGACTACCCGGCCGCCATCAAGGCCTTCTACATGTACCTGAACGACGACGAGCGGACCGTGCGTGCCATGGATGTCCTCGTGCCCAAAGTCGGCGAGATCGTCGGCGGCTCGCAGCGCGAGCACCGCCTCGACGTGTTGCGCCGGCGCATGCGCGACTGCGGCCTGCCCGAGGAGCGCTACGGCTGGTACCTGGACCTGCGGCGCTACGGCTCGGCGCCCCACGCGGGCTTCGGCCTGGGCTTCGAACGCGTCGTCCAGTTCATGACCGGGATGGCGAACATCCGGGACGTGATTCCGTTCCCGCGCGTCCCCGGCTACGTGGACTTTTAGGCGCGACGGTTCGACGAGCCGAGCCGGCGACCGCCGATCGCGAACGCCGCGCGGCCCCGATTGCACGGCCGTAGGCGGCGGAGCCGGGAGGATCCCTCCGCGAATGGCTCGGCCGCGCGCACTTGGTTCCGACATCCGGAGACCACGGGCGGCCTGCGCTTGATTTCGCTGCGGGATCCTCCCGGCTCCGCCGCGGTTCTCTGACTACGCGGCGCAGACGTAGTCGCGGGTCTCGCGATAGCCGAGCTTGGAGAGCTCCGCGCGGATCTCGCCGCGCGCTCGCTCGCGGGCGACGGAGACCACGAGCGGCTCGACGGGGCGCGAGGCGAGCGCCTCGGGCGCGATCACGGGAGCACCCTGGATGGTCTCGCCGATGCGTCCCGGGTGCAGCTCGACGATGGCCGCGGGGCGCTTGCCACGGTCGCGCAGGGCCCGACACAGGGACCGGCCGGTGGCGCCGTAACCCCACAGCACGTAGCGGTCCGAGGTGCCGAGGAAACCGCGGGCGAGGAAGGCGGCCTTGCAGGCGGTGAAGCGCGCGATTGCATAATCGGGACTGCTGCGCGAGAGCCGCCCGGCACCGTGACGCCAGGCGAGCAGCCGCCGCGGTACGACGCTCACGCGGTGTCCGCCCTCGAGCAGGCGCAGCACGAGGTCGTAGTCCTCCGGCCAGCCGCGATCGCGGTAGCGAAGCGCCCCCAGCACCTCGCGGCGCGCCACGAGCGTGGGATGGGCGATGGGGCACTCGACGAAGGCCTCCTCGCGCACCCGCCGGGGCGAGTCGATGCTCGCGAGCCACCGCTCGTAGGCGCGCATGCCGTTACCGAGGGCGCGGCGCGGGAAGAGGCGCACGTGCGAGCCCACCGCCGCGAGCTCCGGGTCGGCTTCGAGCGCGGCGGTCTGGGCCGCGAGACGATCGCGGTGCATGAGGTCGTCCGCGTCCATGCGCGCGACGAAGCGTCCGCGGCAGAGGGCGAGGCCGGCGTTGAGCGCGGCGACGAGGCCGCGGTGGCTCTCGCGGACGACGCGGAAGCGCGCGTCGGCGGCGGCCACGCCGCGCGCGCAGGCGAGGCTCCCGTCGCGCGAGCCGTCATCCACGATCACGCACTCGAAATCGCGCTCGGTCTGGCGCTGGATGCTGCGCAGGCAGGCGGCCAGCGTGGCCTCGGCGTCGAAGACCGGGAGCAGCACCGAGACGCGGGGCGGAGCTTCCGGCACGGGGCCTCCGATGAGTCGATCCCCGCCCAGCGTATCCGACCGCGCGCCGCGGGCGAAAGTCGGCCATCGACGATAGCGTCGGGTGCCGTGGAGATCCGAAGCCTTCGCGAGGACGAGCTCGAACAGGCGTGGGAGCTGGACCGCTACTCGTTCAACGCTCCGGCGCAGCACCGCGATCGCTTCCTGCGCTGGGACCCGTCGCGCCTCGTCGGGGCCTTCGACGGTGGCCGCCTGGTGGCGATGACGGGTGCGCACGAGTTGGGGCAGTTCTTCGGCGGCCGCTCGGTTCCCATGGGCGGGCTCGCGTCGGTCGCGGTGTCGCCCGACCGGCGCGGTCAGGGCGTCGCCGGGCGGGTGATCGTCGCGGTGCTGAAGGCGATGCTCGAGCGCGGCCAAGTCATCTCGACGCTGTTCCCGGCCACCACCTCGCTGTACCGCAGCCTCGGCTGGGAGGTCGCCGGCACCTATCTGTGGCGCCGGATCGCTCCCCGCGTGCTGCGTTCCATCGCGGCGCCCGAAGGTGGGCGCGTTCGCCCCTGTGGGCCGGACGAGTGGGAGTCGCTCCGGGCCTGCTACGCGCGCCTGGCGCAAAGCGTGAACGGATTCGTCGACCGCTCCGAGCACTGGTGGGCACTGCTCCGGGACGTGTGGAGCGAGCGACGCGTCTATGTCGCGGAGAGCGACGGCGGCGAGATCGAGGGCTACCTCGTCTACCACCAGGTCCCCGGGGAGCACAGCGCCTTCGGCGGGCCCTTCGTGCTCGGCGTGGAAGACGCCGTGGCGACCGGCCGCGACGCCGCGGCCGCGCTGTGGCGACTGCTCGGCTCGTGGTCGTCCCAGGCCGATCGGGTGATCTATCGCGGCTCGGCGGAGGACCCGCTGCTGCTCCTGCTGCCGGAGCAGTCGCTCGAGGTGGTCGCCGAGGTTCGCTGGATGACGCGAATGGTCGATGCGGCGGGCGCCGTCGAAGCGCGGGGATTCGCGCCCGGCGTGGACGTGCAGGTGGATCTCGCGCTGCGCGACCCGATCCTCCCGACCAACGACGGGCGCTTCGTCCTCACCGTGAGCAAGGGCCGGGGTCGCCTCGAGTCCGGCGGCAGCGGGACCGTGGCCCTCGATGTCGGCCCCTTCTCCGCGCTCTACACGGGCTGGGCCTCGACGTCGGTGCTGGAGCGCGCCGGGCGGCTCAGCGGCGGCACGCCCGAGGAACGCGGCGCCCTCGACGCTGCGTTCGCCGGACCCGTTCCCTGGATGCTCGACCAGTTCTGAGCGAGGCCCCCCGGGCCCGGTCGAACGCGTCCTGCCTAGGTGCGCGCTTCCATCTCGCGGATCTTCAGGTACAGCGCGACCGACAGCAGGATCATGAACCCGATGGCGACGCGCAGCCCCGTGAGCCGGAACCGGTACTCGCCCTCCGCCGCTTCGACCTGCTCCCAGCCCTGCCGAGCCGCTTCGTGTCCGCGCTTCTCGATCTTCTCGAACTCACTCCTGTCGAACGCGTGGATGAGCGATCGCGACTGTCTGAGGGTGTCCTCCATGTCGTCGACGGTCGCCGCCAGGGGCTCGACGTCCAGTCCCTTCTCGGCGAGCTGGTGCACCTGTTCGGCGAGGGACTTCTGCTCGGTCGCCAGCGTGCTGATCGAGGCATAGAAGTACTCCGCGGTCCGTATGCAGTCCGGGTTGTCCTCGGCGTTCTCGCGGTGGCACTCATAGCAGAGCGGATTGGACTTCTCGTTGAGCATCGAGTCGTCCGTCCTGGCGATCGCGTGGTTCCCGTGGCACTTCTCGCACTCGGGCCAGCCGTTGCGCTCGAAAGCCTTCTTGTGCTTGCTGCCCTCGAAGAGCTCTCCGTTGCCGGAGTGACAGGTGCGGCACACCTGCCCGATGCTGGCGATCTCGGGCGGCATCGCGGCGTGGTTCCCATGGCAGTCGTTGCAGGCGGGAGCCCCCGTGTCCCCGCGCTCGAGCAGGGCGCGACCGTGGACGCTGGTCTCGAACTCCTCCAGCTGGTTGGTCGGCAGGGGATCCCCGGCGGCGTCCTTGTAGCCCTTCATGTAGTCGGCGTCGGCGTGACAGGCGCCACAGGTGTAGGGAACGTTCCGGGGATGGACCGGCGAACGGGGGCTCTTCGAATCGCGGATCCCGTGGACACCATGACAGCTCACACACTGGGCGGCCTTCGAGTCCGCCTGCTCCAGGAGCAGTTTTCCATGCAGGCTCTCCCGGTACTTTGCGTACTGGTCCGTGGCCAGCGACGGGTCGAAGCGCCGCATGAAGGCCGGGTCCGAGTGGCAGCGCGCGCAGAAGTCGGGGATCCAGGTTCGATCCGCGTGCCGCTCGGGCGCTTCCGGCCAGCGATCGTAGATCTCGTCGGCCATGTCCTCGTCGGTGGGGGTCCCGCCGTGGCATCCGGAGCAGGAGAGGCCGCGGCGAAAGTGCACGTCGCGGACGACTTCCCTCAGATTCAGGTGCGGCGGCGACCCGACCGCCTCCGGATCGGTCCAGAACAGGGTCTCCGGATCCTGCGCCTCGGGGTCCGTGTGACACAAGACGCAGTTGTCCCGCATCAGAAGCTCGAGCTTCGACGGGCTGAGAGCGAGGGAGAGCAGCTCTCTCAGCTGGCTGGCCTCGTTCAAGAGCTCGTTGTCGATCGCATCGTTGAAGAGATCCTTCGCTTGTGCGGGCAACCCCTCGAAATACTCGCGTTCCTCGGCTCCGATCAGCGCTTCACCGTCCTCGCCTTGCGTCGAAAACAGCTCGCTCAGCGCCTCCGAGGGCGCGAACCCTCCCTCCGGCGGATCGGCGGCGCCGACCGCGAGGATCGCCAGGATCAGAAGCGGAACGACGGTCCGACTCCTCAGTGTCCACCTCCGGCGGGCATAGCCGAAGTCCGACCGCGAGCGACGGTGAAGCCCGTCGCCAGCGCAGCAGCGGCGGCGGCGATCGCGCCCGCCGCCAGGTAGGGAAGTCCAACCAGCCCGTGCAGCACGGCGTGCAGGACCGCCGCGCCGCTGAAGACGAACCACCGATCCCGGTAGACTGCAATACGCACGGCCGTGACCGCGACGGCGACCGCCAACAGGATCCAGGCGCAGGGCCTCGCCACGGCCGCGGGATCGGGAAACCCTCCGTCAGCGACTGCGCCCGCGCCGATGTCCCATGCCTTGAGCATGAGGAAGGTGATGAACAGCATGGCGCCGACCCCGAAATCGGTGAAGGCGGGGGAGGGCTCGTCGCGCCGAGCCTTCCGGTCGAGCCACGGCACGAGCGCCCACGTCGTCATCAGGAGGCTCACCACCGCCAGGCAGACCTGCGGCCCTTCCAACCCGAAGAGGTGAGGCGGGAACTCCTTGAGGAGCTGGTAGATCCAGAGGAAGTACCACTCCGGCTTGATCCCCGGGTAGGCGGGTGCCAGGGGGTCCGCCTTCTGCCCCAGCTCCCACTCGACGCCCGGGATGCCCGGGCCATAGGGGAGGAGCAGGGCGAGCACCAGCAGCGCCGCCAGGCACAGGATCCACCACAGCAGGTCGCGCAGCGCGAAGTTCGGAAAGAATCGCATGCCGCGCGGCGCGACGTGCTTGGCGATCGGCGGCGCCATGCCCTGACGCTGGATGAAGATCAGGTGGACGGTGATCAGCCCGACCGTGAGGATGGGGAGAATGCAGATGTGGAGGGCGAAGAAGCGGTAGACCGTGTTGATCGTCACGTCCGGCCCGCCGCGCATCACCTGAAGCAGCCAGTTTCCGACGACGGGAACCGACTTGACCGAGTCCGTTCCGACGGCCGTCGCGAAGAACGCCAGCTCGTTCCAGGGCAGCAGGTAGCCCGAGAAGCCGAAGCCCAGGGCCAGATTGAACAGGAGGAACCCCGTCAACCAGGTCAATTCCCTCGGAGGCCGGTAGGCCTTCAGCATCATCGTGCTCAGCATGTGCACGACGAGCGAGACGATCATCAGGTGGGCGCTCCAGCAGTGCACGGAGCGGACGAGCCAGCCGAAGGGGACCTTCGTGGTGATGTAACGGATGCTCTCGTACGACGTGTTCTCGCCGGGCTGGTAGTACACGAGGAGCAGCACGCCGGAGACGATCTGCACGGCGAAGAAGAACAGGGTGGTTCCGCCCAGGAAGTACCAGAACAGCGGGTGCGCCCCGAGCGGCACCTCCTTGTGGCGGAGGAACTCGATGAGCGGCGAGACGCCGTATCGCTCGTCGATCCAACGGTAGAGGCGCTTGTCCGCGCGTGCGGTGCTCATACCGTGACCTTGATGACTCCTTCCTCGTCGCGCTGGACCGCGTAGGTCGCCAGGGGCTTCGGCGGCGGTCCCGCCACGACGCGGCCCTGGAGGTCGAAGCGGCCGTTGTGGCAGGCGCACACGATGAGTGAGTCGCGAGGCATGTACTTCACGGTGCAACCCTCGTGCGTGCACTTGGCGTCGAGTGCCCGAAGCTCCCCCTCGGAGTCTTCCAACACGAGAACCCGCCGCCGGCCCACAGGGACGATCGCGAACTTGTCGCGCTCGATCTTCGTCACCTCGGACCTCGTCAGTTGGACGGGACCTCCCGGCCCCACCAGGGGCAGGGGGGTGAGGTAGCGGATCACGGGATAGAGAACGCTCGCGAGCCAACCCAGCACTCCCACGCTGAGCAGGACGTTGAGGACGCTGCGGCGCGACAGACGGGCGGGAGATGCGTGATGCGACATGGGCCCCCTCAGAAATCCGGGAATGGATGCTTCCGATTGCGAAGCTAGCTGTCCTGGTTCCCGCTCCTTCGTCTTCGGATCAGAGGGAGATGGGTGAACGACAGCCCCATCAACTCGAGTAACGGCTGCCCGCGAAACTCCTCGTCGTTCTGAAGCTGCATCGCGCCGATCCCCCCTACCCCGAGCGCGCAGGCCGCGATGACCGCCAGGAGGGCGAGCAGCGGCATCTGTTGCAACACGGCGAGCAGGCCGGAGACGATCACCAACGCGGCGAAGAGGATGAGAACGCCTCTCGCCCAGAGAGCGTTCCACACGACCGGCTCGGCCGCGGCCGGCGTCATGGCGGCTGCCTTGCTTCGGAGTCGGCCGAGGATTCTCTGGAGCTTGTACTCCTCGTCTTCGAGCATTCCTTCGGCCACGTCGCCGACGAGAGCTTCGAGCTGTTCCCGCTCGTGGGGGTCGATACCGGAATTCTCGAGAAGGGAGTGATAGCCGGCCATCGCCTGCTCGTGGAGCTCCGGAGGCGCCCCGCTTCCGGCCAGGTCCGCGATGAAGACCGTTCTTCTTCCCAGCTCGAACCAGGGGAAGACATAGGCTCTCTCGGTCTGGAACGTTCGCTCGAAGGACTCGAGGAAGGCCGCGATCGCCTTGTCGCCGTGCTTGCACTGCCTGGCAACCTCGTCCCAACTCATCCCCAGGCTCGCGAAGAAGCGCTCCGGCTTGGGTTCAGAGAGTGA
>Ga0224512_10000487_pt1 | contig 42243 bp, 33 predicted proteins | sample SF_May12_sed_USG_4_FD_169103 | JGI IMG/M metagenome (GOLD analysis project Ga0224512, IMG submission 169103) | Sediment microbial communities from San Francisco Bay, California, United States - SF_May12_sed_USGS_13 | ecosystem: Environmental > Aquatic > Marine > Sediment | place: USA... | reverse complement strand
GAGCCGCGTGATGAGTGCGAAGATTGCAGCCTGGAAAGCTGATGATGCAGGACTGGATGTTAGCGGCGCTGCCATGGCGTCTGATGCATTCTTCCCGTTCCGCGATGGCATCGACATCGCGGCCGAACATGGGATTGGCGTTGTAATTCAGCCAGGCGGATCAGTGCGGGATGAAGAGGTCATTAGCGCGGCAAATGAGCATGGCATGGCCATGTTGTTTACCGGCATGCGCCATTTTTTTCACTAGATCGATGGACTTCGGCGAAGTCGTCTGTTGGCACCCATGCATGAATCTATGAAAGTCTTAGTCATCGGTGGAGGCGGTCGCGAACACGCCCTGGCCTGGAAAATCACTCAGTCACCTCACGTTACTTCAGTCCTGGTCGCTCCGGGCAATGCCGGTACGGCTCTGGAACCCGGAGTTTCGAATATTTCGGTAAGCGCGGAAGATATTGACGGACTGCTGAGTCTCGCTGTTGATCAACAGATTGACCTCACGGTAGTCGGTCCGGAGGCTCCGCTGGTGGCCGGTATCGTCGACCGATTCACCGATGCCGGTTTACGATGTTTTGGGCCATCCGCCGCAGCGGCGCGACTTGAGGGCTCAAAAACTTTTTCCAAGGAATTTATGGCCCGCCACGGGATACCTACGGCCGACTACCAGACCTTCAGTGAGATTGAACCCGCACTTGCCTATGTGCGCCAAAAAGGCGCTCCGATTGTCATCAAAGCCGATGGCCTCGCCGCCGGCAAGGGTGTCATTACCGCCCAGACCCTATCCGAAGCTGAGAATGCCGTGCACAGCATGCTGCAGAAGGGTGCATTCGGACACGCGGGTAAACGGGTGGTCATTGAGGAATTCCTGACCGGTGAAGAAGCCAGCATTATCGCCCTGGTCGACGGCCGCAATATGCTGCCTCTGGCTACGTCACAAGATCACAAGGCACGGGACAATGGTGATAAAGGACCGAACACAGGCGGTATGGGCGCTTACTCTCCAGCGCCCGTTATCACCCCCGAGATATCGAAACGCCTCATGACGGAGGTCATGCAGAGGACTGTTGACGGAATGCGTGAAGACGGTTGCCCGTATGTCGGCTTTCTGTATGCAGGCGTAATGATTGCGCAGGACGGTTCGCCAAAAGTGCTGGAGTTCAATTGCCGATTCGGTGATCCGGAAACACAACCCGTTTTGTTTCGATTACGCTCGGACCTTACAGAATTGATCGAATCTGCTCTGGATCGAAAGCTCGACACAAGGACAGCGGAATGGGATTCGCGCATCGCTCTGGGCGTCGTCATGGCCGCCGGCGGCTATCCGGACGAATATACGAAAGGTGACCGCATTTCAGGGCTACCAGAGAACCTGCCAGAGCATCTCAAGGTATTTCACGCCGGCACAACAAGAACCGACGGCGACATCGTGACCAATGGGGGCCGCGTGCTCTGTGCGGTTGCTCTCGGTGAGACGACATTGGCTGCACAATCGAGCGCATATTCGCTCGTCGCACAAATCAGCTGGCCGAATGCCTATTACCGCAGCGACATCGGGTACCGGGCAGTCGCCCGCGAAGCCGCAAAATAACGCGGAGTGAGTCTTAAGACGTACTAACTCAGGCTTGCGTTTACAGGCGCTGTAAGGCGGGGGTTCGTTCGCCGATGCCAAGCGGTTGTGATCACCCAGGCCTTGTCTCGGCAAACCCTTTGCAGGAAATAAAGCGGACCGCAGGGAGCCATCCCTGCAAAGGGTTTGCCGAGACAAGGCCGAATGCCTGGCAGAGGATTTCGGTTGGCGGACATCGGCTTTTCCGGATAGGTGCCAGAGCTCGCGGCGGGCCGCCGCCGGAGACCCTTTCCTGGGGATGGCTCCCTGCGGTCCGCTTTATTCCCCAGGAAAGGGTCTCCGGCGGCCTGCCTCCAACAGTGGATTTGCGACGAATAATGGGGACTGTCCCCATTATTCAGACACTGTCTGTCCGTTGAGATCTGAGTTTTGACCCTTAAGAATTAGTGACTGACAAACGAGCAGCGCTGAGGCGAACGAACGCCGTTTCAGCGTTTCATCGCATCGAAGAAATCAGCATTCGTTTTTGTATCCTGCATTTTTCCTAGCAGGAATTCGATGGCCGCAAGCTCATCCATGGGATGCAAAACTTTTCGCAAAACCCACATCTTCTGCAACTCATCCGGTTTCGTCAGACGTTCCTCACGACGGGTTCCCGATCGGTTGATATTGATAGCGGGAAACACGCGCTTTTCGGAAATCCGCCGATCGAGATGCATTTCCATGTTACCCGTGCCTTTGAATTCCTCGTAAATGACGTCATCCATCTTCGAGCCCGTATCGATCAGCGCGGTTGCAAGAATGGTCAGGCTGCCGCCCTCTTCGATGTTGCGAGCCGCGCCGAAAAATCGTTTCGGTCGATGCAGCGCATTGGCATCCACGCCGCCGGTCAATACCTTGCCCGATGAGGGCACGACGGTGTTATAGGCGCGCGCAAGGCGGGTAATGGAATCCAATAAAATGACCACATCCATCTTGTGCTCGGCCAGGCGCTTGGCCTTCTCGATCACCATTTCAGCAACCTGCACATGACGACTGGCGGGCTCATCGAAGGTACTTGAAACCACTTCGCCACGCACTGTGCGCTGCATTTCCGTCACTTCCTCCGGGCGTTCATCGATCAGCAATACGATCAAATAACACTCCGGGTGCTTGGCCGCTATGGAAAGCGCGATATTCTGCAACACCAGGGTTTTGCCGGCTTTAGGCGGCGAAACGATCAAACCACGCTGGCCTTTTCCTATTGGAGCCACCAGGTCAATAATGCGGCAGGTCAGATCCTCGGTGCTTCCTGTACCTTGCTCAAGTTGTAAGCGCTGCGTCGGAAACAGCGGCGTCAGATTTTCGAATAAGATCTTGCCCCGCGCATTCTCCGGAGCATCCAGATTGATTTCCGCGACCTTCAACAAGGCAAAGTAGCGCTCGCTTTCTTTAGGCGGTCTGATCAGGCCGGACACCGTGTCGCCGGTACGCAAATTGAAGCGCCGAATCTGGCTAGGTGATACGTAAATATCATCCGGGCCAGCCAGGTAGGAGCCATCTGACGAACGCAGAAAGCCGAACCCATCCTGAAGAATCTCGAGCACTCCGTCTCCATAGATATCTTCGCCCAGCGCTGCGTGGGCTTTCAGAACGGCGAAAATGATGTCCTGCTTGCGAGAACGACTCATGTTCTCTATACCCATGGACTCCGCAAGTTCGACCAGCTGGCCGGCAGGCTGTTCCTTCAACTCCCGCAGGCTCATAAGGTTTTCACCTTTCTCGAGATCACTCTTCAGAATGACCTCATCGGCCGTAAAAGCGGAATGGTCCTCTTGCGGCGGTCTGCTGTTGGGGGGGCGACGTGTACGTTGTTTCTTGTGTTGCCCGTCACCTTTTCCGCGACCGGATGTCTTCGTGCGACTGCGTGCTGAATTACCCAAGTATCCCCTCACAATTTTTCATCCAACAGGTTAGTAAGCTGCACTTTTGACAACATACCTACATGCTGAGCCTCTACGACACCTTCTTTGAAAAGAATCAAAGTTGGAATGCTTTGAACGCCATACTTCATTGCAATAGCTTGACTCTCCTCTACATCAAGCTTGCCAATCACCAAACGACCCTTATATTCGTCGGCGATTTGGTCCAGAATGGGGGCAATCATCTTGCAAGGCCCGCACCATTCGGCCCAGAAATCCAGCAGCACCGGTTGACCGGACTGCAGGACTTCCGAATCAAAGTTATCACTTGTAATGTGCGTTATGCTCATGGTTAATTTACTTCGCAAAAGATATTTAGATTTATATTCTGCAGCACTGTCGGTTGACCCAGCGGCAGCTTTGGCCTTCAAGATGACTCCGGTTCCATTTACCGCTGGCTACCGGATAAGGTGTAATCCAGAAATGCCTTCGAGGCTTCCTTCGATTAAAAATCGAGCAGTGATCTGGTAGTGGTTTTGGCGGGCGCGGTAAGTCCCGCAACGGCTTTAGACCAATTTGAACCCGTCCCGACGTAATTTGCAAGTGTCTGGTCAACTTTTTTAAACATCTCGCGTCTGCAAAGTATTTTGATTGCCATGCCCGAAGCTCCGAAAATCCTTTTCACGGACCTTGAATTACCGGACGTCCTGCTTGACGGCGTGCGTGCAGCGGGCTTTGAGTCCTGCACGCCGATTCAGGCCATGACACTGCCTCGAGCGCTGCAAGGGCATGACATTGCCGGGCAGGCACAGACTGGAACCGGCAAGACCGCAGCTTTTCTGTTAGCGGCATTCAACTACTTGCTGCGTAACCCGCTACCGACCGACGATCGTATATCCAGCCCCCGCGCACTGATGATCGCGCCAACGCGCGAGCTCGCAATTCAAATACATGCTGATGCACTCGTATTGGGCAAAAGCACCGGCTTTAAGATGGATGTCGTGTATGGCGGCGAAGACTACGAAAAACAGCGCAATTCGCTGGCACAGGGCGTTGATGTGCTTATCGGCACACCCGGACGCTTGATTGATTACTTCAAGCAGAAGATTTTCAGTCTGAACCAAATCCAGGTCATTGTTCTGGACGAAGCGGATCGAATGTTTGACTTGGGGTTCATTAAGGATATCCGCTACGTTCTGCGCCGGCTGCCACCGGCCGAAAAACGGCTCAATCTGATGTTTTCAGCGACCCTGAATCAACGCGTTCTGGAGTTAGCTTACGAGCATATGAATGAGCCCGAAACGGTACGCATAGAGCCCGATAAGCTCACCGTAGATAAAGTTACCCAAATCGTATATTTCCCCAGTAATGAAGAAAAAGCTCCGCTTTTGATCAAGCTTCTTCGCAGCATGGAAGCAATCCGAACAATGGTGTTCGTCAATACGAAACGGCAAGCGGAGCAGTTGTGCCGGCTACTACAGCATAATGGCCTGGCGGCGGAGGCCATCTCCGGGGACGTCCCGCAAAAGAAGCGCATACGGATGCTGCGAGATTTTCAGTCCGGCGAACTGCCCGTGTTAATCGCGACGGATGTCGCGTCGAGAGGTTTGCATGTGCCCGACGTCAGTCATGTCGTAAATTATGACCTGCCTCAAGACGCGGAAGACTATGTCCATCGAATCGGCCGTACAGCGCGAGCCGGAGCATCAGGCGATGCAGTCAGTTTCGCCTGCGAGACTTACGCCTTTACTCTTCCGGAGATCGAAACATTTATCGGACACCGCATTCCGACCGGAACCATTGACCACGAACAACTGCCAACAGTGGAGGCGGCCCCCTATCAGCCACGCCACAAGCCACGGACCAAAGGTGGCGGGCCACGGGGACAAAAGAAACGGCCAGCCCAGCGATCAGGCCGCAACAAACCGAGCAGACCTAAATCAGGTTAGCAACCCGTCTGACCCCACGATGGATCCCCGAGTCTTTTACTGCCATACGGGTATCAGGGTACGTCACTGCGACGACGCTGTGAATACCGAAAGCCAGCGCTGCATCCAGGACACGCGCACTGTCATCGACGAATAAAGTCGCCCCTGGGTCAAAATCGAGCCGGGACTGCAACAGCGGCCAAAACTCAGCCTGCTCTTTAGCGAATCCAAGTTCGTGAGCAGAAATAAATACATCGAAGTATTGCTCCAAACCGACCACGCCTTTCTTCACCGCAAGAGTATGGCCATGTGCATTGGTTACCAGAATTACGCGTTTGCGCCAGGCTGCCAAAGTATTGAGAAAATCTCTGGCGCCGGGCAGAAATCTAATTCTCTGGCTGCAGGCGCTTTTTAAGGACCGCAGATCCAGATCCAACTCTTCGCTCCAGTAATCCAGGCAATACCAGTCAAGGCTGCCCTGCTTGAGCGCAAAGCGCTCGAAGAGTTCCGCAGACGTCCATTTAGTTTTCTGTCCGCGAGTTCGCGACAGACAACGCGGGACTAGTTCCCGCCAGAAATAATTATCGAAAGCGAGGTCCAGAAGCGTTCCATCCATGTCCAGAAGAACGGTGTCGTATTGCCGCCAGTCAATCATTAGCAATCGGCTTATAACTCGAATGTTGCATTAGAGTCGGTGTGCGGAGCATAGGTCATTGTGCCTTATACTCCGCCGCTGAAAGCAAAATTCTAATTCGGCCTGCACGCCACGGTAAACGATAACTATGCATTCTGATCTTGCTGAGCTGATTGAGCAGGTACTCTCGATTTCAAGGCTTGCCGGACGAGAAATCCTCAAGATTTATGACTCTGATTTCGAGGTTGAAACCAAAGCCGACGATTCACCGCTGACCGCGGCCGACCGTGCGGCGCATGAACTGATCGTGGCGGCGCTCGCCGAACTAACCCCCGAGATACCGGTCTGGTCAGAGGAGTCGGCCGCCATCCCGTACGCGGAACGTGCCAGATGGCCGAGTTTCTGGCTGGTCGACCCCCTCGACGGAACCAAGGAATTCATAAAACGGAACGGCGAGTTTACCGTTAATATTGCTTTGATCAGCATGCACGAGCCTGTTTTGGGCGTGGTTCACGTGCCGGTGCAGAATCGCGAGTACTATGGATATCAGGGCGGTGGGGCGTTCTTAAGCGAAGCCGCGGCAAAACCCAGAGCGATATCTGTAAGCCACCAAGCGAATAAGCCAGTTCGAGTCGTCGGCAGCCGCTCACACCTGGGCACTTCGCTGGAAAAGTATCTGCAGAACCTCGGGCCGCATGTCATGGTGTCGATGGGCAGTTCCCTGAAATTTTGCCTGGTGGCAGCCGGTCAGGCGGATATCTATCCGCGGCTCGGACCAACCTCGGAATGGGACACCGCAGCAGCCCAAGCGGTGGTGGAATGCGCCGGCGGCCAGGTTGTCAACCTGCAGGGGCGGCGGCTGCTGTACAACACGAAAGCCGATGTGCTGAACCCCCATTTTCTGGTTTTTGGCGACAGATCAAGGCGCTGGACAGATTACGTTTAAATCAATTGACAGCCGCGCTGGAGACATTTTTGCCTGCAAAAAAGCGCTGTTCCTGTTACAATTTCACGGCCGAAAACCAGCAAGGGAGCGAAGATGCGCGACCGTCTGTCGGGCACAGATAGGGTGGCCCGTACATTGACGGCATGGCTTTCGGCTCAACAGCGCTAGGCAGGGAAGGCTAATTTAAACTGTCGCGGCGCGCTACCTGAGTGTTTAACCACGAGGATCCGAACTACAGTACGAAATGGAGAACGTAGTCACCCACGTTTTTGGCAACCGTAGCAGGCTCAAAGAGCTGCGTATGGCGCATCGAGATCTTGATGTAGCCATCACCGAACTTTCCTTAATACCCCATGTCGATCAGTTGCGTATTCGCAGGCTGAAAAAGCAGAAGCTGCGCCTGAAAGACATGATTTCCAAAATGGAAAGCCAGCTCATACCCGACATCAACGCCTGATCAGAGACCCTGATCAAGCCGAGTGGTCAGAAGTCGGCGCGGTAAAAACGAAGAGATTCTCTCTTCTGTCAGCTGTAGACTCGCGCAGCCGCGCGGATCTTTCGCTGTATCGCAACTAGCCTTAAGATTGCACGAGGCGACTAGACGTCCCCTGCAATCAATCGATGCAGATACAGTTTTAGTGAATCCCTTGATTGCAGTCTGAACTTTGCCCTGGCTATCACTCTCGCGGCTGGGCATCGTTGCATATGAGCCGATCCTTCGCCCACGGATCCGGGCTTTGTTGCATTATTCGGGCTGGCCCGTGCGGCTGCTTTGTCAACATACCTTACAGGCCATAGAAAGCATATAAGCGTATGTTCTATATAATAATTATTATTTTATTCTGATATTCGCGCCGGCTAAAAAGTCGCCGGCCGTCGAACAAATTGACATTTGTGTGAGAGCGGCCAATTAACGACGATGCGGGCAATAACGGCGGCGACCGCAAAACGTCGTTTTTTTCGTCGACCCCGTCACATTTTCCCGGCGTTAATCTGCCTTCTGTTAAGTCGCCGATAGCTCGACTTGGAAATGGCACGCTTAATGCAACTTATACGGGTGACAAATGCAACACAGCCATAACTCAACAACCCTGAAAATGAAACAACACAGCCCATAAGCCTGATACAACAATAATAAGATTCAGGCATATAACAATAATAATAATCCAACGCCCATCCTTCCGCCTCCTCCCCCGGGGCGGTTTTTTTTTGGGCAAGAAATAATGTGACTGCGACCCTGGCGCAATATGCGCATCGGCCGCGAGCCTGTTTAGGCAAGCGCCACACTTTACATCGCCAAAAAATCAGACGGTATCATCGCCAAATACCCATCGAATCGGAACTCTATATGTCCGCTCAAGTGGCAAATTTCCGGATTTCGTCGGCACGCTAATAGAGATGACCGCGCCGCCTGACCTCTCACGAATTCCGCAGTAAATACTGGAAACCTTGCGGCACAGCCATGACTCAAGGGGTGGAGAGCTGGCTTTCATGATGAGCCGGAGGATATTTTTCGCAGCCCGGCCGGGATTTCGTTCTCCGGCATGGCAAAATGCTGGTGGAACTTCGCCCTGCTGTGCCAGGCAAAGGCACCGCAGTCCTGTGTTCATGGCCAGCGGCCGTTTGCCGTCCGTCAGCCGGTGTCCATGGGAGGCGATATAGCCGGTGAGGACGCCTTTTGCGTAGCGAATGAAATACACGGCTACTCGGTAGCAGTGATTGCAGCGCGCGGACACTCTGCAGCACCGATACGTTGCCGGATGTAACTGCGGTAAATGACTGGATTACGCCACTCGTACGTCCACGGTAATAGCAATAAGTTTAATGGGAGTAATACGTGCAATCTCTTAACCTGGCCGTGATCGGTAACTGTCAAGTTGCTTCACTTCTGGATGAGCGTGGCAACATGGTCTGGACATGTTTACCTCAGTTCGATGGCGATCCGGCGTTTTGCAGTTTATTGATGGCCAAGGAACCGGCGCCCGACAGCGGCATATACGAGATCGAACTGATCGATTTTGAACGTGCTGAGCAAGCCTATGTTCGAAATACGGCCATTGTCCAGACGATACTTTACGACACCCATGGAGGCGCGGTGCGCATTACCGACTTCGCACCACGTTTTCTTTTGTTCGGACGTGTCTATCATCCCGTCATGCTCATTCGTTCGCTCACCCCGCTCCACGGCTGGCCGCGAATCAAGGTTCGACTTCGACCGGCCGGCCAGTACGGGGCCAAGAAAGCGCACACCACGCACGGCAGCAATCACATTCGGTACGTTTTACCCGATTCGGTGTTAAGACTAACCACCGACGTACCATTAACGGCGATCATGGAGGAAAACGCGTTCGTATTGACGGAATCCAAGCACTTGATACTTGGCTCGGATGAAAGCATTCCGGATTCGGTCGATAAATTTACTCGTGAACATTACGGTCAAACCAAAAGCTATTGGGAGAACTGGGTGCGCGGCCTGGCAATACCGTTCGAATGGCAAGAAGCCGTGATACGCGCAGCCATCACTTTAAAACTCTGTACGTTCGAAGATACGGGGGCCGTCATCGCGGCCATGACAACTTCGATTCCCGAAGCAGCGCAAAGCGGTCGCAATTGGGACTACCGGTACTGTTGGTTGCGCGACAGTTATTTCGTCGTTCAGGGATTAAACAGTCTGGGCGCAACAAAGACTATGGCGGATTACCTGCGGTATATCCTCAATGTCTCATATGAGGCCGGCGTCGACCTGCAACCCGTCTATGGCATCACCGGCAGAGCCGATCTTTCGGAACGGCAGTTGACGAGTCTGGCCGGTTACCGCGGCATGGGACCGGTCCGGGTCGGCAACCAGGCTTACCAGCAAGTTCAGAACGACGTTTATGGCGACGTCATCCTGGCTGCGATTCAGTACTTTTTTGACAGGCGCGTCGCACAGCCAGGGACCGTCGAAAATTTCGAGCGACTGGAAATTCTTGGCGAACGCGCAGCCCAGCTCTATGACGAACCTGATGCCGGCATTTGGGAATATCGTGGGCGAAAAAGAGTGCATACCTTTTCCAGCGTTATGTGCTGGGCAGCTTGTGACCGGCTTGCAAAGATTGCAGAGAAGCTAAGCCTTCCAAGTCGGGCAAAATACTGGCGAGATACCGCAGATGCACTGCATGCAGATATCTGCCGGCAGGCCTGGGATGATGACAAGCAAGCATTTACCGAGAGCTTTGGGCGACCGGAATTAGATGCCAGCATGCTATTGCTGAATCATCTGGGATTCCTGTCGGCGGATGACCCGCGCTTCCTTAGCACTGTAGCGGCCATCGAGTCCGAGTTGCGCCGTGGCGATCATCTACTGCGATATGGAGTCGCCGACGATTTTGGTGAGCCGGAAAATGCATTTAATATTTGTACTTTCTGGTATATCGATGCGCTGGCGGCCACCGGCAGAAAAAAAGAGGCCAGGGAGCTATTCGAAAAAATGCTTACGTGTCGCAATAGCCTTGGACTGTTGTCCGAGGATCTGGACCCGACGACCGGCGAACTGTGGGGCAATTTTCCGCAAACCTACAGCATGGTCGGCATCATCAATGCCGCGCGGCGTTTGAGCTGCAAATGGGAGGAAGCATTATGACCAGACTAATCGCGGTATCTAACCGCGTCGCGAAACCGTCGAGCGACAACAAGTCCGCGGGTGGACTGGCCGTCGGAGTGAATGCTGCACTGGAGGAATACGGTGGTCTTTGGTTCGGCTGGAATGGCAAAACGATCCAAGGCGAACCCGGTGACCCGAGGCTGGAAAAAGACGGAAAAGTCACCTACGCGACCATTGATCTGAATAAGAACTCTTATGAGCTTTACTACAACGGCTTCAGTAACACGTCGCTGTGGCCTGTCTGTCACTACCTGCTGGGTTTCTATCGTTACGATCAACGCGAATACGATGAATACCGCAACGTGAACGCTTTATTTGCACGCAAACTCCTGCCGCTGTTGCGGCGGGATGATGTGATCTGGGTACATGACTACCACCTGATACCATTGGCTACAGAGTTACGCAGAGCAGGGGTCACTCAGCCGATCGGGTTCTTTCTTCACGTACCTTTTCCGGATATAGAAGTTTTCAGAGTACTGCCGGTCTATCAACAGCTGCTTCGCGCTCTTGGCGCATATGACGTCGTCGGGTTTCACACGCAGCGGGACCTTCGTTCCTTTGAAGAGGCCGTCACCCAAATAGAAATTGGCGGTATCGATCGTGCCGACCGGCGCAAATCGAACCCGGAACGCACCGTACAGGCGGGTGTATTTCCGATCGGCATTGACATTCCAAGCTGTCAGCAACTCGCAGCGCAAGCCATACAGACGCGCAGCGTCGCGCGTATGACACATGGCCTCCATCAAAGGGCTCTGATAATCGGCGTTGATCGGCTGGATTACAGCAAAGGCCTGGAAGAACGTTTTCGAGCGGTAGAAAGTCTTTTCGAGAACTATCCGGAAAACCGGAATCAGGTTTCCTATATTCAAATAGCGCCGGCCACACGCTCTGGCGTTCGCGCGTACATGGACATTCGCCACGAGCTCGAACAGGCCGCTGGCAGAATCAACGGCAAATTTGCTGAAGTCGATTGGGTGCCAATTCGGTACCTGAACAGATCTTTCGAGCGCTCCACCCTGATGGGGTTCTTTCGGGAAGCTGCGGTAGGCCTGGTTACGCCAGTTCGGGATGGAATGAACCTGGTTGCAAAAGAATTTGTCGCCGCTCAGGATCCTGATAATCCCGGGGCTCTGGTGCTATCCATGCTGGCCGGCGCGGCCGACGAACTCACCGATGCGATCCTCGTAAATCCTTATGACATCGATGGCGTGGCAGATGGTATTCACCTGGCTTTGAGTATGCCGCTTGGCGAGCGCCAGGAACGATACCAGAGCATGATCGAAGTCCTTAGCCGCAATGATATAACCGCTTGGAGGACTCGCTTCATGGAGGCGTTGATAAAAGCCAACGACAGAATTCGGCTCGCTTCATGAGTTTCCTGCTCGCCGATATCGGCGGAACAAATACACGCTGCGCGGTCACACATTCTGAGGGCAAGGTTGAGAAAATCCAGTCGTTCAGGAATAGTGAGTTTTCAAATCCTGAAACACTACTGGGAACTTACCTGCATAGCCTGGCAGTCGGCCAAAGACCCGATCAGGCCATGCTGGCGGTGGCGGCGCCCATACGTGGGGACGCCGTTAATATGATAAATATTGACTGGCAATTCTCCGTCAGGAGCCTGCAAAACCAGTTGTCACTGCAACGGCTGCATCTGTTGAATGACTTCGAGGCGTTGGCCAGAGCCCTGCCGGAATTCAACGATGATGATTTGTTAAAGATTGGCGCAGGAGCGGCCGAGACGGATAAGCCAAAAGCGGTGCTTGGCCCTGGAACCGGGTTGGGCGTGGCAGCTTTGATTCCGGTGAGTAGCGGATGGCAGGCGATCAGCGGGGAAGGCGGCCATGTAAGTTTGCCACCTGCTAATCAGGAAGAGGCCCGGATTATTCTGCGAGTCCAGGAACAATATGGGCATTGCTCTGCAGAGCGGCTGCTTTCCGGCCCAGGGCTTTCACTGCTCCACTCGATATCGCACGAGTCCGAGATTGTTCCAGCGGAGGAAATTGGACGACTGGCGATGCAAGGCGATCGCCAAGCCAATGCAAGTCTTGAGCTTTTCTTCCAATTACTCGGCAGCGTTGCCGCCAATCTGGCTTTGACGTTTGGTGCCTTTGGCGGCATTTATATCGGCGGCGGAATTATCCCGAAGCACGCCGATCAATTTGCTAAATCAGGATTTCGGGAACGCTTTGAGGCAAAGGGTCGCTATGGTGATTATCTGCGTTCGATCGCGACTTATCTTATTGTCGCCGACTATCCGACCCTGACTGGCCTGGCCGCCTGTGCACGCGATTCCGTCAGCACCAGCAACTAAGCCAAGTGCTACAGAAAACGGCTGCGCCCGCACAACTTGCCGTGCAGGCGAACATGGGATGCCGCTTTATGGGGATCATGAGGAGCCTGGCTTCGCGCTTTACGCTGGCTGTATTAGTCGGTATTTGGTCCGACCAACAGGGTCAGATTTGCTCGCATCTGACTGGCTGGTAATCACTCAGACTTAAATTTGCAGACACCGTAAGACAGATATCGCATTGGTTCGTCGATGCCAAACGGTTGACCTGTCCAGGCCTTGTCTGCGGCATACCTTCGCAGGGAATAAAGCGGACCGCAGGGAGCCATCCCAGCGAAGGTATGCCGCAGACAAGGCCGAATGCCTGGCACACCGTTTCGCCCGGCGGACATTGGCGATTTCAGGTAAGCACCAGAGTTCGCGGCAGGCCGGCCAAGACTCTTTCCTTGGGATGGCTCCCTGCGGTCCGCTTTAGTCCCGCGGAAAGAGTCTTGGCCGACCTGCCTCCAACAGTAGAATTGGGAATAATGGGGACAGTCCCCATTATTCGGACCCTGTCGGTCCGAGCAGATCTGACGTTTCACATCTAGCTGCCCGCGCTGTGGCCAGCTATCGTTACGTCTGACCTGCACTTCATTCAAACCATCACTCACTATTGCGATTTCTCAACTTCCTTATCCAGTGCCTGCATTCGTCCGGCCGACAAGTCTTCAACGGATTTAGCCTTCTCAATGGTTTGCACCATCGGATCAAAAACTGATTCTGTTGCATCCATTTCCGACGTATTTTGCTTTGTCGCAGTCGAGTCGCCTCCTCCGCAACCGAACAACATAAACAATATCAAGATCAGGCCGTATCGGTATCGAGAGCATTTCATCCTTAGTCTCCTTCCGTGAGTTCATCGAGAAACGCGGCAAATAGCCGGTTTATAGCGTCGATATTCGCCGTAAGGCGGTGATCGCCGTCCAACAGCATCAGCCGGGCCCCGGTCTCCGAACCGTACCGGACACTTCCTTGCCAAGGCACGACCTCATCTCGCCAACCATGAACGATAAAGCTTGGGCAATGCGGGGGTGCCGGGAGATTTTCCTCGTAGCCAGGCAAGTATAAAGCCGGCGCCAACAAGAATAATCCGCGAGCGCTGATCCGTGATGCGGCCACGGTCGCCACGAAGCCGCCCATACTGCTACCGACCAGCACCATGGATACAGGCTGCATTTGGCAATATTCGACAAGCATTTCGACACGGTCCAACGGATCTTGGATACCTCGATAATCCAGAGAATCAACGGACCACGACGATGCCTTTGCCGTTTCCGCCATGGCAGAAATCTTCGTTCCCCAGGGACCGCTTTCCTGCCCATGAGAAAAACAGATCTTATTCATCGGATCCTTCGGTCAACGTACCTGTATCGAATGCGAGCGGTCCCCAGATCAATTCGTCCAGATCAGGCTGCCAACGATAGCGTGACATGTCTACGCGGCCGCTGATAAATGGAACGTCTTCTGTTGCGAGGCGCCGAGCCTGCTCCTTGTATGATGGACTGCTTGCCGGAATCGCGATCTTACCCTGTGCATTCAGCACTCTATGCCATGGTAGATTCATCTCAACGGGTGCGTAACGCAACGCTCTTGCCACCAATCGCGCGCCCCTCGCGTAGCCCGCAAGCTCACCAATCTGGCCGTAACTTGCCACACGACCGCTGGGTATGGCCGCAATGGTATGCCAGATTCGCTGATAGTCTTGCTTCGAATTAACAGCCATGCAATTACCTGAAATCTTTGCCCGGGAATTACCAATCACCATGCTAAATTAGCGCAAATAACTGATCCCGTTAAATGGTATGACTCTATCGTCCGGGATTTCACCCCGCAATACCCGGCCTGGCGAGATATGACAAAACAAGGATGGCAGTTCTGGATTGATCGCGGTGGCACATTCACCGATGTCATAGCCAAAGCACCGAATAATAAACTACTCGTGCGAAAACTCCTGTCGGAGAAACCAGATCGTTATGCCGATGCGGCTGTAGCTGGTATTGCGGAGATTCTCGCGGAGTACGGAAAAGACGGGGAGGCGCTCACACCGAAAATCGATGCTATAAAAATGGGCACCACAGCAGCCACCAATGCGCTGCTGGAACGCCGCGGTGAGCGCACCGTTCTCGCAATCACGCGGGGATTTCGCGATGCCTTGCGAATTGGCTATCAAAACCGCCCGGAGATTTTTGCGCTGCGGATTTCGCTGCCTGAGCAACTCTATGGGGCGGTTCTCGAGGTCACGGAGAGAATCGATGCAAGCGGTGCCGAGTTGGTATCCCTGGAAACCACCAGCCTTGAAGCTGACCTGCGTTGCTTTTACGAGGAAGGCTACCGCTCGATCGCGATTTGCTTGATGCACGCTCATCTCTCGCCGGAGCATGAGCTGGCTGCCGGTGCCCTGGCGCAACGCATAGGATTCAGCCAGATCTCCTTATCCCATGAGGTCAGCCCTCTGCAGAAACTGGTCAGCCGTGGTGATACGGCGGTCGTTGATGCTTACCTCTCACCGGTGCTGGCAGGCTACATGAAAACCCTTCGAGTGGCTTTGAACGAAGCCAGTCTGATACCCAGGCGCCTGCTGTTCATGCAAAGCAATGGCGGCCTGACGGACAGCAAACATTTTCGTGGCAAAGACAGCATCCTTTCCGGACCGGCCGGCGGTGTCGTCGGCATGGTCAGCGCTTCCCGGGCCGTGGCCGGAGACTGCCTGATCGGATTCGATATGGGCGGCACATCGACGGACGTGTCGCTGTTTTCCGGCGACTTCGAATTTGTGAACTACACCGAGATTGCCGGGGTACGAATGCGCTCATCGATGATACGCATACATACCATTGCAGCTGGCGGCGGCTCAATTCTGAAATTTGATTCCGGACGTTTCCAGGTCGGGCCAGACTCAGCTGGCGCGGATCCCGGGCCTGCATGTTACCGACGGGGGGGGCCGCTGACAGTTACCGACGCGAACCTGATGCTGGGCAAGATTCTGCCCGAATTCTTTCCCAGAGTTTTCGGCACGTCCGGGGACAAACCTCTTGACCGCGATGCAGTTCTCGATGGCTTTTCCCATTTTGCAAAACAGATAAGCAAGGCGACCGGGAAGTCTGTGGCGCCGGAATCCGTAGCAGAAGGGTTTATACGAATTGCCGTCGACAATATGGCCAACGCGATCAAGCGAGTATCGATTCAACGCGGCTACGATCCGCGTGAATTCACTTTGTGCTGCTTTGGCGGAGCCAGCGGCCAGCACGCCTGCATGGTCGCAGAACAACTCGGAGTAGATCGAATACTAATCCATCCGCTGGCTGGTGTGCTGTCAGCATACGGTATTGGATTGGCCCCACTTAGAACCTATCAACAACAAACGATAGAGGCCCCTCTGCACGCCAGTGAGCTAGACAGGCTTCGCGCGAAGATCGGGGAACTCGCTCAGAATTGCCGCAAAATGCTGTTAAATCAGAACGCCACTGCCGAATCGATCGTGGTGCAAACGACTCTCAACGTCAAAGTGGCCGGTTCAGACTCGACGCTGCCCGTCGAATGGGACGACCTGGATTCGATGCTGCGACTGTTCGCAGATGCGCATAAGCGTCGCTTTGGCTTTAGCTTCGCCGATAAACAACTGCAAATTGAGTCTTTACGGGTCGACGCCCTGGGCACGATCGACGCCTTCAATGCGGACGAGCCCGCGTTGACTTGCGAAACCTCGTCCATACCGGCCGGACAACAAACCAGGATTTATTATCGAGGAACATGGCTTGCCGCAGCCGTATATCAACGTTCAAATCTGATCTGCGGAGACATCATTTCCGGGCCGGCGATCATTGTTGATGACACGACTACCACAATCGTGGAATCAGGCTGGCAACTTCGCACCGATGCATCGAGTCACCTTATTCTTGATCGTGCCAAATCCGAATCCGTGGAGCGGCAATTCAGTACGACCGTTGATCCGGTAATGCTCGAAGTTTTCAACAGCCATTTCATGAGTATTGCCGAGAATATGGGCACCGTTCTCGAGAACACCGCACATTCGGTCAATATTAAGGAGCGGCTGGATTTCTCGTGCGCCGTGTTTGACCGGGCCGGTAACCTGATAGCCAATGCGCCACATATCCCGGTTCATCTGGGTGCCATGGGCGACAGCGTCCAAGCCATAATCGCGGATAATGCCGGCTCGATCAGGGCCGGCAATGTCTATATGCTGAATACGCCCTACAACGGTGGCTCTCATCTTCCCGACGTGACCGTGGTCACGCCGGTTATCGGTGAGGACCAACACAGCATTCTATTCCTCGTAGCGTGCCGCGCGCATCATGCGGATATCGGCGGTATTAGTCCTGGATCGATGCCGGCACGAAGCACAACCATTCACGAAGAAGGTGTGCTGTTTGATAATTTCCTGCTGGTTTCCGGGCATCAATTTCGCGAAAACGAGCTTCATGCGCGTCTGTCATCAGGGCCTAATCCGGCCCGGAATGCCGCGCAAAACATAGCGGATCTGCGTGCACAGATCGCCGCTAATGAAAGGGGTGTTCAGGAACTTCTGGCCATGGTCGGTCATTTCGGCCTTGCGGCTGTGCAAGCCTATATGGGGCACCTGCAGGTCAATGCCGAAGAATCAGTGCGCGCCGTGATCGGCGAACTGTCGGACGGTGAATTTTGCGTAGAGATGGACGGCGGGGAAATGATTCGGGTAAGAATTACGGTCGACGGCAGACGACGTGAGGCGCTGATCGACTTCACCGGAACTTCGCCGCAGAGCCCGGGAAACTTCAACGCACCGATCGCGGTCACACGGGCCGCTGTTCTTTACGTATTTCGTTCTTTGATCGCAAAAAACATTCCGCTGAATGGCGGCTGTCTGAAGCCTATCCAGCTAAAAATTCCCGAAGACTGCCTGCTGAACCCGAGCTATCCGGCCGCCGTAGTGGCCGGGAACGTGGAAACATCCCAGTGTGTAACCAATGCTCTGTATGGCGTTCTGAAAGTCATGGCGGCAGCGCAGGGCACCATGAACAACCTGACTTTTGGAAATGATCGCTATCAATATTATGAAACCATTTGTGGCGGCGCCGGAGCCGGGGAAACGTTCGCTGGCGCTGACGGCGTGCACACGCACATGACCAACTCCCGGATGACTGATCCCGAGGTCCTGGAAACGCGCTTCCCGGTGCTGGTTCGCGAATTCGCCATTCGCGCCAATAGTGGCGGGGCGGGACAATTCCGCGGTGGGCATGGCGTAGTTCGAAAAATACAGTTTCAAGAGCCCATGCAGGTGGCTATTCTTTCGAACAATCGCCGTCTGTCACCATTCGGCCTGATGGGCGGAGAAGCGGGCAAACCAGGGCTGAACTATGTCGTGCGGCACAGCGGGGAACGCGAACCGCTCGGCGCGGTCGACGAACTGGAAGTTATGGCCGGCGACATGCTGGTTATCGAAACACCGGGCGGCGGTGGTTTCGGGCCTGTAAGATAATGTCTGCAATCCCGGACCAGGATTCACTGCGAATAGAAATACAATGTAATATTTCTCCGACATGCATCCCAAGCTAAGTTCGAAATTAAGGTTATCGTGAATACCGATATCGTATTGGTGTTGGTCATTCTGGCGGTCGCGCTGGTTTTATTTATCAGCGAGATAATTCGTATGGACCTGGTCGCATTGCTGGTCCTTGGCGCCCTCGCAGTATGCCGTCTCGTCACGCCCACTGAAGCCATCTCCGGATTCAGCAATGCTGCAGTAATTACCGTATGGGCAATGTTCATTCTGAGCGACGGTCTGACGCGTACCGGCATCGCAAATTTTCTCGGCAGACGGGTCTTTGCAATCGCCGGGCGGCGTGAAGTGCCACTGATTTTCTGGATCATGATGATCTCCGGCGGACTATCCGCGTTTATGAACAATATTGGTGTCGCTGCATTGATGCTGCCCGTCGTCGTCGATATTGCGCGGCGAACGGAAACCCCACCGTCTCGACTGTTGATGCCACTGGCTTATGGTTGCTTGCTGGGCGGACTGACAACCCTGATCGGTACGCCGCCCAATCTCTTGATCAGCGGTGCGCTGGCGCAAAATGGCCTGCGGCCTTTCGCCTTGTTTGATTTCACGCCGGTGGGGTTGGGCGCGATGTTAGCGGGAACGCTGTTTATCGCGCTGCTGGGCAGATTGATGCTGCCGAGAACCGATCCGGTATCGCAAACGCAGAAGCATTCTCAGCGTAATTTGCGCGCCCAGTATGGTTTGCAGGAACGCACGTTTGCCATGACCGTACCTTTCGATTCGGTATTGGTCGGTAAAACCCTGGCGGCAAGTCGAATTAGTTCCGCGGCGGGACTGATCGTAATGGCCCTTGAGCGACGCAGCAGTGTGATGACATTACCGTCTCGACAGACGGTACTGGAAGGCGGCGACAAACTTCTGATACAGGGACGCCTCGATCGATTCAATGAAATGCGCCAATGGAGTGACCTCGTGATCGAACGTGAAGCTCCCCTGATCCAGGCCTTATTATCCGGCCAGATCCAACTGGTCGAAGCGACCGTAGCAGAAGATTCGGCGCTCGTTAAAGACCTCTTGCACCATACCGAATTTCGCCGCCGGTTCGCTGCCAATGTCCTGGCAATCCGCCGCGATGATCTGGTACGGCGGGTCAATCTGGCCTACGTCCCGATACGTGCAGGTGACCGTCTGCTTCTGCAGGGGGGCGAAGACATCGTTAGCGAACTCGAAGCAAGCCAGGAATTTTCTGACATTCGTATCGCAACCGAAGAGGACCTGACGAACAACTATCGTCTTCAGGAACGAATATTTGTCGTGCGTGTGCCCCGTGATTCGAAACTCGGCGGTTCTACCCTGGCAAAAAGCCGCATTGGTGATGCCTTCGATTTCCGTTTGCTGGCGACTTTCCGCGAAGGCACTCTGCAATTTATGCCCGAGCCGGATGAAGTCATCCTCGGAGGAGATTTATTGCTTCTGCAAGGACGTCCTGAAGACCTGGACGTATTGGTGGGCCTCCAGGAGCTTAGCGTCAGTGAAGAAATGTCGACTAACCTGAATATCTTTGAGTCGGATCGTCTGGGTACACTCGAAGCGACGCTCGCTCCGCAATCACCCTTAGCAGGCACGCCCGTGTCCGATGTAAATTTTCACGATAAATACGGCCTGGAACTCGTTGCGATCTGGCGAGCCGGTAAAGCGATTCGATCCGATCTGGATCAGCTGGTACTGCAGCATGGTGACGCCCTGCTGTTTGTCGGTCCGCGCAAAAAATTGACCTTACTGGATGGTGATCCCGACTTTCTGGTGGTGACATCAGTGGGCGTCCCCCCTGCCGATACCCGCCGCGCCCCGTTGGCAAGCATTATCATGCTCGGCGTCGTAACCTCTGTATTGATTGGATGGCTGCCAATATCCATCGCCGCGATCATTGGCGCGAGTCTTATGGTACTTACCGGCTGCTTGACCATGGAGCAAGCATACCGGGCGATAGACTGGCGGGCTGTATTCCTGATCGCGGGCATGCTGCCGCTTGGGATAGCCATGCAGGAAACAGGAACCGCCGAATATCTGGCCGAAAAGATGATGAGCATGCTCGGCGATTTCGGCGCTTGGCCGGTCATCATGGGCCTGTACGCGGTCACCGCGCTGGCGACGATGATTATCCCGACAGCGGCACTGGTCGTGTTGATGTCGCCGATCGTATTATCCGCATGTGTCGAAATGGGTATCCAGCCACAAACCGCGATGATGGCTGTCGCAATGGCGGCCTCGGCCAGCTTCACGAGCCCGATTTCACACCCGGCGAATATTCTCGTCATGGGACCCGGCGGTTATCGCTTTTCCGATTACATCAAGATCGGCATGCCGCTCACCTTAGTGATTTTTGCGGCAGTTATGATTTTGCTGCCAATCTTCTGGCCGCTAAAACCCGCTTAGCTCAGCGGCGTTGCGCCGCCCTATGCGTTAAACAAGTGGCGGAAGCCCGACCGCCGCCCGATCACGGGATCAACACGACCGAGCCAGTCGTTTTGCGAGCCTCCAGGTCAATATGTGCCTGCGCCGCATCTTTGAGTGGATAGGTCTGATTAATATGTATTTTGATTAGTCCTGCCTGTATCAAACCAAACAACTCGTCAGCGGCCGCGACAAGATCCGCCCGCTCGCGAATAAAGTCGAATATCACCGGCCTCGTCAGCATGAGCGACCCCCGCCGTGCAAGCTCCATTGGTGAAAAGGGCTCTACCGCGCCAGACGCGTTACCGTAGGTCACCATCATCCCGTGTGGACGTAAACAGTCCAGCGATTGGAAAAAACTATCCTTACCGACAGAATCGTAGACCGCAGCAACCCCTGCTCCCTCGGTCAAGTCACGCACGTGCGAAACAAACTCCGGATCGTCCGACTGCACGATATCCTCGCAGCCGTTATCCAGCGCCAAAGAAGCCTTCTCGTCTGTGCTCACAACACCAATGACATGCGCCTTGAGGCTGGCCGCCCACTGGCTGGCGATCAGACCCACTCCGCCCGCGGCCGCATACAATAAAATATGCTGGCCCGGCTCCACCGGATAACTTCTTCGCAGTAAATACCAGGCAGTCAAACCTTTCAGCATTGCGCCAGCAGCCGTTTCGCTGGAAATGTCGTCAGGGATTCTTACCAATCGATCCGCGGCAAACACCCGCATTTGTGCGTAGGCACCCGGAGGCAAACCAATGTAAGCAACCCGATCACCGACCGCCACCGTGTCAACGCCGTCTCCAACGGCTTCGACGATACCGGCTGCCTCGGCCCCAATACCTGCCGGCAGATCCAGCGGATACAGGCCGGATCGATGATAGGTGTCAATAAAATTCAGGCCAACGGCCTGCTGTCGAATCAACGCCATACCGCGCTGCAGAGCGGGCACCTCGATCTCGCGCCAATCGAGGACCTCGGGACCACCAAACTGATCAATCTGAATTGCGTAGGACATATAAAACCTCGGAAAAATCCAAACATCGTTGGGCTCCGAGTATAATGCCCTAACAATAACGACAACATGCCAGGGCCTGCCAAGAATATATAAAGAGATTGTAATGTCCGATAGCATCGTCATCGCCGGAGCCGGTCACGCGGCAGGACAAACGGTCGTATCACTGCGGCAAGGTGGCTTTTCGGGGCGCATCATCATGATTGGCGATGAGCCTTACCTGCCTTATCAGCGTCCACCTTTGTCCAAGAAATTTCTTGCCGGAGAGCTTGCGCTTGAGCGTTTACATATCCGACAAGAGCGATTCTACGCCGAGCATGACATAGAGGTCCGCCTGGCAACGCGTGTAGAGGAGGTCGATCGACTGAAGCGAATGGTGTTGCTAAGTGACGGCAATCGTCTGTCTTACGATCGCCTGCTGCTCGCAACCGGAAGTCGTGTCAGAAAACTTGATATAGCCGGCTCAGAACTGCAGGGCGTTCATTATCTTCGCACCATCGATGATGTGCTCGGAATCCAGACAGGTTTCAAACCGGGCGACCAATTGATCGTCATCGGAGCAGGCTATATCGGTCTTGAAGTTGCCGCTGTGGCCGTAAGCCGGGGGCTGAGGGTCACCGTGCTGGAGGTTGCTGACAGGGTTATGAATCGCGTCGTCGCGCCCGAAGTTTCCAGGTTCTTCGAACAAGTGCACCGCGAAGCCGGAGTCGATATCCGCTGCAACAGAGATCCGGGCGGGATCCTGGTAGGTGATCAATGCGTGTCGGCAGTGCGTGCACCTGATGGCGTTGAGTTGCCTGCCGATCTGGTTATCATTGGCGTCGGCATTTTGCCAAACGTGGATATCGCGGAAGCCGCCGGATTGGAATGCGAAAACGGCATCATTGTTGATGAATTCTGCCGAACCAGTGACCCGAATATTTTAGCGATCGGGGACTGCACAAATCATCCGAACAAATTACTAGGTCGCCGACTGCGCCTGGAATCTGTCCACAACGCGCAGGAACAGGCAAAAACCGCGGCCGCCACGCTTATGGGCGAACTGAAGCCCTATGCACAAATACCATGGTTCTGGTCGGACCAATATGATTTGAAGCTCCAGATCGTCGGTATTTCGACGGGATACGATCGGGTCGTGTTGCGGGGTGATCCGGACAGTCGGTCTTTCGCCGCATTTTATATGCAGGGTGATCTGCTTATTGCGGTCGATGCCGTCAACAAACCGCGCGAATTCATGCTATCCAAGAAATTGATCGCCGACGGCGCAAGACTTGACCCGGACATACTGGCAGACACGGATATACCATTTAAGGATCTGGTAACAGCTGCATTGAGCTAAAAGTTCGCAGGGCAGAGCAATCAGAAAATTTAGCGGAAATAATGATCCAGGTATTCCTCAAAACTGACTTTGTCTTCCGCCTCGATGGCAGCTTGCCGCTCCAAGGATGAAATGGATTCCTGATGAAGCATTTCGTGATGTACATTCAATTCGGGGCTGAGAGCCTTGAAGTATTCCGCGTGGCCTCGGCTGAGACTCATTGCATAGCTGAACATCGCTTGACCAGTTTTCAGTAACTCCGATATCAGCAACGCCGACGGCGTCAAATCGCGATCGGTCAACGCCTCCGCCTGATTTCGGATTGCTTCTGCGTAGCCCTGATCCACGTCTTTATCCAGGATTTCCGCAACCGACAGCATGCCGTCACAGATTTCTTCACCCCATGCGCGCATCGAAAGCAAGGAATCCTTGCGCCGCAGGCGTAACCCTGGTTCCCGACCCCGTGCGGCGACGATGGCTCGATTGTGCGCGTTCGCTTGATGCTCAAGGCGATCGATGGGCGGACTGTCGCTCAACAGGCAATAAATTGAGAACACCTCAAGAAATTTGATTTGCCTCTGGTTGATACCGACGGGATCGAATGGACTGATGTCCAGGGCGCGAAGCTCGACATATTCAACACCGCGCCGCCGGAGTGCTTGCGTAGCCCGCTCACCGCTACGTGCAACACGCTTGGGTCTGATCGTGCTGTAGTACTCGTTCTCAATTTGCAAGAGATTGGCATTAAGCTGAAGATATTTCGAACCGGCTTTAACCCCGATTTTCTGATATTCGGGGTTTGGTGTACGCACAGCCTGATCCAGATCGCGAATGTATTCACTTAGGCTGTTGGCGGAAACATTCAGCGAAGCCTGATTGGAATGCTGATAACCGATATCGCTCATCCGCAGTGACGTTGCATGCGGACCATAAAGAGTGCCGTGGTCAAATTCTGTAAGATTCGAATCCACACCGCTTAGAAAGCTTTTGCAGACAGCGGGTGACGCTCCGAACAAGTACAGTAACAACCAATCGAGCCGTCGAACATTTCTTACCAGGCCAAGGTAAGCGTCTGAACGAAAGTCCGTTGCATTCTCACGGGATTTTTCGATGTCCTGGTAGTTTGGCCAGAAGACCTCAGGCAAGGAGTAATTGAAGTGAATTCCGGATATAGCCTGCATACGCCGACCGTACCGGTGTCCGAGGCCGCGACGATAAACAGTCTTCATCGTCCCTACATTTGAAGTTCCGTATTTCGCCAGCGGCACATCAGCTTCGGATCTGATCATGCAGGGCATGCTCAGCGCCCACAACAACTCCGTGTCAATAGCTTCATAAACAAATTGATGAATATCACACAGAAATTGAATCACTTCCCAAGAAGCCTGGACCGGCGGAGTTACAAACTCAAGTAATGCCTCCGAATAGTCGGTAGTGATATATCGATTCGTCAAAGCAGACCCCAGTGCTCTGGAATGCGGTGCCGTCGATATATAGCCATCCTGGGTCACCCGCAGGCTCTCCTTTTCAACCCCGACTTGGCCGCCACACAACGAACTTCCGGATCCCGGCGAAGAGAACGCATTCAGGCGCATCTCGAATCTATCGATCATCCAACGGTCTCGCTAAGTTCATCTTCATCAGAAAGATTACATGTGCTTTGACCGGGTAAAATCAACACTTGCATATTACCCGGACGGCCGTCCTGAAATTTAGCTTTTTCTTTATATAATCAATGAATTAGGATTTAGGGAAAATCAAGGCAGCCATCAAAAGCCGGCCACTGAGCATCTGCATACCAGTCAGTGAGGAACAGACATCGAGTCAGTGGGAAGCCGGCTGACCATTGTTGCCAGTGGAGCGAAGCACGTCGAGAATGTACTGGTCTAAGCGGCTATTCAGTCGGTAACCCGACAAAAAGCCGCAATGACCTCCGAACTCGCTTCTATCAATCGTCAAGCATGACGGATGTGCAATCCGTCCGAGGTCGAATATCGGAATAACGGGATCATCATTTGCCAAGAGCATTGTAGAAGGCACCGTCAAGCCCGCCAGCCTCTCACCAGTCAACGCGTAACCTTTGAGATACGACTCCAGGTCTGGGAATTCTGTATACCTCAGCACGAAATAATTCGTCATGCTACGCAAAGTATTAAACCTTTTCAGGTTCGCAAAGTCGTAAATATCCGGGAACGCCGCTTTCTTTTTCTCCAGCGATCGTCTCCATTTTTGAATGAAATAAAAACGATAGCCGAGCCACCCCATATCCAAAGCATCCATAGTCTGCTGCGGGTCGAGCACTGGGCACAAAGCGATCACGTGCTTGATGTTTAGTTGCGCCTCAACAGCCTTCGCAGCGACGCGCAGCGAAAAGTTGCCTCCCAAGGAAAAGCCAACCAGCAACACAGCTTCACCGGAAAACGACTCCTGAACCCATCGCACGACGCCAATGACTTCGGCAAGACGACAAGAATGAAACATGCCCTGATTCAGATGGTGAGAGTCTCCATGGTCACGCAAATTTATACGGACTATCCTATACCCGGCCTGCGAGAGTCGCGTTGCCGCCGACAACAAATAAGTGGATCTAGCGCTGCCCTCCCAGCCATGGATCAAGACGACGACTTGACGAATTTCGCGTCTTTGCGGCGGCGTATGGTGCAATAACAGACGAACCCCATCGCCGCAATCTACGATTTCATCTCGTGAATTGGACAACATGGCGGTCGCATTCGAGAGCACCCGAAAACGCCTGGGCCCTATATTTGCAAAAACAGATTGCGCCAGCGGTCCGCGCATTAACCTGGGAGGCATAAATTCGATCATTGAAAAAGATTGTGGATCTCAAGACCAGCTTCATCAACGATACTATCGGCATCAGCAAGTAATCGGATATGCACGCGATTATTCTGTTGCGCAACCCGATTCCATTCCCCCGCCAGATTGCTCTGGGAACTGGCGGGATACGGATACAGTGGAATGGTATTGCCGACTGCATTGACCTGTATACGAATATCCTGAGCCGCTCCCCCCTCATGGGCCGCCAGATAATTTGCGAATGCGACCGATTGCGTCGCCGAGCGGATCTGCGCATCCTCCGTGGTGAGACCAATTCGGTCGCAATCTGTCACGGGCATGTCATCCGGCGCCGATACGAATCCGCCGTCATCACTTCGCACATCGCAAAAATCGCCTGCGTGACTGTTAATCTCGACCACGCCATAAAATCCAAGGGAACGTAGCTGACCGATCAGTGCATCAAGGGTCTCCATGCGATCGTCACCTAAAGGTATTTCCTCGGGACCATAGGTGCCACGCTGGTTTACCGTCCATTCAACACCAGTAATCATTTCCGCAAAGCGGCTTGCTGCCTGTGGCACATCCACCAGGTCCCGATCGGACGAATTTTGTGCCGCGGTTTGAACACGGCTCGATTCGAACATTCTCTCTAAATTGGCATTCTGCTCATACAACGTCTGCCATTTACTTTCTGTGTCCTGGTATGACCAGAAGAACATTAATGCGAGTGCGATAAGCGCGGCGAGAAGCAAGCCCGTAGAAGGCGAGCTGCGTTGCTGTTCTGATTTACCGCTGAAGAATCCTTTGAATGCAATATCTTCGCTTGAGTTCTCATTCGCAACCGACTCTTTCAATAGCCGGGATACACTGGCTTCTATATCGGCACGAAGAGTCTGTCCGTGATGCTTCAGCATTTGCTCGAACCATCTGTGAAGCTCGCCCCAATCTGCGGGCTCCAACATTCTTTCAACGTCCTCCAGCGTATGTTCGAAATCCGGCTCTTCCAAAATCCCTTCATCCATCGGTTCGACAAATTCTTCGGGCTCATCAGGAATCAAGTGTAATGATTTCAACATGTCAGATACCTGCACCGGTTTGATTTGTTTTGGCAATACCCCGACAGCCCCGAGAGCTCTGGCCTGGCCAACATAAAGCTCGCCGGCCTGAGAGGTATACATCATGATTGGAATCGTAGCGGTAGCAGGATTATTCTTGATTGCGCGGACCGCCTGAAATCCGTCCATCCCAGGCATCATATGGTCCATAAAAATAACATCTGGACGGGATTTGCTCAGAAACCCTAAAGCGTCTTCGGCCGATTCGGCCATATCCACTTTCATGCGATGCTGCAGCAGCATCTGACCCAGTAAATGACGAGCGGTACGCGAATCGTCAACAATTAGTGCGGATTTCCGTTCGGATAAACTCATTTTTCAATGAATCCTTCATCTCAGGTGTCCATTTTATAGCGCCAGCCCGGTCCACGGCCAGATCGCACATAAGCAGACCATACACCTTCAGCGCTGTGTTAGTGAATGGAACTGTTGGACCTCCTTGTAGTAAGCTCGGCTCAGACCGGGGGCGTGTGCTGTAGGACCGAAAAATAAGCATCAACCGGCATAAAACTAAGATCAACGGTTCTTGTCACACCGATATTGGCGGATACGGTTCGCGAGCCATGGCTCTGCTCCGTATTTTGGGCAAAAGAAGTACCTCCGCCAACCTTGAAGTAAATAGGGTGATACATGTCGCCTCTTAAAATGCTTGCTAAATATCGAGCAGTCGCTGCTTTTATGCTCGCCGGCCTTGCGGCATTGATTGCCAGCTTTCTCTATTTTCTCGGTCAAGGGCGTCTGGATGACTGGATCCTGCCTATGTTGGTTGTCATGGGTATGATGTCCTGCATCGCGGCCGTTCTGGCATATCGGCAACTAAACGCTGTAAGCAGACTCGCCGGAGACGCCAGCCGCCTGGCTGGTGGCGATTTCAATATGCCCGAGATCCTGATTGATGGTAACGATGATCTCGGAAAACTTTCGGCAGCTCTCGATGAGATGCGAAAGCAACTGCATGGGACTACATTATCTCGTCAGCGCCTGGATCGCATTTTGGGCGCTATGGGCGATGCGATAATTCTTACAGATACAGACGGAGAAATAATCCGCGTCAATGAAGCCGCAACAAAATTACTCGGACATCCGGACAATAGACTGGTCGGAATGCCGATCAACTCAATTGTCGCGCCAGCCAGTCGCGACAGTTTCACATTGGTAAGCCAAAAGCGGCCATTGGAAACGGTATTCGTTACTGGTAAACAAACGGAAATCCCCGTCTCGTATACCAGCTCCACGATTGATGCGGATGATCTTGATTTCACCGGGTTCATTATTACGGCTCGAAATATAGCCGCGCGGAAGATCACCGAGCAGCGAATTCGATACTTGGCAAGAATCGACGCACTGACCCGTGTCCCAAACAGAATGCAGTTCCAACACTTGCTGCAGCGCTCAATTTCACGATCGCGGCGCCACAGAAAAGAGCTCGCGCTGCTTTATCTGGATGTGGACCGATTTAAGGACATCAATGACACTTTTGGTCATTCGGCTGGAGATGCCTGCCTTGAAGCCGTAGCGGACCGACTCGGGAAGATATTGCCGGACGGCGCCATCATTGGTCGCCTGGCTGGCGATGAGTTCGGAATTGTGCTCGATCTGGATGAACCCAGCGACACTATTCCAGCCTACCTGCAATCAATTTTGAAACTGATACTTAACGAACTCTCTCGACTACTCATTGTGCAAGGCAATGAAATATACATGGCTATAAGTATCGGAGTGGCAAGACACCCCAAGGACGCCGATAACGTAATAGATCTCATACGCAATGCTGATTCTGCCCTATACCATACGAAAAGGGCTGGCGGACATAACTTCGAATTCTTTGATCCTGAAATGAATGCATTAGCGGCAGAGAGGCTTATGCTTAAGAGCAAGCTCAGACGCTCCTATGAGCTGGATGAATTGCTGATCCACTACCAACCCAAAGTCAGTCTGGCAACCGGAGAAATCGTTGGTGCCGAGGCTCTGGTGCGCTGGGAGCTTTCCGAACGGGGGCTGGTTTTACCGTCAGAATTTATCCCATTGGCTGAGGAGACAAACCTCATCGTTCAGATTGGAGAGTGGGTCTTAAACAAAGTCTGCTCTGACGTCAGCCTTTGGCAAAGAGAAATTTCATCACTGGGACACATTTCGGTCAACCTTTCTCTTAAGCAATTAAGACAGCCAAATTTTAGCCACCATATTCGGAAAATCTTTCAGCAACATGATATTTTGCCGAGTTCATTCGAGCTTGAAATTACCGAAACGACATTGATGCGGGATGCAGAGAGCACCATCGAAATTCTGAACGAACTCCATGACCTCGGTTTGAATCTTTCCATAGACGATTTTGGGACTGGCTATTCTTCACTTAGCGCTTTACAACAATTCCCAATTGGGACGCTGAAGATCGATAAATCGTTTATTCAAGATATGACAGCGAGCAAAGATGCTGCAACCATTGTTTCTACAATAATCGACATGGCACATAGTATGAACATGTATGTTGTCGCTGAAGGAGTTGAATCCGAACTTCAGCTAGATCTATTAAAAGTATTGAATTGTGACTTTGTTCAGGGCTTGCTATTCGGTCAACCGATGACGGCAACTGATTACTTCAATCTGCTGCGAACGGAACAAGAAGGGAGGGCCGCCAAAGGCTCCATATTTGCTTAATAATCTGTAGGTTATGGGAGTATAGTTGATCAATTCAGCGAAAATATTGCAGCAACGACTCTCAATATGGCCAAGTTCCTTTAATGTGGGGCATAATCTTCGTGCAAGAAGAAAGGCGGCAGGCTCCATTGGATTTCCTGACATCGACGCTTCTTCTAACTGCAGTAACAAGCCACGAACAGATTACCTGGCGTTCATCTGAGGACCAAGACGCATGTTGAGACCAAACCATTTGATTATATTCGCGGCCGCCGCAATCTGTACCTCAGAAGTGTCTGCTGAATGCTCATCTCCAGCAGCGGTGGCGATACCCGATGGTGCAAAGGCGACAACTGAAGTAATGGTCGAAGCCCAAGCAAATGTTAAGCAATATATGGCAGAAATGGAGCTTTATCTTGACTGTATGGATCAGGAAGAAGCCGCTTTGACGGAACCACCCACAGACGAGGAAAAGGAACGGCACACTCAGATGCACAACCAAGCCGTCGATAGTATGGAAGACGTGGCAACGAAGTTTAACGAGCAGGTCCGGGCCTTTAAAAACGCCAATCCATAATTAGACTGCCAATTCCCCGCAAAGAGGTCAGCACCGGCAGCTACTTTAGCCGGAAGGAGTGCCAGCGCTTCTGCAGGGTGATAGAATCTTGAGGCCGACAAAAAGTAATGCCAAGCAAACTGGCAAGTACTCAAGAAGGTCGTTTTGACTGGCCACAACCATCAAATCTGAAATCTATAGCGTTCGATAAATGGCGGTCGGCAGGCCTCGGATAATCCGGATTAGAATCAAAAGGACAACGCAATGACACAAGCCGCTAGAGTGACCATTACTGGTGCCGCCGGACAGATCGGCTATCAGTTGGCCTTTCGCATAGCTTCCGGGCAGCTGCTCGGAGCCCATCAACCCGTCATACTCCAGTTACTCGAAATTCCGCCGGCCCTGGATGCCTTGAAGGGCGTCGCGATGGAACTCGATGATTGCGCATTTCCCACATTGGAGGGGGTCATTGCTACCGATCAGCTGGAGTCAGGATTTCGCGACGCGGATTACGCTTTGCTGGTCGGCGCAAAACCAAGGGGGCCGGGCATGGAACGGTCGGACCTTCTCAAGGGAAACGCGCAAATTTTTTCCGTTCAGGGCGCAGCCTTGAACGAACACGCCAAACGCGACGTAAAAGTCCTGGTTGTCGGGAATCCCGCAAATACCAATGCGTTAATCGCTCAACAGAACGCGCCGGATCTGAGGCCAGAGAATTTCACCGCCATGACACGGCTCGATCACAACCGCGCACTTGCCCAGCTTGCCATAAAAACCGGGAATCATGTAAATCAGATTAGTTATATGACGATTTGGGGTAACCATTCCGCCACTCAATATCCGGACATCAGCCACGCTGTGATTAATGACCGCTCAGCTACAGATCTGGTGGATGAGAGTTGGTTAGTCGACGATTTCATACCCACTGTACAACAACGAGGTGCGGCAATAATCAAGGCACGCGGCTTGTCCAGTGCGGCTTCAGCCGCATCGTCAGCGATCGACCACGTAAGAGATTGGGCCCTGGGCACGGCGGGTACTGATTGGGTCAGCATGGCGGTAGCGGCAGACGGCAGTTACGGAATTGAGCCGGGGGTCATCTACTCTTTTCCGTGTCGCTGTAGCCAGGGAAGTTACGAGATTGTTCCGGGCCTTGAAATAAGCGACTTCAGCCGAACTCGCATGGACATCTCCGATGCCGAGTTACGCGAGGAGCGGGCAGCTGTCGCAGATCTGTTGTAATTAACCGCGAGGTGTAGAGACAACAGCTCCTCCATCCCGTTTATCTAGCGCACAACGTGGCGTCAATGGGAGTGTAGTGAATCTAAACGCTTTATTTAGGGCTTTTACGTTGGGTTATAGTGCTACCAGTGTATTGACAGACGACTAAGGGGTCCCGATTGTGTCTGCGTTTATTCTTTGGGCCATCTGGCAACTCGCGATTATTTCCGTCGCCTTCACGCTCGCCTACCGTCGAGTAGATCTCAAGACATCGACGATCATTCTTGGATTTACGCTACTCGCCTATAGCCTTTTCGGTGCTGGCTACTGGTGGTGGAAGTTGCTTCTATGGGCGGTATACGCTGGCTTGATCGCGTTGAATATGCCGGCTTTTCGTCGACAAAGGATCACGGCGCCGCTGCTTAAGATCTATCGATCCATTTTGCCATCCATTTCAGATACCGAGAGGGAGGCTTTGGAAGCTGGAACCGTCTGGTGGGATGGTGAGCTGTTCAGTGGCCGCCCGGACTGGAGCAAACTTACGGTGTTGCCCGCTCCTCACTACACGGAAGAAGAACAAGCATTCCTCGACGGTCCAACGGAAGAATTATGCCGAATGCTTGACGACTGGGAAATCTCGCACAAGCTGGCGGACCTCCCGAAACAAGTCTGGGCATTCATCAAGGAACACCGTTTCTTCGCCATGATCATTCCGAAAGAATACGGTGGACTTGAATTTTCACCGTCCGCCGTTGCGGCGGTACTCGCGAAACTCGCGAGTCGCAGCGTCGGCGCTGCATCCACTATCGGCGTACCCAATTCGCTGGGACCCGCAGAATTACTGCTGCATTACGGCACCACGGAACAGAAAGATCGATATTTGCCGGGACTGGCCAGCGGCGATGAAATCCCCTGTTTCGCTTTAACCGCCCCACGCGCCGGCTCCGATGCGTCGGCCATTCCGGACACCGGCATCGTGTGCAAAGGGCAGTTCGAGGGGCAGGAAATCATCGGTATCCGGCTTAACTGGGACAAGCGTTACATCACCCTGGCGCCGATCGCGACGGTTCTTGGGCTCGCTTTCAAACTGTATGACCCGGATCATTTGATCGGCGATGCGGATGCATACGGCATTACGGCGGCGCTGATCCCGGTGGATACGCCAGGTGTCACGACTGGTCGCCGGCATTTTCCGTTAAACGCCTCTTTTCTGAATGGTCCGACTCAGGGCAAGGATGTATTTCTGCCGCTGGACTGCATCATCGGTGGCCAGGAGCGGGCCGGCCAAGGCTGGAAAATGCTCGTTGAGCAATTGGCGGCAGGCCGCTCCGTCGTGCTGCCGGCAAACGCCGCCGGCGGCGGCAAAGCGGCTGTATGGGCGTCGGGCGCGTATACGCGAATCCGCAAACAATTCAATTTATCAATCAGCCGCTTCGAAGGCGTCGGCGAAGCGCTCGCGCGCATGGCAGGTAACACCTATATTGCGACGGCCGGCGTGACTGTCACCTGCGTAGCGCTGAGCCGCGGCGAAAAGCCGGCTGTGCCATCCGCCATTCTGAAATATCACTGCACGGAACTCGGTCGAAAAATTGCCAATGATGCGATGGATGTGCACGGCGGCAAAGGCATAAGCCTGGGGCCGAAGAATTACCTGGGTCGAGGCTACCAGGCCGTGCCGATTGCAATCACGGTCGAAGGGGCGAACATACTAACCCGCAGTCTGATTATATTCGGGCAAGGCGCCATTCGCTGTCACCCGTTCGTCTTGAATGAAATGCAGGCCGCGAAAGATTCCGACCTAAATCGTGGTCTGCGAGATTTCGATACAGCGCTCTTTGGGCACATCGGTTACGCCATTGGCAACGCTGCCCGGTCCTTCTTCATGGCGCTTACTCAAGCCAGGTTCAGCGACGCGCCTTATACCGGGCCGATCGCCCGCTATTATCAGCATATCAATCGCTACAGCGCGGCTTTCGCATTGGCAGCGGATGTTTCGATGCTGGTCCTCGGGGGTGAACTGAAACGCAGGGAATCACTGTCAGCGAGGCTCGGCGATGTTTTCAGCTCGATATACCTGGCCAGCATGGTACTCAAACACTACGAGAATCAGGGTCGACCAGCGGCTGATTTCCCACTGGTTGAGTGGTCGTGCCGCACGCTACTCTATCAGGCTCAGGAGCAACTCCACGGGTTCCTGCGTAATTTTCCGAATCGTCCGGTGGCAGCAGGATTGCGCGCGATGATCTTTCCGCGCGCACGGACTTATTCGGCCCCGGCCGATGAACTGGGCCAGCGAATCGTGGATTTGATCACGTATCCGACCGAATCAAGAGATCGCCTCTGCGCCGGTATCTATTCAACCGTGGAGCCCGGTAACCCACTTGGGTTGCTGCAGGCGGCGCTAGAAGCGACTGAAGCAGCGACTCCGCTGGAGGAGAAGTTGCGCAATGCCGTACGCGCGGGTGTCATTACAGCGGAAGATCCGCTCGAGAGGATCGACGCGGCCAGGGAAGCCGGGATTTTGAGTGCGGATGAAGCAAAACAGTTGCGCGATCTGGACAAGCAGGTCATGGAACTGATCGATGTGGATGATTTCACCAGCGCCGAACTTCGCGCGGCGGGCTGAAAGCGTGGCTTCCACGAATGTCCGGTGTGCGCGCAGTATCACGGCGAAAGCATTGCCGTAAGTCGTCATGACACTGCCAATGCCGTCGGTTAACATGCCTATTCATTCCAGTTCCCGAGAGAGATACCCATGAGAACGCCTATCGGAATTACGATGATCTGCACCCTCGTATGGATCATGGCAGGCTGCGGCAGCGATCAATCAAACCCGTCGCAGCCGGCCGCAGAAGCCCCGCCGACAGTGGCTGGAATGCCGCAATCGATAGCGCCGCCCGGGGCTAGCGTATTTTTTGTCAGTCCAATGGACGGCACCACGGTTACATCACCCCTGGAAATCAAATTCGGAGTCAGTGGTATTACCATCGCGCCGGCGGGCGAAGCCCTTGAAAACTCTGGTCATCACCATTTGCTGGTAGACATGCAGTTAGCGGACATCAACATGCCTATCCCGAAAGATGCACAGCATCTTCATTTCGGTAAGGGGCAAACCGAGGCCACCATAGAGCTCGAGCCTGGAACGCACACACTTCAGCTGGTTCTGGGTGACAGCAACCATATCCCACATATTCCGCCGATTTTGTCTAAGACGATAACAATCACGGTAGAATAGCGGGTTAAGCGGATATGCAGCGGCAGATATAAAGAATGGCCACACGAACCATTGGACTTAGCGGGCTCTCGGTTTACCTGCCTCCTTACCGGGTTGACCTGGAAAGATGGTGTGACTGGACGGGTGCCGAATGGGAGAAGATACGCCAGGTTGTCGGTACGGGGTTTCGTCTTTTGGGTCCGCAGCAGAGCATCTACACGATGGCCGCCAACGCGGTGTTGCGACTGATCAAGCATTACGACATCGATCCGGCGAAAGTGCGCTATCTGGCACTGGGCACGGAATCCAGCACCGACAATTCCGCTGGCGCTATTATCATCAAGGGAATGGTAGACAAGGCTCTGAAAGGTCTTGGTTTCCCTGCGCTTTCCAGGAACTGTGAAGTACCCGAGTTCAAGCACGCCTGTCTGGGTGGAATTTACGGCCTGAAAAACGCCCTCCGCTTTCTCGGCGTGGACGGTGCCGATTCCGTCGCAATCGTAGTTTGCGCCGACAAAGCACTCTATGAGCGGGGCAGCAGCGGCGAGCCGACTCAAGGTGCGGGTGCTGTCGCAATGTTGCTGACTACGGAACCGGGTATTGCATCAATAGATCTAAGCCAGTCGGGCACTGCATCCGATTATCGTGGCGTAGATTTCAGAAAGCCTCTGATCAACAGGAATGGCACCGGAGCCAGCCCTGAATTTGTCGATATCCCCATCTATAACGGCAAATATTCCACGAGTTGTTATGTGGACGAAATGCAACGTGCGCTCGAGGATATGTACCGGAAACGAGAAATCAAAGCCATTGACCATTTGCATGCCGTCGAAGCGGTATTCATGCATCGACCATATCAGCGCATGCCCGAAACCGGTTGGGGCATGGCCTATTTGTTCGCGCTTGCAAATGGAGATCAGAAAGAACTTTCTGAGCTGAACGAGTATTGTAATTCCGCGGGGATTTCGATGGATGAGTTCATCACCGAAGTCCGCTCAGCTCCGGATCTGGCGAGCTTTGCAGTCCGCGAGCGCATCAGTGATGAAATTTTTCCATATGGCCTCAAGATCCTGAAGGCATTCCGACGCAGTGACGCCTTCGATCGATATGTTCGCCGGAAAATCTCGCTGGGAACCGGTGGAATGCTTGAACTCGGCAACCTTTATACCGCTGCCTTACCTGCGTGGCTGGCGGCCGGCCTTGAGGACGCTCGCCAACAGAATATCGAACTGAAAGACAAAGAGGTGCTGCTGGTCGGCTATGGCAGCGGGGACGCTGCCGACGCCATTCCCATGAAGATTACCCCTGGATGGCGCACCGCTGTGGAAGCGATCAATTTTCAGGCCGCGCTTAGTCCGAGCATCGATCTGTCTCATGATCAGTATCTGGCGCTTAGAGATCGCGGTGTGACAACCGGGCTCAGATATGCACCTAGTGCAGAATTCGTTGTGGATAGAATCGGCTCGGAAACCACCCAGATCTTTCAGGATGCCGGTATCGAATACTATCGGTATGTACAATAACAGTCGTTGTTAAACCGGACAAAGAATTCACTACAAGACGGAAACCAACTCCCCAGATGCTTGTTTAGGGTTTCCCCTCGACAGTCAACCCGTTAGTGGCCAACGGGCTCTCCAGAACGAAATATCCAGCATCGATAAAATCTCTGCGGACGGCATCGGCCACGTCTCGAGAATCAGTGAATACATATCCAAAATCACCACCCCCGGCGCCCGATGTTTTATACCGGCCGCCATGCTGCTCGGCAAGCTTCCGAAGTTGTTCGTGCTCAGCGGTTAATATTCCTACAGCCGCTTTCCGATCGAAGCTCCGAAGTGCTGTTTCGTATTCATCCAGGCTCGTCATGATATTATCCAGTGATTGCTCCACCCAAGCCGCATAAACCCGCTCCGCATGGTCTTTCAAGTCCAGCATTTGCCGGTCAAAAGCCTCAGGATTCAACTCGCGATAGGCGTTAAACCGGGACAACAGCTCTTCGGTCGACGCGCTCTTGCCGGACCAGACCGGCAATATAAGCAGACCGTTCGGCCAGTCAAGACGAGTAATCGCATGATTCGCATCAAATTTCGTCATCCGCATGCCGAGTACACCGCCATTGATGGCTGCAGCGATATCAACCCCGCTGCCCTGGCCATCCTGGAACCTGCGGTGCGCTTCACAACAGAAGCTACTGATTTCCTGCGTATCGATGGGTAAAGATAAGGCATCAAATAAGGCGCCAACGAGGGCGACGAGCACGGCCGCGCTGGAGCCTAAACCAAGCTTCCGCGGCTCCGAATCGACGCGCGTGTAGAACGCCTCGGTATTCATGCTAATCCTGATCGCGGGCACACCCGCAAAATCAGGCATTTTGCACAGGAATGTGGCCAACACCGCCTGCAAAATACGCCCCCCCTGGCCTGGCGCTTTACCCAGCCAGCGGAAGCCATGTTGCTGATCACACCGAAAGCGAAATTCTTGTCCGCTGAAGGAATCAACAAGAATGCTGTCGGTGTCCGCGACTCTCAACACCTTTGCTTGAGCACGAACACCAATGGCCATTACAACCGCGGGGGCTCCATGCAATACGGCATATTCACCAGCAATAACGAGTTTTCCTGGCGCCGATGCGTCACTCATGGGTAACAAAACTCCAGATCTTATTGCGTTAGCTGCCGCACACCTTCGCCCAGATCACTAGTTATAATCCGGCGAACACCGGGAATTTCTCGCAACGCGTCCGCGACTGCATGCGTCGCTGTCGGCAAACAGACAGCCTTGACCTGCGGTCCTGCATCCACGGTAAAAAATACGGGCACCCCGTCAGCACGTAACTCACGCACCTTACGCATACAGGCCAGTGTTTCGGGTAACCAATAAATAAGCGGCGGGCGAGTCGTCATCATGACCGAATGCATTTTCAAACAGTTGTATTCGGCGAGTTCCGCCAATGAGGAAAAATCCTTATGACGAACATATGTCAGAGCTTGTCGCATATCCGTCCCGTGAGATTCAACCCACGCATCATAGTACGCAGAGGTTAGCCGACTCTTTTCCATTCCGACTCTAGACGTTATGGATTTCTGTTCGTCTGTAGTCACTGCAACGACCACCTTTAATGGCCAGTCTTCCGGGCGAAGTATCTGTTCGCAGACCGTGCCATGATCAGCGTTCCGCAACAGCACAAAACCGCCAAACATCGATCGCGGCGCTGAACCCGAACCGATGCGCGCAATATCCAGCAAGCGAGGATCACTTGCCTCCAAACCGATTGCCGCAGCGGCTGCGGTTACGAGCGCCGCATAGCCGGAAGCCGACGAAGCCAGGCCGGCCCCCGTCGGAAAATCATTCGTTGAAGTTACCGCCGCATATCTCTGATCATTTCCCAATCGACGCAGTGCGTCCATACAGGCTGCAAGGCGCGGTTGCTCGGCAACCAGTTCCTGACCATTCAAAACCAGCACGTCGTGTTGCAGACCACCGTCAAATTCAACCGAAGTTTCTGTGGTCAACGCACCGAGGGTCACTGATATGGAGCCGACGGCCGGCAAATTATCCGCTTCATCACGCTTGCCCCAATATTTGATCAGGGCAACATTGGGGTGGGCGGTTGCCGATGCATGCATAGGATGAAGGTCCTTCGTCGAATTAGCAAAGCTGCTTTATACGGTCGCGCATTATAGCCCGCCATAAAGCATTCAGTTTGGCCTCTGCGGTCATACGCTCTATGCTACAAATATGACATTCCAGGAAAGAACCGCCGGCTATATCGACAGGGTCGAGAAAACCCTGGCCGACGCAATACCGGGGCCCGATACGCCGCCCGTGCATTTGCACAAGGCCATGCGTTATTCGGTGCTGGGCAGTGGCAAGCGCATTCGCCCCCTGTTGGTTTATGCAGCGGGTGAGGCACTTGGGGTCGAGCCGGATTTGCTGGATGCCCCGGCTGCCGCGATCGAAATGATGCATGCATTCTCGTTGGTACATGACGATTTGCCTGCCATGGATAACGATAATCTGCGAAGAGGCCGACCAACCACGCATCGCGCTTTCGATGTAGCCACGGCGATACTTGCCGCAGATGCGCTCCAGCCACTCGCGTTCCAGATCCTTACAGACACGCCGGCACTGCGGGCTTATCCGGAGACGCAAAACCGCTTGATCGCGCTGCTTGCGGAGGCCTGCGGTTCTGCCGGCATGACCGGCGGTCAGGCGATTGACATGGCGGCCGAGGGGCATCGTCTGGAGCAAGATTCGCTAGAGCAAATGTATCGATTAAAGACCGGTCGATTACTCAGGGCCAGCGTTCTCTCTGCCGCGTGCTGCCCGCCTCCGTCAGACCAGAGAACTTTGCAGTGCCTGGAAAGCTTCATCGATAGTCTTGGGCTCGCCTACCAGATTCGTGATGATATCCTCGACATCGAGGGCGCGACTGATCAGATAGGTAAAACGCAGGGTGCGGATCTGGCGCACGATAAGGCGACATTCCCCGTCTTGTTTGGCATGGATGCGGCGCGGAAACGCGCAACAGAGTTACTCGAAACCGCACTGCATGCGCTGGATGGCTTGACTGACCCCGCCGAAGGCCTTCGCTGGCTTGCGCAACTGACGGTTCTTCGAAAAGCCTAGAAACAGCAAGCTGCGGGCGAGCGTTTCAATTATTCATGGTCTGATAGAATGTCGTTATCAAGAATGGGCACTGATGCATGTATACCAGCTTCTTCGGCCTGAACGAGAAGCCGTTCTCAATAACCCCTGATCCGCGATATCTCTTTATGAGCGAGCGGCACACGGAAGCGCTTGCTCATTTGATCTACGGCGTCAGAGAAAGCGGTGGATTTATTCAGCTCACGGGCGAGGTTGGAACCGGGAAAACCACTTTGGCCCGCAGTCTTTTGCAGCAGGTTCCGGATACGGCCGACGTCGCTGTCATTCTTAATCCGCAACTTTCCAGGAATGAATTTCTCAGCGCAATCTGCGAAGAGCTGGGCGTACCTCTCCCCGAGTCGGCCAATAGCCTAAAAACGCTTACTAATGCACTAAACGCATACCTGTTGCGTAACTACGGCCGAGGACGACGCACGATTCTTATCGTCGATGAAGCACAAAATCTTCGTGTGGATGTCTTGGAGCAGGTACGCCTCCTGACGAATCTGGAGACGACGAAGCAAAAACTGTTGCAGATTATCCTGATCGGACAACCTGAATTGCGCGACATATTATCCCGGAATGACATGCGTCAATTGGCGCAGAGGATCACCGGTCGATACCACCTGGAGCCTTTATCGCGCGAAGAAACGACAACCTATATTGACCACCGGCTGAAAGTTGCCGGTGCCATGGCACCAATATTTTCCGATGCCGCAAAGCGAGAGTTATACCGACTGTCAAAAGGCGTGCCGCGCATGGTCAACGTTATCGCCGACAGGGCCATGCTCGGCGCATTTACCCGCGAAAATCATCAGGTAACACCCCAAATATTGCGCATAGCCGCGTCTGAAGTACTCGATCAGCGGGTCAGGACTCTTTCTCCGTGGTATCGATGGAGTCTAATTGGTGGCAGTATCGCTGCGCTTGCGGCCCTGGTGTTTATTATTAGCTGGATCTGGGCGGCCTGGCCAAGTCTTGCTCCCCGTCTGGCGGCATCTATCGGCATGGATCCGGACCCCGAATCAAACCCTGAAAAAATTGTCGTGACGCGCGTGAATAAGAGGGTAACGATCGGAAGGCCCCCACCGGAAATCAGTATGCCCGATGCCATCGCAAACGATGAACTTATCGATGCAGAGTCTATACCGGAAGATCGCCTCGAGTCGGCATTAGCACAAAATGCCAACCTGACCAACAATGACAAGGCGTTCGAAAATTTGTTCGGAATATGGGGCGCCGAGTACATGCCGGGAACCGCGCGAGCCTGCAATCAGGCTCAGCAGTACCAGTTGTACTGCTTGTTTCAGCGTGGCTCTCTTGCGCAGGTTCGCAGCCTGGATCGTCCCGCAATTCTTACGCTCCGCGATGCCGACAGTCGTCAACATCAGGTCGTTCTTTCAGGTTTAAACAATCAGGTCGCGTTTATTTTGATTGGGGATGAGAGTTACGACGTCAATATGAGTGAGTTAACTAACTTTTGGTTTGGTGAGTACCTGCTGCTTTGGAGGCCTCAATCGGGGAAGGTCAAAGAATATTTTCCCGGAATGCGTGATGAAGGGATAAAGTGGTTACGCGCAAGTCTTGCGGAGATCCAGGGCAAACCGGTTATGCCGATTGATTCGGACGTTTACGATGCCGAGCTGGAGGCTCGAGTGCGCGAATATCAGCGCGACCGACGCCTGACTGTCGATGGCCTTGTCGGCTATCGGACTCAGATTACGATCAACACTGATCTCAGAAACGTCGAAGAGCCTCGCTTGGCAAGGGCAGACTGAACGTCGTCATGTCTTTCATTCTCGACGCATTACGCAAGAGCGAGACGGAACGTCAACAACAGACCGGCCCCGGTCTGGTAAATGGGCAATATCGCGCCCCTAAGACGGGCAAAAACATCTGGATACCCCTGCTTGTGATCGTGCTGGCTGCTAACGTTGTCATTCTGGCATGGTTAATGAATGCTGAAGCCCCTGATTCAGGGGAAAGCGCCAGACCAGTAGCTCGGGAAAACACGCCCACACCGGTCGAAAGTGCTGAAATTCGGCCCCTCGCGCGGGAACTGATCAATAGCCAGCGCGCGACCGTGGCTGAACCCGTTCAGACACGAAACGCAGACTTGGGTCCGCCAGAACCGGCCATACGCGGAGCTGGGGCCGACGCGCTAAATGCAGCTGATACGGCTGAAGCAGGGACGATCCAGGAAGGTCTGCCAAACTTGCAACAACTGGTCCTGGCGGGGGAATTGTCCGTTCAACCTATGCATTTGGACATACATGTTTACTCAAAGACGAGAACCGAACGATTCATTTTCATTAATATGAAAAAATATAAAGAGGGGGACATTCTCGTCGAAGGGCCATCGGTTGAAGAGATTACCAGTACCGGTGCCATACTCCGATATCGGGGAAATCGATTTACAATTGAACGCGACTAGTACTGCGACGCACTAGCATCTGAAACGTCAGATCTGCTCGGACAGACAGGGTCCGATCAGGCGAAAAAAGGCGTTCGCAATTCTACTGTTGGAGGCAGGTCGCCCAAGACTCTTTCCGCGGGAATAAAGCGGACCGCAGGGAGCCATCCCAAGGAAAGAGTCTTGGGCGACCTGCCGCGAACTCTGGCACCTATCCGGAATAGCCGATTTCCGCCAACCGAATCCTCTGCCAGGCCTTCGGCCTTGTCTGCGGCATACGTTCGCTGGGATGGCTCCCTGCGGTCCGCTTTATTCCCTGCGAAGGTATGCCGCAGACAAGGCCTGGACAGCGCACGACCGTTTGGAATCGGCGAACCAATGCGATACCCGTCTTACAGTGTCTGCA
>Ga0224512_10000486_pt1 | contig 42311 bp, 38 predicted proteins | sample SF_May12_sed_USG_4_FD_169103 | JGI IMG/M metagenome (GOLD analysis project Ga0224512, IMG submission 169103) | Sediment microbial communities from San Francisco Bay, California, United States - SF_May12_sed_USGS_13 | ecosystem: Environmental > Aquatic > Marine > Sediment | place: USA... | reverse complement strand
TCGTGCCGGAGGTGTACAGGATGTACAGCATGTCCTCGGCATGCATGACCGCCGGCTCAGATTCGGTGGGTTGCCCCTTGGTGATCTCGTCGTACCAGAGGTCGCGTCCGGCGGTCATCGAAACGTCGTTGCCTGCTCGGCGGACCACGACGGCGTGCTCGATAGTGGGACAGCGCACCAGCGCCACATCCGTGTTCGCTTTGAGCGGAACCACTTCTCCCCGCCGCCATGCGCCGTCCTGGGTGATTACCACCTTGGCTTCGGCGTCATTGATTCGGCTTGCCAGAGCGTCGGCGGAGAAGCCTCCGAATACGACGGAATGCGGTGCGCCGATCCGGGCGCAGGCCAGCATGGCAATGGGGAGCTCAGGGATCATGCCGAGGTAGATCGCCACCCGGTCGCCGCGCTCGACTCCGTGGTCGGTGAGGGCGTTGGCGAACTTCGTCACCTCCTCGTATAGCTTCCGGTACGTGAAGGTCCGGATGTCGCCCGGCTCGCCGATCCAGTGGTAGGCAACCTTGTCGCCGATGGTGTCGAGGTGGCGGTCAAGACAGTTGAAGGAGATGTTGAGGGTACCGTCGCTGAACCATTTGAAGAACGGTGCCTGCGAGTCGTCGAGGACTACGGTCGGTTCTTTGAACCATGTGATCCGCTCTTTCGCCTGCTTCTCCCAGAACCCGAGCCAGTCGGCCGCGGCTTCGTCGTACACCGATGGTTGTGCGTTGGCCGCTACCGCGAACTCAGCGGGCGGTGGGAACGAGCGTTCCTCGGTGGAAAGGTTGGCGATGGCTGGTCTCTTCTCATTCGGCACCGATGGCTCCCTTGTCCTCGTGATCCGGCATGCTACGAGAACCGGGGGGTTGGTGTCGGGCCAATGCAACGATAGAAGCCCCCGCTTCATTGCGGCGAGAATGTAGCGAACGCAGTAGTGGGCCGTACCGGTGCGGGCTGTTGCGGCCCGGCCTACTACCTGACCTCGAGCAGCCTGCACATGTGCCGACTCGACAAGCACACCATATGGACCGCAACCCCCTGGTACCGTGGGTTGCGCCGATCGACAACGCGACCAGCCAGAGTACCTGGCGGCTCCTCACCATCGACGACAACGGCCCAAACCAGCTCATCGAGGCGTACGAGTTCCTCACCGGCAGCAGCCCTGGGCCTCTGGCGGGCGCCCAGTCACACCCAACGACCCTCACCGACTCACTTCACGGTGTCCGGGCCAAACGGCCATCGTCGCGGAGCTGTCCTCGTCGACCGATACCGGTGTTAGGTCTCGACGGGCTGGCGGATGATGGTCTTGAGCTTCTCTGGTGCCGAGCGGTTCGGATCGCCGAGGTAGATCTCGTGGTGTTTGCCTCTGAGCGAGTACCCACTTTCATGGATGAACGTGTGCAGCCTCTCGATATTCGGAGCTTCGTCGGCGTATGGGCCGATGTGCATGATTTGGGCGGCGAGCCCCTCTTCGTATACCTCGAGACGCAGCTCATCGAAGATCGGGAGAGGCTCTTTGTTCTTGGCGGACTCCCGGGCCGCTTCGAATCGATCCTCGGTTACGTAGTCGGGCTGCATGATCATCAGCGTCCAGATGAAGCGGTCCTTCACGCTGAAATCGAACTCTCCGTCCGGGAGCCACCACAGCCCTTGGAGCGGCATCACCGAGTAGGCGACCTGTTCGTCGGCCTTGATCGCGAACCTCAGCGTGTACGCCACCGGATACAGACCGGACATTGCTTCCTGAAAGCGGGGGCTGGTGTTCGGGTTGCCCGAACCGTCGACCATCAGATACTGCAGTGGTGGTACATCGACCATCCCCGGCACGCCTTTTGGCGCCGAGTAGAGCTCACGGTATTCCTTCTTGAAGTCGATGGTTTCCAACTCGTTCCTTCCTCTTGCCTTGCCCATGCATACCCGTCTTCGATCGGGTCGTCTAGGGCCAAACGGCCCGACCGGAAGCCCGCCTCCTTTGAATGACGTCCGAAGAATTCCCCCGTTTGGGGTGGAGGTCGAATGCGTCGCCTGGCAGCATGGTCGAATGGAACACGCCGATTTCGTGGTGATCGGAGCCGGGATTGCCGGCGCCTCGGCCGGCTACCGCTTGGCGCAACACGGCAAGGTCGTGGTCTTCGAGAGTGAAGCGGCCGCCGGGTACCACACGACCGGACGGTCGGCGGCCCTATTTACCGAGAGTTTTGAGATCGGGGTGGTGCGTGAGCTGGCGATGGCCAGTCGTCCCTTCTTCGAGCAGCCACCTGAGGGCTTCGCCGGTTTTCCCCTGCTCGCTCCTCTTCCGTTTCTCTTTATCGGGCGTGATGATCAGCTGGGCTCGCTGACCGCCGCCCTGGGGGCCAGCCGGGACATCCCGGAGGTCAGGAAGGTGGGGCCGGACGAGGCAGAAGCGCTGTGCCCGGTGTTGCGGCCGGGATATGTCGCGGGAGGAGTGTACGAGGCCGGAGCAATGACGATCGATGTCGATGCCTTGCTGCATGGGTATCTTCGTGGCGTCCGGGCAGCCGACGGAATTGTGCGATTCGGAGTGCGGGTCACCTCGATAGAACGTGACCAGGGCGGTTGGTTGGTCGCTACCGGCCGCGAGCGAATCTCGACCAGCGTCGTGGTCAACGCGGCCGGAGCGTGGGCCGATCAACTTGGGACGATGGCCGGAGCGCGCCCGATCGGCCTGGTGCCGATGCGTCGGACGGCCTTCACCTTCTCAGCGCCGCATGGCACCGTTCCGGGCCTATGGCCGGTGGTCTGCGATATCGATGAAGCCTTCTACTTCAAGCCCGAGGCAACCCAGCTGATGGGATCGCTGGCCGAGGAGACCCCGATGGAACCTCACGACGTGCGTCCCGAAGAGATCGATGTTGCGCTCGCCATCGAACGCATCGAAGCGGCAACGACGATGCGAATTCGTCATGTCTCATCCACCTGGGCGGGCCTCAGGTCCTTCGTAGCCGACCGCCGACCCGTTGTCGGCATGGATCCCGATCTGGACGGCTTCTTCTGGCTGGCCGGTCAGGGCGGCTTCGGGATCATGACCTCCCCGGCCGTATCACGGATGGCCGAGACACTGATCGTCGACGGCCGCCTGCCAGCGGAGCTAAGGACGCTCGAGACAACCGGCGCGGATCTTGGTCCGGTCAGGCTGCGATGACCTGGCCGAATCGGCTCGGTCTTGCCTGCGGCAGGGCTTGCGGTGTGGGCTGCGGTCGCGTCGGCCCTCAGTCTGCCGGGTCGGTCTGCGGCTCCGTTCCTGGCGCAACGGTTTCGCTCAACCAGCGTTCAGGCAACCGGGATGGGGCTTATGGCGATTGCCGCCATCCTGATGATCGACGGTTCGAGCGACTGGCAACTAGCCGGCCACTTCGTGATCTTCGGTCTGTCCTTTGGTGCCGTTCTGCCGCTGCGGGCCATGGTCATGAGCGAGTGGTTCTCGGGGTCGGGTTACGGTCGAACGATGGGAGCTCAGTGGGCGGTGGCATCAGTGATCTGAGCGTCCGGACCGGCGGTAGTTGGGGTTCTGCACGACACCACCAGGGACTACCGGCTTCCCATCGCCATCACCGCCTTCTTGTTGTCCGGGGCCGCCGCCCTCGTAGTCGCCGGCGGACGAACCCCGGCGATGCGTGAGGTTTCCTAAGCTTCGGCTACGGAGGCGGAGTTATGTCAGAAGCGAAGGTCACCGACGGAACCGTTCTATGGAAGCCCACTGAGGGGTCGCGGGCCCGGGCGGGGATCACCCGCTACCTCACCTGGTTGCAGACCGAGATGGGTCTCGAATTCACCGATTACCCATCGCTGTGGGAGTGGTCGGTGTCCGATCTCGATGGGTTCTGGGGATCGCTGTGGGAGTACTTCGAGATCATCGCTCATACGCCCTACCAGGCAGTGATCGGCAACAGGACCATGCCGGGAGCCGAGTGGTTTCCCGGTGCCACCCTCAACTATGCCGAACATGCCCTCCAGCGCCGGGATGATCACCCGGCTGTGATTGCCGCCTCTGAGGGCGGGGACGCGATGCACATCACATTCGCCGAGCTCCACGACCGGGTTGCGGCCGCGGCCACCGGTCTGCGCCGGTTGGGTGTTGGAAAGGGCGACCGGGTGGCAGCCCTGCTTCCCAACATCCCCGAGACGCTGATCGCTTTTCTGGCGACGGCCAGCCTCGGCGCCGTGTGGTCCAGCTGCTCGCCTGAGTTCGGGATCGGCAGTGTGGTGCACAGGTTCTCACAGATTGGACCAAGGGTGCTGATCGCTTGTGACGGCTATCGATTCGCCGGCCGTCTGTTCGACCGTCGCGAGGTGCTCACCCAGATCGTGTCCGAACTTCCGACCCTCGAAGCAACCGTTTTGGTGGCCGGGCTCGGAAAGACCGGCGATTGGTTGCCCGGCTCTACGTCCTGGAACGAGTTCACCCGGGAAGCCGACCAGCTGACGTTCGAACCGGTGCCGTTTGACCACCCGCTGTGGATTCTCTATTCCTCCGGCACCACCGGCCTGCCGAAGGCGATCGTCCAGAGTCAGGGAGGCATTCTCCTCGAGCATTTGAAAGAGCTGGCCTTGCACGTTGATCTCGCTGAAGGCGATCGGTTCTTCTGGTACACGTCGACCGCCTGGATGATGTGGAATCTCCTGATCTCGAGCTTGTTGGTTGATGCCACCGTCGTGATGTATGACGGCAGTCCGGGATACCCGGACCTCACGGTGCTCTGGAAACTGGCCGAATTGCAGAAGGTTACGCACTTCGGGGTGAGCCCTCCCTACCTCCAGGCATGTGGCCGGGCCGAGCTCCATCCGGGGCAGCAATTCGATCTCAGCGGCCTGCGGAGTGTGGGTTCCACCGGCGCACCTCTCACCCCGGAAGGATTCGCGTGGGTGTACCAGGAGGTAGGCGCGGATGTTCTGTTGGCCTCGATCAGCGGCGGTTCAGACCTTTGCACCGGTTTCCTCGGAGCCTGCCCGATCCTCCCCGTGCAGGCGGGGCGCATCCAATGCCGGCAGCTAGGCGCCCGGGTCGAGGCCTTTGACGTGAACGGGAATTCGATGATTGGTGAGGTCGGTGAACTGGTCATCACAGCTCCGATGCCGTCGATGCCGATCTACTTCTGGAACGATCCCGATGGGCAGCGCTATCGATCGAGTTACTTTGAGATGTACCCGGGAGTGTGGCGGCACGGCGATTGGATCACGCTCCACGCAGATGGGTCGTCGGTGGTATACGGAAGGTCGGACTCCACGCTCAACAGGGGCGGCATCCGCATGGGTACCAGCGAGTTCTACCAAGTCATCGATGGCTTCCCGGAGATCTCGGACAGCCTGGTGATTGACACCGGTGAATTGGGCCGAGAAGGTCGATTGCTGTTGTTCGTCGTGCCGGCCGCCGGCACCACTCTCGACGATCAACTCCGTCGGCGAATCCAGCATGCTCTGCGGGAGGGACTCTCACCCCGTCACGTACCGGATGAGATCCACCAGATCGACGAGGTTCCGCTCACAATCAACGGCAAGAAGATGGAAGTACCGGTCAAGCAGATCCTGGCCGGCACCCCGGTGGATAGGGCGGTGCGCCGCGACGCCATGGCTAATCCGCGATCCATGGATGCCTTCGTGCGGTTCCGGGCCTCAGCGTCCCATGCTGAGTTCCCCATGCAGGACGACCCGAACCGGGGTGGCGCGGAGCGCTAGCCTCGAAGACATGCCCCTTCCTAAGACCCTTGCCCGGCTCAACAAACGGATAACCAATCCGATCATGCGGCACTTTCACCGGATCCCGCCGATGGCGATCGTCGTACACCAGGGAAGGTCGTCGGGGACCGAGTACCGGACGCCGGTTTTCGCTTTTCCGACCGAGGAAGGCTTCGCGATCGCCTTGACCTATGGACACGATGTCGACTGGCTCAAGAACGTTCAGGCCGCCGGGACCTGCACCCTCATTCGAAAAGGACGTGCGACCGATCTGAGCAATCCGCGAGTGGTTGGTTGGGCTTTGGGGAGCAAGCACATGCCGATGCCGGTCCGCGCGGCGCTCCTCGGACTTCAGGCTCGGGATTTCCTGCTGCTCGATGGCGAGATTCTCGACGCATAGGAGGGCGCTGAGCGAAGGGCTTGTCGGAGAGCTTCATCCCCCCTGTTCCAGGTTTGCCCGGCATGGGAATGGCTTTCCTTGCTGGCGCTTGGAGGTCGGGACGCGTACGCTACGGCGCCACAACCGGCCGGGGCGCAACGCCCCATCGGGCGGAGGCGATATGGCGAAGACGACACAGCTGGCCGGTAAAACGGCCATAGTCTGCGGCGGTTCGAAAGGGATCGGCCTTTCTACAGCCGCGGAAATCGTTCGCCGGGGTGGATCGGTAGGAGTGGTAGCCCGCGGCAACGGATCCCTGGAACTGGCGGGTGAGCGCCTGCGAGCCCTGGTCCATGAAAGCTCGCAATTTGTCGACATGATCCAGGCGGACGCGGCTAATCGGGACGATGTCGGCCCCAAGCTCGAGGCCTTCATGGAGGCGCGTGGGGTGCCCGACTACTTGATCAACGCGGTCGGCTATGCCGGACCGGACTACGTGAGCAACCTCGTGTTGGACGACTTCCGCCAACAGATGGATGTCAACTACTACGGTCAGCTCATCCCGACGCTGGTCGTGCTGCCCCACCTGCTCGAGGCCGGTCGAGGGCATATAGCGTTTGTGTCCTCGATGCTTGGCTACTTCGGGATCATCGGTTACGCCGCCTATGCACCATCCAAATTCGCCCTTGTGGGCCTCGCCGAGGTCCTACGCCACGAGTTACGGCCGTCCGGGCTCAGCGTATCCGTGCTCTATCCGCCCGACACGGACACGCCCGGCTTTGAGGTCGAGAACATCAGCAAACCTGTCGAAACGCACCAGCTGTCGGCCAATGTCAAAGTCGCTCAGCCCGACGAAGTTGCCCGCCAATTCCTTGACGGAATCATGAGAGGGAAGTTCCATATCCTGCCAAGTGGCGCCGGGATGGTGTGGAGGCTGCAAAGATATGCCCCGCGCTTGGTCCGGGCGATCCTGGACCAAGCTCTGAGCAAGGCAAGAAGGAGGGTCGGCAAGACATGACGAGCACGGAACCCGTCGCGGCGCCGCCGGGCGTCATGACCGATCTCTTCGACAAGGCTCATGCCTTTACCATCGCCCACGAGACCAAGGCCTCGGGTCTTTATCCATACTTTCTGGCCATGGAAGGCAACGAGGGAACCGAAGCGATCTATCAGGGCCGGCGCATCTTGATGTTCGGCTCGAACAACTACCTCGGATTGACGACGCACCCCAAGGTCCGCGAAGCGTCCCAACAGGCGGTCGCCGATTTCGGGACGAGTTGTACCGGGTCTCGCTTCCTGAACGGAACCCTCGAGCTGCACCTTCAACTGGAGCGAGAGTTGGCGGCCTGGGTCGGCAAAGAGGCCGCGCTGGTGTTCTCAACCGGCATGCAGACCAACCTGGGGGTGGTGTCGTCGCTGGTCGGCCGTTTTGACACGGTGATTCTCGACAAGGATGACCATGCCAGCATTGTGGATGCGGCCCGATTGAGCTGGGGTCAGATCAAGCGGTACCGGCACAACGACATGGAACAGCTTGACCGCATGCTGGCCGATGTTCCCGACGATCGCGGCAAACTTGTCGTGGTCGACGGCCTCTACAGCATGGAAGGAGACCTCGCCCCGCTCCCTGAGATCGTTGAGTTGTGTAAGCGGTACGGAGCCCGATTGATGGTCGACGATGCCCACTCGTTGGGCGTAATGGGAGACGGCCACGGCACGTCTGCCCACTTCGGTGTCACCGAATCGGTGGATCTGGTCATGTCAACCTTCTCCAAGTCGTTGGCTTCGCTGGGTGGTTTCATTGCCGGCGATGACCAGATCGTTCACTACATCCAGCACCACGCCCGTTCGCTGATCTTCAGCGCTTCCATCCCGCCTGCCAACGCTGCTGCAGCACTGGCCGCCCTGCAGGTAATGGAGGCCGAGCCGGAACGAGTGATACAGGTTCACCAGAACGCCGACCGACTCCGGTTCGGGTTACGCGACCTGGGTTTCGACACCGGTGCCTCGGTGACGCCCGTTATTCCGGTGATCGTCGGAGACGACACGCTTACGTTCTTCATGTGGAAACAGTTGCTGGACGCCGGGGTCTACGTCAACGCCATCATCTCCCCGGCAACTCCCAAAGGGAGACAGCTGCTGCGGACCAGCGTGATGGCCACTCACACCGCCGATCAGCTGGACCGGGTACTCGAGGCCTTCGAGCAAGTCGGCAAGCAGGTCGGGCTCATCTGAACCCGACCTGCTCTGGTCGCCCTCGATTCAACGGACGTTGATAGTGACCGTGTACGTGTCGAGCGGTTCGGCGTCTTCCCAAGGGCGCAGATATTCCAGCTGGAGGGAGCCCTGCCCAGCGGCGATCCCTTCGAAGTGGAAGGTCATGATTCCGTCGGTGCCCATGAGGTCCGACTCCGCTGCAAATTCTGGATCCCCAATCTGCGTGAGGAAGTCCGGATTGATCGAAGTCACTACCCAGCTGTAGCCCGTCGACGGGTTGGCCGGTAGCGCGATCGTCAAGTCGTCGCCAACCTCGATAGCTACGGCCGAACCCGCTTCAGCCGGACCCAGGGTTGTCGGCGCGGGGTTGGTTCCCTTGATTTGAGTCAAGGCGATCGCTCCGACTCCGATGACGGATACTACGAAGAAAGCGAACACAACCGTCGCCGGCTTCACCGAGCGAGGTGCTGTGAGGGTTGGTGTTTGCGCCTGCATTGCTTATTTCTCCTTTGCCTTTCACCACTCTGACGACTGAGGCCGGCAGAAAGGTTTCCGCATCAGAGGCTGAGAGGTACGTCAGCGACTTCCTCGACCTCATGCCAATTGGCTGATCCCGCTGGTAGCACCGGTTGAGGTCGAAGCGTACTGGAGTCCGGTCCATGAGCCTCTTGAGCAACGACGCAGCGCACAACTCCGTTCTGTGCGCGAAACTTGGGAGCCCCCGGAGGGGCTCCCAAGTGCATTGACGGGAGGTTGAAGTCCTAGCCGGACCGTTCTTCGAGCTCAGCAACCGGCGTCCGCTTTGGCAGCAGCGCAGATCCAAGAATCAGCAAACCGATGACGATCACCGTGGCCGGCAGCGCCCATCTTATGTCCATATTGAGCGGGGTGTCCAGGAGGAGGATCGGAACCGCCAGACCAAGGAACAGCACGCCGAAGATCAAAGAGATGATGTCGAGAGAGTGTCGTTCGTTCATGAGTTGTTCTCCTGGTAAACGGTGATCTGACCGGCTCCTACCCGGACGCTCAAGGTGATGTTGCCGGCGCCGGCTTGCCCCTTAACCGTTGTCGATCGACCAACGCCTAGTCCTTCACTCGTGCGCCCGAAGATTTCGATTTGTCCAACCCCGGCTCGAGCGTTCACGGTAGCGGTGACATCTTCCGGGAGCTTGATCTCGAGTTGGCCGGCACCGAGGTCAGCGTCGATGTCGATCTCCCTGTTCTGCCAATCGACTTTGGTGAGGTCGAGGATGAGGGTGCCACTTTCCATCGTGTAGCTGGTTGCCACGTCCCCGATGATCGCCGGGGCGTAGGTCCGCACCTCATCGGTGAAGGCGTCAACCGCGTTTCCAATGGTTGCAACGCCCATCAGAAAGGCGAGGAACAAGCCCGCAACGATCATCATTCGAGATCGGCCCCAGACCGAGCCGACCAGCAAACCGGCCCCGACGATGGCTACCGCTAATGCCAGGTAGTGGCGAGCGTCCGGGAAAAGGACGCCGGCGTTCTCCAGCAGGGCAAGTATTCCTATACCGATCAGGCCGGCGGCGAACGTGTAGCGCCCCAGCATCGACGATGGGCGCGGCCGACGGGGCCGAGGTTGGCGGCGTGATGGCAGCCGGCGAGGTGCCGGTGTTCCGGGTGTCGACGGCGCGGCCGGTGCTGCAATGGGGTCTTCTGTGAGGGTGGCTTCATTCGATTCGATCTGGTTCCGGGGTATTTCTCCTCGATAGAGAAGAACGCCAAGCACCAGAAGCGCAACCGCCCAGGCCAGACCTGACCGAGCGATATCGAGCGAAGTGAGCAACCATATCGCCGCCAGGGCGATCAAGGCCGCACCCATCAACGAACGTCCGGTTCCCAATTCCGCCAGCCAGCCCTCCACGATCGAATCGTCCGCTCCTTCTGCTGGAATCACGAGCCAGCCCGCCAGGTAGAGCAGGATGCCCAACCCGCCGAAGAAGCTCAAGACAACGAAGGCCAGCCTGATCAACCATGGGGCCAGTCGAAAGTAGTCGGCCAGGCCGGTGGCGACCCCACCCAGTATTCCGTCGTGGCGACGCAGGGGCTGGCGGGCTCCCCCTGTTCCACCGGACCGGTGCTGCTGGTCTTGGCCGGCAGCTTCCGGGGGTGGAAGCTCGAGATTCGTTTCGTTGGTCATGGGTGCATTGTCGGAGCCGTGAGGTGATCCGTCTATGAGGTGTGCCCCTTCGGAAACCCTGATGTTCGGGGTTCGTCTCAGGGTATTCACCTGTTGTGGAGCCGGGAAACTCTGTGGGATCATCATGATGGGTCAGGAGTACATCGTCACCGAACACATCACAACCGATCCCGTGCAACGCGTTGACCGGGTCAAACGAATCGGTCTGCCGGTTCGCCGTACCGCCGATGACCGCGTCCTGACCGGTTTGGCGTCCGGTATAGCCCGGGTGTTGGAGATCGATCCCGTTTTCGTTCGAGCCGCTTTTGTCACGGGTTCGTTGGCCGGGGGAGTAGGAATAGTGGCCTATCTGGCCGGCTGGGTCCTGACCCTCGACGATCCAGACCCACATGCCGTCGCCCTATGGCGTGAGAGATTGGCGGTGCGCGGAACGCGGCGTCGCGTTGCCCTTGGCATGATCTTCCTCGGCTTTCTGCTGCTGCTCAAGTCGTTCGGCCTGTGGTTCGGCGACTCACTCGTCTGGCCCATGGCCATGGCTTCGTTTGGCTTTGCACTGACCTGGTCCCTCATCGATCAGACTCGCCGGTCTCGTTGGACCCAAAGGGCTTTTCCCGTCGGTGAGGCCACCAAAGGCGGTAGCGCGGCGCGCATCGTCGTGGGTGGGGTGCTCATGACCGCCGGCCTCGGCCTGTATCTCGAATCGATCAATGCGGTTGGTCTGGTCGGGGGTGTGGTCCTGGCGGTCGCGGTGACGGTGGCCGGATTGGTACTGGTCTTTGGGCCCTGGATGTGGCGATTGGTCAACCAGTTGACCGATGAGCGGCGGGAACGGATCAGGTTGGACGAGCGGGCCGAAGTAGCCGCCCACCTGCACGATTCCGTACTGCAAACGCTGGCCCTCATGCAACGAACAGGCGACCCTCGCCGTATGGCGATGCTGGCCCGCCAACAAGAACGGGAACTGCGCAATTGGCTCTACGGCGACGGACAGCTCGCCGCCGGAGAGACACTGCGCCAAGCCCTCGAGGCTCTGGCTTCGCGGGTCGAAGATATCCACCAGGTTCCGGTCGATGTGGTCACCGCCGGCGACCTGCCTCTCAACGATTCGCTCCGGGCTCTGGTTGGGGCAGCCGGCGAGGCCGTCACCAACGCCGCCAAACACTCGGGTGGGACGCTGGTTTCGGTGTTCGCAGAGGTGGAAGGGCCGAGCGTCGATGTCTACGTCAGCGACCAGGGGGTCGGGTTCGACCCGCACTCCGTTCCCGATGATCGCCGCGGCATTTCCGAGTCGATCATCGGTCGCATGCAACGTCAAGGCGGCTCGGCCACCGTCAACAGCGAACCTGGGGAAGGAACCGAAGTGCATCTCTCAGTGAGGCAACCATGATCAAAGTGTTTCTGGTCGACGACCATCAGCTCTTTTTGTCTGGAGTCAAAGCCGAGCTGGACACCTCGTTCGAGTTGGTCGGGGTGGCTTCGGACGTTGATGACGCCATTGAGGATGTCCGGGCGACTCTCCCCGACGTTGTATTGATCGACGTGCACATGCCCGGCGGAGGAGGCTTGGCCGTTATCAAAGCCGTGCATGAAACGCACCCCGACCTGAAGTTCCTGGCGTTGTCCGTTTCCGACGCAGCGGAAGATGTGATCGCCATGATCAGAGCAGGTGCCCGTGGTTATGTGACCAAGTCGATCCAGCCCGACGAATTGGCGGCGGCCATCCGACGTGTCAACGAAGGCGACGCGGTGTTCTCGCCGAGGTTGGCCGGGTTCGTATTGGATGCCTTCGCCGAGATAGTCCCCGCACCGATGGATCCGGAACTCGATCAGCTGACGCCTCGCGAAAAGGAAGTGCTCCGCCAGATTGCCCGTGGTTACAGTTACAAGCAGGTGGCCAGGCGCCTGTCGATCTCGATCAAGACGGTTGAGTCGCATGTTTCGGCGGTGCTGAGAAAGCTGCAACTATCGTCGCGCTATGAGCTGACCCGGTGGGCTACCGACCGGCGGATTGTCTGATCTGATGGACCTTCAGAACTCGTAGGGCGCCAGGAGGCGAAGGTTCGAGTCTTCCCGGATCTCGATAACCATGGGAGCATTCGAGCAATCCCCGCATGGATCCGCGAACTTCCGGGCCACCTCATCGAGTACGACGACGAGATGCGATCCTGCGCAATGCGGGTCCTCGTGCCAGACGGGGCGCGCGTCCTGTAGCGATTCGCGGGTCATGTAACGCACTGTGGTCGTCGCCACGATCTGATCCTCCCTGGGGTACTTGGACCATTGTGAACCAATTGGACTCTTATGGGTAGCAATAGGTTTCGCAAACCGTGGTTTGGTGTCATGGACGGCGACCAGAGGTCTTGGTGATTCAAGAGATGACCCCCCGCCGGCCGATGATGTTAATAGGTGTCGGTAGGCCGCACCGACCGGGTGGAGGCGAGATGAACAATCCGATGCGTGACGATCCTGGGTTTGGTCCCGAGAGGGCCGTGGTCGCACCTGGTCTCGTGGTTGCATGGCGTCGGTGGCGGCTGTGCCCTGACCAATCGGGGCAACCCCTGCTGGGCAGCGCTCACGAGGACCACATCTGGTCTGCCCGCACGCTTCGGGCGGAGTGCGACCCTTCCCGCACCTGGTCCTACCGTCTGGCGCTGGATGGACGCGAGCAACACCAGGCTCCTGCGGCAGGATGCAGGTGCGGCATCTACGGCTATGGAACGCCCGAATTGGCCCGCCCCATGGGACCCGGGATCTGGGTGCACGGGCGGGTGCTCATTGGTGGGCCGATGTTCTTGACCGACAATGGATTCCGGGGGCTGGAAGCGACCATCGATGGCCCGCTGGGGTTGACCATCGAGTGCGTCGGTGGCGACGATCTCTATTCACCGACCCGCTGTTTTGGATCGCCTGTGGAAGTCAAACACGGTACCAAGGTGTACTACCCGGTCTGCTCCGCCCACTTGAGCGCCCCCGTGCACATTGCCGTCGAGGGCCGGTGCGACATCGCCGACTTTCTCGAGGCGGCGGCCTCGCTGGCAGCCACCCTGGAGACTTCGATTGCAGCGCCGGCCTCGGTGTGAAACGGAGCATGCGCCCAACGCTCTAGCGTCGCGGCACTCAAGTGTCTAGCTTGGAAGACCATGAGCGATCCAGAGTCTCAGCATCGCCCGGCGGCGTCACTGTTGAGGGCGCCCGACTTCCGGCGATTGTTTGGTGCCCAGGCAATCTCCGGCATCGGCGACTGGATGGCAACGGTCGCGCTGATGGCGCTGGTTTTCGATCTTACGGGTTCAGCCGTAGCGGTTGGAGCCATGCTGGCCATTCGGATGGGCCCGGGTGCCATCGCCGGTCCACTGGCCGCTCAAGCGGCCCGCCGGTGGGATCGTAGGAAGACGATGCTGGCAATGGACCTCGTGCGGATCGGAGTGGTGATTGCCATCCCGATCGTCCGTAATGTCGGTTGGGTTCTGCTGTGGGTGTTCGTGCTCGAGTCCGCCACCCTGATTTACCTACCCGCTCGCGACGCCCTGGTACCCGACCTCGTCGAGCAGCGAGATCTGCGGCTCGCCAATGGCCTCGTGCTCGGCGCTCAGTACGGTGGCTTACCGGTGGGCGCAGGGTTGTTCGCTGCGTTGGTCGCGATGGGGGCTGGGCTCACCGTTTCCTGGCCGGGAGGCCGATTGGGACCCGTGTTCTTCGTCGACGCCGTCACCTTCCTCGGATCGTTCTTGTTGGTCCGTTCTATCGGATCTCCGGCCGGCCGGGCCGGCGCCGCCGACGGTGGGCTTCGTTTCCGAGATGCAATCTCGATTCCTCTGGTCCGGTCGGCGCTGGTTCCAGTTGCGGCAGTTTCCGCAGGATTGGGAGCGGTGTTCTCGGTTGGCATCGTGTTCGTTCAGGACAGCCTGGGTGCGGGGGACACCGAATTCGCCCTTTTGATCATCCTTTTTGGGGCTGGGGCGCTCATCGGTCTCGGCCTGGTCCAGCTGACCGCGTCTGATCTACCGTTCCGGGATGTCCGACGAGGGGTGCTGTCGCTTGGCATCATCCTTACCCTCATGGGCATGTCACCGACTATCTCGGCCACGCTGTTCGGGGCCGTGGGATTCGGTGCCGCGGCGGTTTTTGCGATCGTTTCGGCCGTTAGCGGACTCCAAATTGTCCTACCCGAACAGCAGCGCTTGCTGGCCTTCACCGCTTTTCATATCTCGGTTCGCGTCGCACTCGGCATCGGAGCCGTTGTAGCCGGCGCAGCTGCGGATCTACTGGCGCGCCTAGGTGTGACCGACCCGGTTCGGCTCGTACTGGGCGGCGCAGGGGTCATGGTCGCCGCAGGTGTGGTGGTGGTCTGGGGACGCCTGGACGTCAGCCCCGAAAGGAGCTGAGAATAGGGTTCTTCGTTCTCCTTTTCTCGTCGGGGCGCCCACCCGGGTCACCGACCGACGTTTCCGAAAACGAACAATCAATAACGAAGAACGCTCCTCGGTTTTCGCGGCTCTCGCGAACTTGATCGGCGATCTCGAGCGGATCCGCGTACATGGCTCTTTCCACGAAGCCGTGGTCGCGTATCCAGGCGACTCCCTCCCGAGCGATGACGCTACCCATTCGACGGGGCTCAGCCGTCGGAAATGCCGGCCAGTTTCTTTGCAAGCGTTTTCTTTCCCTCCAGGTTCGATTGCCGCCGAATCTGGACCCGTTGCGCCTGCGGCGAACCAGCTCCATGGAGGGATTCGGTGAGGTAGCCGACGGCGTTGCGCCCCAAAGTCATGTTCTCTATGAGGCGGGCGGCTCGGAGCCGATGCTCGGTCGGTACTCCCGACCGGCCGGCGAGATATTTCTCCAGTAACGGGCCGGTGGTGGGATTTCGGAAGTCTGCTTCAGAGGGCAGGGTGGCGACCAGACCTCCGGCGAGATCCTGGGCTAGCCGGCCGATCTCGTAGGGAAATCGGGTGACGTTGAGCTTGCACACGTTCGCCAGCAGCGCATCGTTGACGAAGTTTCCTGCCTCCGTTTGGACCGACTCGTGTGAAGCGGCGATTCCCGTCGCATAGATCGTCTCGTTCAGATGTGTCATCTCAACCAGTTTGTCCTGAATGTGCGAGGCTTGTTCAACCCCGTTGTAATCGGCCGCCAGTGCCGCAGCACCGATGAGTACGTCGCCCACTCCGGACTTACAGACGTAGCTCCGACGGTGATACGCCGTGAATTGCTCCACCAGCGGCGCAGCGAATTCGAACTCCCCATCCATAAAGACCTGGTGCCATGGAACGAAGACATCATCCAGGATCAGCATCGCTTCCTGGCCGGCGAACCCGGCGTTCCCGCTGTCCAGGTCGCCCTCTTCCATGCTCCGTGTGTCGCACGACTGCCGTCCGTAGATGAAGGTGATCCCTTCGGCTTCGACCGGCACCGCACACACGACTGCGTAGTCACGGTCCTCTTCGGTGAGACGCATGGTCGGCATCACCAGGATCCAATGCGAGTTGATGCAACCGGTCTGGTGGGCCTTGGCACCGCGAATGACCACCCCATCGTCGCGCCGAGCCACGATTCTCACGTAGAGGTCGGGGTCGTCCTGATCAGACGGCGTTATCGACCTGTCGCCCTTGACGTCGGTCATGGCCCCGCCGATGACGAGATTGTGTTGTTGGACCATTTCCAAAAAGTCCCGAAAGCGCCTGTGATACCCCGTTCCGTGCCGCCGGTCGCAGTTGAAGGTGACCGCATACAGCGCGTTGATCGCATCCATTCCTACGCAGCGCTGGAAACACGTTCCGGTCAGTTGACCAAGTCTCCGTTGCATGCGGTTCTGCTGAACAACGTCTTCGACGGATTCAGTGATGTGCAAGAACCGGTTGATGGTGAGCCCGGCAAGCGAAGACTCGGCCGATCCCAAAACGGGATCATCGGTTGCCAGCCGGTAGGTCGAAGCAACAGCATTTATGGACGGCCGGATCATCGGATGATCGACGGGTTCTTCGACTCTTTCTCCAAACAGGTAGACGCTGAGGTTGCGGCCGCGCAGGCTGGCAACGTAGTCGTCGGCTGTCACGATGGGCTGGTCTGTTGTCATCCTTGCCTCCGATCCTCGACGACCCGGCCTCTGCAAATACCGGCGAAGGCGGATCGATGTCATCTTGTCTGCCATGCTTGCATCATGTTTCGTGCCGTGCTCGCCGACGTGCTGACGGGGAGCCGTCTCATCCTTGGTGTGGCGGCTGCCGGGGCGTTGATCGGAGATCGCGTTCATCTGTTCTCGATCCTCCTGAGTGTTGCATGGGCCACGGATGTCTTCGATGGTCGGCTGGCCCGTTCTTCCGGGCGGCGCACGTTGTTCGGCGAAACCGACATGCTGGTCGACACGTGGGTTGGGGCATGCGTCCTCGTCGGATTGGGGCTGAGCGATCGGGCTCCCCTAGGACTCGTGATCACGGGGATCGTCTTGGTGGGAGGCATCTACCTGTGGACCAAGAATCCGGCGGTTTCCCAAGTGCTGCAGGGCACCGGCTACGGAGCGGCCCTCTGGCTGATCTTCGCGTCCGAAGGCGCCTCTCTGGCGATACCGCTCGGAACCCTTGCTGTGCTGATGATGCTGGAGTACAAGAAGTTTTTTGGCAAGGTGCTGCCCATGTTCTTTCAGGGAGTCAGAGCGTTTGTCAAAGGGGAACACTACGAAGGCCCAACGATCGGTTCGCCTACCGAAGGCGGAAAGTGATCCTGATCCGGGCACCCGCCGCCTGGTCGCCTGCGGTATCTTGGCGCCGGTGGTGGCTCTATCTGCCTTCTTCGTTGCCGCCGCCCGCCGGCCCGGATATGAGCATGTCGCCGACACCATCAGCAAGCTGAGTGCTCAGGGCGTCTCCGATTGGTTGTGGACGGTGGGTTTGGTGGTCTACGCGGTTCTGATGGCATTGTGTGCCGCCGGTCTGCGCCGGCGTTTCAAGTCCAGCCGGCCGGGACGGGTTCTGTGGACTGCCGTCGCCGGTCATGCGATTCTGATGATCGGGGTGGCGATCTTTCGGGATGATCTGCGCCCGGGTGGATTCTTCACGCTTGAAGGTGCCGTGCACGACGTGCTATCGGGGATCGCGTTCAGTGCTCTCGTCGTGGCCATGCTGGGAGCGGCGGCGCTGGCCAGCGTCGACAAGGTAATGCGGCCGCTGCGGGCTATCACGCTCGTGCTCGGATCGGCGATGACGACCGTCGGTATCATCTTTCTGTTCACCCCTCCCGAGGTGCAGGGGATTCCCCAGCGGCTCTTCGTTGCTCTGGCCGCGATCTGGATCACCTTTCTCGCAATTCGTTCCTTGGCACCGTCCGGAACAAATGAAAATGATGGGCCCTGACCTGGTCTGAAAACGGGAATCTCCCGTGTTCGGCCCGGCGACTGCCAGGGTCCTTCGATGAGTGCGCCGCGAACGGTCGGCGGCCCGCCGTGGTGACGGGCCGCGTTCCGTCGCCTCCCAGCACAGGATTATCGATGGATGGCGTCTTTGATGGCTTCGACGGCTTGCCGGCCCGCTTGTTGTGCGGCCCGTAGCTCTTCTGCTGCGGACTTGAGATCGGCCTGGGCGCTGCGGAGCTGCTCTCCCGCTTCCGGCATATCGGCCGGTCGCAGATGGAGAACGCTCCCGGGAACCTGGTCGATCAACGTAGAAGCCGCAGTCAGGTGCGCCAGCATCCGATCGAGGGCGGCCCGGGCATCCACCGGGTCGTATCCCGCAGCTTCAACCCTTTCAATAGCTTCCTGAGTCGACGCCGCGACCTCGTCGAAGCGGTCATTGATATCTGCCATGACGTTGGCGGCGATGACCAGATGCACCTTTGGTCCGAGAAGGGCGAATACCCAATAGCCCTCGACGATCTTGGGGATCAAACCGCCGAGTTCTGAGTACGTGGTGGCCGCCTCGATGTCGGCCGCCAAGCTTCTGAGCCCTCCGGCGGCGGCGTTCAGCTCGGCGATGAGCACCGAGCGGTGGTCATCGGTGAGGTGTTCATTGGTCTCTACCCGATGGGTCCAGCGGTCGATGGCATCCAGCCGGGTGTCGATCGTCTCGAGTGCCCGACGCTTGAGCCCGTCGAGGGTTGCGGATCGGTCGGTCTCGGTGACCGTCGAATCGACGGGTTCGGTCTGGGCGAAGGCTGTGCCCGGCATTGCCATCAACATGGCCGAAATGGTGGCTCCTGCGGCTGTTCGCTTGACGAGATTCGTCTTCATTGCTCTTCTCCTTCTTTCATGGCGCCATCCACGTCGGCCAGCACGTCGTCGAGTTCTGCAAGCAGTGCGTCGAGTTCGGTCAGGTCGATCGCTACTTCTGGCGCGGTTCCTTCGGAGGGCGCGACTGATCCGGCCGGGTTCAACGGTTGGCTTGGGCCCGAATCGGCTATCGATCTGGTTGTTGTCCTGGTCGCAATCGTGGTGGTGGTGCTTTCCACCGGGTCTGAGATGGCAGGCAATCCCATCGGCCGGCATCCGGTCGACAGAAGGGCGATCAGCAGTGCGATTCCGGTCATCCTCTTCATGCCGCTCCTTGTTGGCTGACTACACCATCGGACCGGCCGGTTCGAAGACGGTGCAGGGCATGTAAAGGGTTGGTAAGGACTCAGGATTGACTGCGCCCGGACTACCGGATGTCTCAAGATGTTGCCGCTGGCTGCCGATTTCCAGTGGGTATGTCCACCAGTTGGTTTCCTTCAGTTGGGACGATCCCCCGGCGAGCATCGATCGACCGCGCCCTGCTGGCTATCGAGCGGGACTTCATTCGGGGGATTCTCTGGTTGGGGTTGGCGGCGTTCCCGATACTCGGCGGGGTGGCCCTCTTCGTCTACGACGCCTCAATAGGTCTCTTCGCCGCGCTGGCGCTGGCCGGTGCACTAATGGCCTTGCTGCAGCTGCGGCTCGACCGGCCTCGAGCCTTGCCCGTGGTGCTGGTAGTGGTCACCATCGCCGCCCTTCAGATCCCCGTGCAATCGAGCGACAACCGGGCCGCAATGATGGTGGGAGTTGCTGCCTTGGGAGCATTGGGCGGGCTGTTTGTTGAGCGAAGACACTTGTGGAAGTACCTCAGTTTTCTGTCAATCGTGTGGGTGGGCCAGTTGATATGGGCGGCCGACCAGGGAGCCGGTGTTTTCCAGAAAGTTGACCAGAACGAGCTGTTTGGCATGGCCATCCAGTTGGGCATCTTCATAGTGCTCAGCGGGGCCCTACACGTGTTGTGGCGGGTGGTGAGCGGATCTGAGAAGGGATACCGTAATGTGTTCGACCGCGCCCCAGTTTCGATCTGGGAGGAAGACTACAGCGGGGCGGCGAAGAGGCTCGAGCAGCTGCGCAGGCAAGGGGTGACCGATCTCAGGGGGTACCTGGCCGAGAACCCCGAACTCGTTGAGGAGACCCTTCGGCTGCTCCGGGTCACTGATGTCAACGATGCAGCTGTTGCGCTGATTGAAGCTGCAGACCGCGACCAACTGCTTGGTTCCATCGATCCCCGCACCGTCGATCAGGGAACGCTTGATTCTTTTGTTGATCAACTGCAAGCGATCTGGGATGGCGAGGACCGCCTGGTCGTCGAATTCACCGGGCGAACCACCCAAGGGCGATCGATCGACTGCGTTTTGCACTGGTCGGTGCCCGCCGGTCGATGGGGCCCGGACTTCAGCCGGGTCCTGGTGTCGATCAGCGACGTAACCGATCTGGCCGGGGTGCAGCGGGAGCTGGCCAAGAAGAATGCACTTCTCAACAGTATCGCCAATCTCCAATCGGAATTCATTGCGGATGTCGAGCCTCAGGTTCTTTTCGGGCGTGTGTTGGAAGACCTCCTCGGCCTCACCGGAAGTGCATTCGGGTACGTTGGTGAAATCCACCAGAACGCCGACGGTCCGTATCTCCAGCCCCATGCTCTCTCCGGCGTTGCCTGGGACGCGGAATCTGCCGGGTTCTACACCGGTCACCCCGCCGGGGGTTTGCCGTTCGATAACCTGGATAGGCTATCCAGGGCTGTTATCACCGGCGGCGAGACGGTGATCTCCAATAACCCCGATCAGGATGTTGGCCGCGGAGAAAGACCGGATTCCTATCCCGAGATAAACTCATTCCTCGGCGTTCCGCTCCGGCGTGGAGCGGACCTGGTCGGCGTGGTTGGCATCGCCAACCGCCCGGGCGGCTATGACGCCCTTCTCGTAACCGCCATTGAGCCGTTCCTGGCCTCGTGCGCCAACCTGATCGTCGCCTATCGTTCGGAACGGCGTCGCCAAGCAGCCGAGCAAGCCCTGCATCGTACCGAGCGGCGACTTCGGCTGGTTGCCGAGAATGTTGCCGACCTGCTTTACACCATGTCCGAAGAGGGCACGCTGGGATTCATTAGTGACTCCATCCGCCGTCTCCTTGGTTATCAGCCGCATGATCTCGTCGATACAGATTTGTTTGAGTTGATTCATCCTGATGATCGAGCCGCCTTCCGGGAGTCGGGTCACGGAGTGGCAGCGGGAGCGTCGGGCATCCCATTCGAACATCGGATGCTGCACGCCGACGGATCGTGGAGGCTGATGGAGGCGTCCGCCGTCAACATGCTCCACGACCCCGAAGTGAACGCCTGGGTCGTCAACTCCCGAGACGTAACGGCCCGCAAAGAAGCAGAGATTGAACTGCAACGAGCTCGGGACGCAGCCCAGCAGGCGGCTGCCAGCAAAGCTCAGTTCCTGGCCAACATCTCGCACGAGATCCGCACGCCTATGAACGCCATTCTGGGAATGACCGAGCTGACGCTCGAGACGGAGCTATCCGCCGAGCAGCGCGAATACCTCGGCACCACCAAGACCTCGATTGACGCCCTGCTGACGCTGATCAACGATCTCCTGGATCTCTCCAAGATCGAGGCGGGCAAGCTCCATCTCGAGGAGATTCCCTTTAGCCTCGGTGACACCATCGGCGACACTGTGCGAACCATGGCCGTTCGAGCAGCCGAAAAAGGACTCGAACTGTCGGTCGAACTCGACCCGGCTGTGCCCGATGCGGTGGTGGGCGACCCCGGGCGGGTGCGGCAGATCCTGTTCAACCTCCTCGGCAACGCCCTCAAGTTCACCCACGTCGGACATGTGAAGGTTGCTGTCTCTGTGAATTCGGTGTCCGCTGAGGCGATGGAACTTCATTTCGTTGTCTCGGATACCGGCATCGGGATACCAGAAGACGTTCGGGACCGGATTTTTGACTCCTTCGCGCAGGCCGACGGGTCAACCACGCGCAGGTACGGCGGTACCGGCCTGGGCCTTACCATCACAGCGGATCTGGTCAAGATGATGGGTGGCAAGATCTGGGTCGAGAGCGAGGTAGGAGCGGGGAGCAGATTCCACTTCACCGCCCGTCTGGCGGAAGCGGGTCTCCTCGACCTGATGACCCCGGTCGATGCAACCGACGGCTCTGATCTGAGGGTTCTGGTCATCGCGGATGCCGTTGCCGCCCAGCGCAGTCTCAGCGAGATGCTTCGGCAGGGCAATGTTGCGACGTCGGTGGTCACCGATCTGGGCGCGGCACTCGACACCATGCACGACCTGGCCCGACTCCAGGTGAAACCTCGGGCGGTGGTCGTTGATGTGCGCGAGAACATTCTCGAAACGTGCAGTCGGATCACCACCCATCCTGATTTCAAGGACATCCCGGTTATCGCCGTCCCGGTGGCGGGCGAGCGCGGAGATGCCGCTCGGTTCCGCAACGCCGGGGTTTCGGCGTATCTCACCAAACCGGTCTCCCAGAGTGAACTGCTCGACGCGGTCCGGCTGGTGACGTCAGAGCGTATGCATCCCGAGTTCCTTGTCACCAAACACTGGTTGCGCGAACGTCGGCCAAGGTTGCGTCTGCTCCTGGCAGACGACAGTCCGACCAATCGGATGCTGGCCATCCGGCTCCTCGAGAAACGGGGTCACTCGGTGGTGGCCGTTGAGGACGGCCTCGAGGCCGTCGAGGCTGTTCAAGAGGGGAGTTTTGATGCGGTGCTCATGGACGTGCAGATGCCGGAGCTCGATGGTCTGGAAGCAACCCAGGTGATCAGACAGTGGGAAAACGGTAAAGCTCACGTCCCCATCGTTGCCCTGACGGCTCACGCCATGGAATCAGATCGGCAGCGGTGTCTCGAGGCGGGGATGGACGCCTACGTTTCAAAACCGTTCAGCGCTGATGAGCTCTACGCCACCGTCGAGCAACTAGTGGGCATGTCGTCCCGATCCGAACGCGATCAAGATGCCGGGCAGGCGGAAGGTGTAACGGAAACGATCATCGATCGTCGCGAGGCGCTCGAACGGGTCGAAGGGATGACCGAATTGCTCAAGGAGATGGCGCAGCTCTTCCTCGAGGAGTATCCGGGCCTTCGCAGTCAGATTGTCGCCGGCTTCGAAGCGGGTGAGCTGGCGGTACCCCGTGAACTATCCCATCGCATAAAGGGAACGGTTGGTCTGTTTGCCGCTCACGGTCCCTTTGACGCTGCCAAACGAATGAACGACCTCGCGAAGTTGGGGGATTTCGATGGTACCGCACGAGCCTGGGATCATCTCGAGGAGCAGATGCAGCGGTTGTTGCCGGAACTCGAGGCGCTAGCGGCAGAGGGACTCAGCGCCTGGGCGTGACAGTTTTCAGTCGGCTGCCCTGACGGCCGCCCTCGGTTCTCGGTTCGTTGCCTCATGGCTGATAGCTGATGACCACAAGGGGGGTTCCCCCGATCCTTTGTTTTCGGTAGCGTGGTCGGATGACCACCAGATATTTTTCTTCCAAGCTCTTCGAGTTCCTCAACGACCTTGCCGAAAACAACAATCGGGAATGGTTCAAGGAACATCAGGACCAGTATGAGCGCTATGTCCGCGAACCTGCTCTTGATTTCATCAACGACTTCGCGACGCCGCTTGAGGGCATCTCTTCGCATTTCGTGGCCGATTCACGCAAGGTAGGTGGGTCTCTTTTCCGCATCCAGCGGGACACCCGTTTTGCCAAGGACAAGACTCCTTACAAGGAGAACACCGGCCTGCAATTCCGCCATGCTTCGGCCAAGGACGTGCATGCCCCTGGTTTCTACGTGAACCTGCAGCCGGGCGAGTGCTACATGGGCGTTGGCCTCTGGAGGCCAGAGACAAAGATGGCCTATGCCATCCGAGAAAAGATAGACCAGGACCCCAACTCCTGGAAAAGAGCCACCCGGGGGAAGCGCTTCACTGACGTGTTCACCGTCACCGGCGATTCACTGAGTCGTCCTCCCAAGGGATACTCCGAGGACCATCCGCTCATCGAGGATCTGAAACGGAAGGATTTCATCGCCTCGACACGCCTTACCCAACGGCAGATCACGTCAGATCACTTCATGGAGTACTTCACCGACAACTGCAAGCGGGCCACACCGTTCATGAAGTTCCTCTGCGACGCGGTCGGCGTGCCGTTCTGAGCGAGCCTACGCGACGACATTGCTCAGCAAGCCCAAGGAAGACATCGTCTTGGGTCGATTCTGGAGCACTCCGTCGACTTCGCACCCGCCCCGCGTCCCCGATGATCGGTAGCCTTCGATTAATGCGACAACGATGGTTGAACCTGGCAGTCTTGGTGGCGAACTCATCGCTCGGGTTTGCGTTCGGGACGGTGGTGGCTCTCGAGCTTTACAACCTTGGACTTGTTGCGGCCGGGGTGCTGTACGACCGGGGGCCGCGCTGGTACCCGGATCGCGTGGAGTTCACGGCCTCGGGCCAGGAGATCGCCTGGTTCGGTGGGATCCTGCTCGTCCTGGTTCTTGGTTGGGCTCTCGCAAGCATCTATCGGGGAGGAACCCGCTATGACGGGACCCGCATGGCAGTGCTGTGGGTGATGCTGCACTGCTTCCGGCAGGGGTTGATGCCGTTGGCGCGGCTTCCCTTCGACGCAAACTCCGACCCGAGCCGGGCGCTGACCGCGATAGACATGCCCGAGTCACTGACCTGGGTGGTCGGGGTGTTGGGGGTCGCCGGGTTGCTAGGACTTGGGCTCTTCGCGGCACCGGCCCTGCTCCGATTCGCGCCCGAAGACCCTTCCACCAAACAGGGCAGGATTGCCTTCATCGGCCTGGTGGGGATTGCGGCCTGGCTAGTTGGCGCATTTCTGGCTCTTCCCCTTTTGTTGCCCGGCGGCGTGAGCAGTGCATTGGAGTTGCTGCCGTGGAGTGGCGTGTTCCTTGTCTTTACGTTGGTGGCATCCCCGGAGCCGCGCGTGATCTACGCGGTCCGTGAATCGGCGCAACTGTCGTGGGGAACTTTGGTCTTTCTTGGAGTGTTCATTGCCGCGGTGAGGGTGTTCCTGGCTGACGGGTTAGCCATTTCACTCTGACATCAGTGGTGCGGCGGTGTGAGTGGGCGAGATAGAAGCCGGTTCTGAGACCGACGTAGAGCCGCTTCGGTGACCTAGTCGCCTCGGGTTAGCTCGCTTGACACGGGCTCGGCAACTCGTCGCCGGGACCCTGCTGCGACCCGATAGCCGACCCACAGCAGCACCGCCCCGATCAACAATGCCACCGCAAACCCAGCCGCTTCACCGAGTGCCGTCAGTGATCCGCCCGAGGCGGCTGCAAGTGTGCCAAGCACGATCAGCAGATTGCCGATCGCCAACCGTCGATTCGATCGCCAGAACTTCACGACGCTGTAACCGGCGGCGCCGACGATGATCAAAGTTGCTACTCCACCGGCGAATGCGGCGAACACCCTTGGTCCCGGCACGGAAACCCCGCCCACCTCGATGATGAAGTCAAAGAGTTCCTTCCCCTCCGGGATGCCGTCGGTCGCCGTCGATCCTTTGAGTGGCGCCAGCCAGGTGGCGATCGCGCCCAACACCGACCAAATCCCCACACCGTACGCAAACCGCCGTCCGGCGATGGGCCCAAGCACCAGGAACACCGACCCCGCGGCGAGAATGGGGATGTTGACGATGGCGCCGAGCCAATAGAACAAGCGAAAGCTCATTGCTCCCCACCCGGCCGCCAGTCCAAGGACCAGGGCCCACGTTGCGAGAGCGTACGCGCCGATAGCCAAGGCCCACATGCCGGCATGCGGACGTGGTCGTCGTTGCCAATCCACACCAAGATCTAGGGCAAATCCAGTTGCCGCGGCCGCCGCCAGTACAGCTACGAAAGTTTGCACGGCGCAACCCTACCTCGGTGGCAATTCGACACTCTGTCGGCGGGCATTCCGATCGGAGGCCAACCACTTGGGCACCTCAGGACTCCTCGCGCCGAATCATCCCCGCTCAATGGCCGCCGGGGTCAGCCTGTGGACAGTGTCGCGTCTATACGGTGCAGCAGCGTGTCGGTTTCGTTGTGGCGGGCCCGGTTGCGTGCCTCGATGATGCGGCGGTGGAGCTCGGTCCGAGGTTGAGAGGCCTCGCGGTTGATGGCTTGCCAACTTCGTTCGGTCAATTCGAGCTCGGGAAGAGGGTCATGTCTCGGCATAGCTTCGAACCTCGCCTTGCTGCCAGGAATATCGGCATTCGGGCTAGTTCTCCTGAGGGCTTTCGTCAGTAGATCATCCGCTCGAGGAGCCTGCGCCTGAGACTGGGCTTGTGGGGAACGGCGGGTCGCACCGTCAGAACCGGAAGGTCGAGCGATGCGGCAATCCGCTCAGAAAGATCGCTGAACCGAGTGGAGGTTCGGCTGGCGGCGCCGAGGATGACCAGATCCGCCCCGGTGGTGAGTTCGTCCAGGACTGCGAAGAGAGTCGCCGCCCGGGCCACTCTGCTCTCGATGCGGGTTTCGGTGACCTCCTCCAGCCGGGCGTGATACGTACGGATCGACTTGCCCTCCGTCTCTGAGGCCGCTTCGCTGAGCATGTGACCCAACCGCAGCGACGCACCGGATTTCTCGGCGATACGGTGAGCCAGGGTGATCTTGGCAACATCGGCCGGTCCACCTGATCCCATGATGGCGATGGTCTTCACGTCGTCGAGTCCCCGGTAATGGAAGAAAAGCACGGTGCGATCGGCGTGTTCGCGGAGCCAGCGAACGTCGTTGATGTAGGGACGGGTGCGCCTGTTGAGCAGGGGTATCTCGATGAGGAGCAGATCGGGATCCTGTTTCTCAACCGCATCCAACAGGGCGGTCCTTCGTATCCGGGTTCGCTGCTCGTCGACATCGAGTTCGTCGGTTGCGACCGTCGCGTCGGCTACCTCGTCGAGAGGGTGATCATGGCTGCCTGGGGCCTGGCCCGGGCCATCGAGATGCACCACGCCCACCCGCCCGTTGCGAGCAACGAACTGCAGTCCCAGCTTGAGCACGGCTCGTTCGCGGTCTTCTGCAATCCCCTGGCGCATGACTACCAGCAGATTCGCAGAGCCTGGAGACTGGAGGCTTTGGCGGGTTGTCGACACCAGGTCCTCCGTGGCTCGGATTCGTAGCGCATCAAGCGAAGCGCTCTGTTTGGTGACGCGGGAACGACCGAAGAGCTGGTACCAGCCGACTCCCACGGCTGTGATGCCGGCCGCGCCCAGGAGAGGCAACGTGCCGAGTTGGGTGAGAAGGGCGACGCACGCAATGATGCCGATGATTGGGAGCCCGGGATAGAAGGGGACTCGAAAAGTGGGTTGGTACCAATCCACCTTGCTTTCGCGAAAGGCGAGAACCGCCAGGTTCTCGAGCGCGAAAACGAGCAATTGGAACGCGCTGGCCAATTTGGCGATTTGCAAGAGCGGCACGAAGGCCACCAGAAGCACCATGGCGGCGCCGGTAACGACGACGGCGGCAACGGGAGTTCCGGATCTCTGCGATAGCCGCTGGAAGATTGGTGGGGCCAGAGCATTGCGGCTCATGGCAAACGGGTAGCGCGAAGAAGCCAGGAGACCGGCGTTGGCCATGCTGACCAACGCCAGGACCGCCACGACGGCCACGACGTCAACGCCGACCTCATTCGTGAACGGCCGGGCAGTATCGACCACAGGAGTGCTGGAATCTGCCAGTGAATCTCCGACTACGCCGATCATCACAAAGACAACGGCCGGGTACACCACCATCATCAACCCGAGACTGCCCAGGATGCTGAGAGGAATGTTGCGGTTCGGGTTGCGGACCTCCTCTGCGACGCTGGCGACCTTGGTTACGCCGGCATACGAGACGAAGATGACGCCCGTGGCCAGAAAGAGCCCCGAAGCTCCCTCGTCAAAGAAGCCATCGAAAGCGGTGGAGTCGATCTTGGACGAGCCGAGCGCGATGAGGACCAGCAGCATCATCAGCACTCCGAAAACGACGGCGCGTTGCACGCCGGCGGTATGCTTCACTCCGACTGCATTGAGGACAACTAATCCGACGGCCAATCCGATGGCGATGGCTTTGACGGGCACGTCGGCGAACACGACGAGGTAGGCCCCGAGCCCGATCAGTGCGAATGCCGACTTGAAGAGGAGAGAAAACCAGACTCCGAAACCCGCGACGGTTCCCATGAGGGGGCCCATGCCTTTATCGACAAAGACGTAGGTTCCGCCGGCTTCGGGCATGGCGGTAGCCATCTCAGATTTGGCGAAGGCGGCCGGAACAACGATCAAACCGGCTACGAAGTAGGCAAGTGGAGCAGCCGGCCCCGCGATCTTGGCTGCCAGGCCCGGCAGCACAAAGATCCCCGAGCCGATCATCGCCCCCAAGCTGATCGCGATCACCGAGAAGATCCCCAGTTCTCGCTTCACCGGATCCGCTCCGGGAGGGGGTTCCCCAGTCGATCGGTTATTGCCACGTTCAATCGGTTTCCTTGCGCCGGCGCCTGGTTGCCGACATTATGGCCGGAATCCGCGGCGGGCGTTGTGGGGCCTCAAACTTCTGGGCCGAAAGGTTCTTCACCTTCCGCAGCATCCCGGAGGAACCGCTCGACTTGCGCCGCGATGTCATCTGCGGAAGGGATCTCCCCTTGAGCTGCGGCAATCCCCTCGAGCCGCTCGAGGTAGGCGCGTGAATCGGGTTGGGTCGCAATCGTTGCGTCCAACTGTTGTCGCTGTTCGGCGGCCCGGTCGACCAGCTCACCTAACTCGATCCTTATTCCGAGGTGTCGCGCCACCCGATCGATCAACGCCACCGCGCCTGCGTAATAGGGTCCGGCAACGTAATGGGGCACCTGGGCCCAGAACCCCACGGCAGGTATGCCCGAGTTGGTCAGAGCGAGTTCGATGATGTTCACAGCAGCCCCCGGTACGCGCAGCAGGCCTTCCGGGAGCTGCTCGCTCTCGTCGATCAGGTCGGGTCGGGAGGCCGTCGTCAAGATGGGGGTCGGGTAGGTGTGAGGGGTTGCCGCAGGCACGCCGCCCAGAGAAACCACTTCGACCACACCCAATCTGGACGCCAGTTCGACGATCGAGCGCCCCAGGGCTTTCCATTGCCAATCCGGCTCGTTGCCACTGAGGACCAGCACGTCGCGCCTGTCGTAGTGAGCCCGTCGCAAGGACAGCTCCGGCCAATCGACATCTTGCAGGCGCCCGTCGACGAAATCGATGACGGGCCGATTCGACCGATAATCGAAGAGAGCATCTGGATCGAAGGTCGCCACAACGTCGCCGTTGGCGACAATGTGACCGGAAGCTTCAGTGCCCACATTTCCTGCGTTGACCCACCCTTGGAAGGCCACGATGAGCGCCGGGGCGATAAGGCCGTCGATCGGTTCGAGCTGGTACATCTGCACAGAGGGTAGTGGTTGCGTCGAAAAGGAGTCCGAGCACTCGTTGGGTCTGGCGTATCGCAGTCGCCGGTGGCCGGGCGAGGGCCATGATCGAACATAGCGGTATCCGGCGCCACCGGCCCGAGAGTGCTGCGAGGATGGCGTCTGCTGCTGTCGGGAGTGGGGGTCGGTGCCGGCTTCTACCATGACGAGAGACCCTTCGAGGAATGCGAGCCGTGCAAGAATCAAAGGGACCTTTGAAGCATTCTCCAACCCGCGCGGGGTCGTGCTGACGTCAGGCCGTCGAGCAAGCTCTGTTCCGGGTCGGGTGGCTCATCTCCGACCATGGGCGGATTGATGAGATCGAAATCAACCCGTTGCGAGGCTACTCGCGAGATCGGGGGTACGGGCATCGACGTGCGGGTACGGATCGCCTAACCGGCCGTCTCGGGCATACTCACTGGATGAACAAGATCATTACTGCGGTTCACGTCGGGGGAGACGCATTCGACGTGACAACTGCCGCCGGGCATTCGATCCTTGTGGAGGGTTCGAGCGCCGGAGCGGACGCCACCGGACCGGGGCCTATGCAACTGCTGTTGGTCGGACTCGCAACCTGCTCGGCGTCTACGGTCGTTGACCTGCTCACAAAGATGCGACAACCGTTTACAGCTTTCGAAGTCGAGGTGGCCGGTCGGCGGGCCGAGGCGCCGCCCCGGGTGTGGACCGACATTGAACTGCATTACCGGATTCGAGGGGACGTCGACGAACGGCGGTTCGCCCGAGCCATCTGGCTCAGCGAGACGAAGTTGTGCTCGGCAGCCGCTATGTTGTCGCACGCCGCCAAGATCAGCCACACGTATGAGATCGTCTTTGACAGGGTGTCGGCGGATCTTGGCCTGAGGCCGGAATAGCAAATCTCCCCGCAACGTTCCTGGTCAAAATCGGCGGGCAACGTGATGGAAACGAGGCACCATGGCACGACCAAAAAGAGGTAGGACACTCGAACGCCGGCGAGCGGAGGAAGCCAGACGCAAGGAGGCAGCTGCTGCCAAGGCCGGCCGCCGCCGGGCCGCGTTGCTGGCGGTCGGAGCGGTGCTCGTGGTCGGCGCGGCCATAGTCCTGGTGGCGATCCAGCCTCCGGTTCCAGGCCTGGTTTTCGCCGATCAGGGCAACCGGCATCTCACCGCCATCGATGAACCACACCCCGTGTACAACAGCCGGCCGCCGTCGTCCGGACCCCACATGGGGGGCCTGGCCAATTGGGGTGAGTCTGCGGTTGAATTGCCACCCGAGCTCTACGTGCACAACCTCGAGGACGGTGGAGTTGTGTTGGCCTATAGCTGCGAAAGCAGCTGCACTGAACTCGTCGAGGGCTTTCGTCAGATCCTGGCCGAGTTCGAAGGACGCAATCTGCTCGTCATGCCGTACGGAGATATCGTCGATCCCGATGGGTTAGCCCACCAAGCCGCGGCGGTAGCGTGGGGACGGGTTCTCTATTTCGACGACCTGTCAGATTCGTCCAGCGAGCAACTCGACACATTCATCCGGACCTTTGAAGGCATAGACCACCACGAGAGCGCCTGAACTTCTCCGGTCGCTCACGAAGGTCCGACGCTCACCGTCGCGCTACCTCCGCAGATCGAGCACGCATGCACGTTGGTGGTAGCCCCGCCTGCCTCCTCATCAATGACGCTGGCATGATGATTCATCGGCAAACCGCATTCCGGGCAGTCCGCTTTCGCAGGCGGTGCTTCGGTTTGAGTCGAGACGGATTGGCGGCCGTAGCGGAGGGCGGCTGCCATCCATCGGAGTTCGGTCAGCATCCCGTCGATGCGGCGCCGGATGCCATTGTCAAGGAGCGCGCCGGCTTGGTCGAAAGCTGTCGCCACGTTCCCGACCGTTGCGTCACGTTGGATGGGAACCAGGCCGAGCCCGCGTAGCACCGGCAGCAGGTTTTCAATCATGCGCGCACCACCGAAGGGTCCGGCCGAAACACCCACCAGACCAACCGGTTTGTGAACGTATTCGGTGTAGTTGGTGTCCAGAGCGTGTTTCAATGAGGCCGGGTAGCCGTGGTTGTATTCCGGGGACACGATCACCAGGCCATCGGACTGATCAATCAACTCGGAGAACTCCCGTTGTTTGATGGCCGTTCCCTCGTCGTCGGTGGCCAAGCCCAACGACCCGAGCTCGATCAACTGGGTGGACACCGTGGGGTGCTCGGCCAGCCGGGCAGTTACCCAACGACCCACCTCGGCACTGCGGGCGCCCTTGCGGACGGTTCCGCACAGAACAGGAATCCGATACGGACGATCAGCCATATCTTGCCTTTCCGGCAGGGTTGATGCTCAACCTAGTGGCCGGCCGAAACGGCCGCCATCGATCCATCCACGGCCGACCCGGGAGGGCCCTGAGCCGTTTGCACTAGAGGATGGAAGACATCAGGTCTGGCAACGTTTCACCGGCGGATTGGTCGATGCGGGCTATCGCTAGGTTATCTAACGCCGTTTCGCCCTGGTTGACGATCACCAGATCGGCACCCTCGATGACAGTTGAGACTGCGAGATCGGCGGCCGGTAGACGTGAGAGTACTCCCGACCGCCAATACCGCATCGGCGCTGGCGGCCACCTGGATTGCGCGGTCGAAGGTCGTTTCTGACAACGGTTCACCGAAGAGCACCATAGAAGTCTTGACCGCCCCGCCGCATTCAAAGCAAGGGGGATTCGGGTCACCTGCGCCGACCACGGTGAGAATGATCTCGATCTCCCAGGAGGCCGGACAGGCGGTGCAGTGTACGCGCTGCTTCAGAACCCGGACCGCACGAATGGGGTGGGCGTCCACTCGCCGCACGATGGCTCCGTCCAGAGGCCGCCTGGCCTCGGCCGATACCCTATCGGGACGAGCCGACAGACCGGCGAGTCTGCGGACGCTCAAGTTCTGATGCCGATGGTGCCGATATCTCGATCACCAGCGGTTTCAGGGGGTCCAGCCCGTGAGCACTACGATCGACGACGCCGGCGCCGCGCATCTGGCGCCCGAAGAGGCGACGTCTGCTTTTGGTGAGCTACCGGCCCAGGTCGGTCGTCTGGGAACTGCCCTCCAGGAGCTGGCCGATTCCCTCGATCGGAGGTTGCTGGAGACCGAACACTTGGGCCGCATCACCACGCAGATCAACCAGGGCCTGCTGCTCGACGAGATCCTCGACCGGGTCTTCGAGAGCTTCACGGGGGTTATCCCCTACAACAGGATCGGATTCTCGCTCATCGTTGACGAGGGCACGACGGTTATTGCCCGGTGGGCTCGGTCAGATCTCGGAACCATGGAGCTCGGAGCCGGGTTCCGGGCTCCGCTCGAGGGCAGTAGCTTGCAGGGCATCCTCGAAACCGCTCGCCCTCGTATCATCAACGATCTGCAGGCCTACCTCGTCGCCAAACCCGGGTCCGAGTCGACTCGGCTAATCGTCGCTGAAGGTTTGCGATCATCGCTCACCTGCCCGCTGATCGTCAACGGAGAACCGGTTGGGTTCATGTTCTTCTCCAGCGATCGTCCTCATCAATACAGTTCTGACCATGTCTCGGTGTTCCAGAGCATTGCCGCGCAGCTGTCGGTGATCGTGGAGAAGGGAAGGATGGCATCTGAGCTTGATGCCAAGAAACAGGAGATGGAACTTCAGAATGAGGATCTGCGCCGCCTGGACGCGATCAAGAACCAGTTTTTGGGAATGGTCGCCCACGACCTTCGCAACCCGATTGCCGGCATCCAAATGTCCGCCGAGTTGCTGGCAGACCCGAAAGCACCCCTCGATGACAATGAACGGAATGCCTTCCTGTCCGACATCAACCGGCAAGCCGCCTACATGGTGGAGCTCATCGACGATCTCCTCGACGTGACCAAGATCGAGTCCGGACGATTGGATCTGCACTGGGAAGCGATCGATCTTGGTGAGTTTCTCGAAGATACGGTTCGCCGCCATGCCAACCTGGCCGCCCGCAAGGGGACAGAAGTGACCCTGACCGCGTTCCGCAATGGCGTGGTGCAAGCCGACCGCAAGCGGCTCAGACAGGTGCTGGATAACCTCATCTCGAATGCGGTCAAATTCTCGCCGGCCGGAAGCACCGTCGCGGTGACCCATCGCAAAGGGGACGGATCGTGGAGGGTGGAAGTGACGGATCAGGGTCCGGGCCTCACGGAGACCGACCGCCAGGGCCTGTTTGAGTACTTCGCCGAGTTGTCGGCCAAGCCGACCGGCGGTGAGCACAGCACGGGCCTCGGAATGGCGATCACCCGGAGAGCGGTTGAAGCTCATGGCGGTGAGATCGGAGTCGACTCCCAACCGGGCAAAGGGAGCAGGTTCTGGTTCACCATTCCGGAGATTGGCTCCTAATCAGCTGATACGCGGAGGAAGTAACCTCCCGGACCTATCCCGCTTTGGTCGAATACGCCGATCAGGTAGGTGGATGATACGTCGGCAGAGTAAGTGATCAGCGGGTCCCATCCCATCACTCCGCCTCCTGTGTCGTCGTCGGAAGCGAGCAGGTCGCCGGCGTTGTCCGCCCGGTCGATGACGAGGTCGGCGTCGAAGTTCATCGTATCAACTTCGACCGTCACCGTTTGCCCGGCAGTGAGGGTCAACAAGAAGTAATCGACGTCGAACGGGTAGTCGATATTGGCTGTTATCGACTCACCGGGGGCGATGGAACGCCCATGATCCGGGTCTACGAACGTCTGAAAAGGTACGTCGGATGCTACCTTGGCCGTCTCCCGGCGGGTTGAGATCACGGTGACCGATATGACGTGGGGCGCACCGACCACGACCTCAAACGAACCCGTTTCGAGGTCCGTCTCTGAGTCGTCGACAGACAACTCTACGAACCCGTCCGTGGAGACAACCGCCAGCGCTACATCACCGCGGGAATCCGCTGTGAATGAGATGTCTTCTCCAACCGCTGCGGAAAAGACCCAGGTCGCTTCATCCATGAAGTTGGCCAGCTCAACTTCGGCTTCCGTGGCGGGCGCTCCTGATCCGGCGAGCAACCGAGCATCGAGCCCATCGAGAGTCTCTCCGCTCAGCGCCGCCCGAATGCGTGGCAGTACATCAGGTGCCGAGGCAGCGAGGGCGAAACCCTCGGCGAAGAGAAGCCCCGATATTCCGACCACCTCGCCGTGGTTTGACACGAGGGCGCCGCCGCTCTGACCACCGGCAATGACCGCGTCCGTCTGGAGGTAGGTCATGTCGATAGCGTCCCAGGTCCTGATACGGGACAGCACCCCGGACGTCAGGGTTGGCTGGGGGAATCGCTCGACCTCAGCCGGATATCCGATCAGGAACAGCTCGGTGCCGATGCTCTCTGATTCGCCGTTGCCGAACGGGGCGGGATCGGGCAAGCGGCCGGCTGCGGAGACGTCCAGCACTGCAAAGTCGCCCATGACGTCCCAGGCAACTACCGGGGCGTCGATCAACTCGGTCCCGTCCGGGAAGACGACGCGTGCCTTGGCGTACGGCCACACCACATGGGCGTTGGTGAGCAGCTTGCCTCCTTCCATCAAGATGCCGCTCCCGGTCCCGATCGACGTTTCGATGAAGGCCAGGGCAGGCGAGATTGCCGCGAATACCTGGCTGGGGGAGAGGAACCCGGATACCGAGCTGGTGGTTGTCGGCTGGCTGGTAGTTGAGGACCCTTCGGTCGCCGTCGCGACGGTTGATGGGGTGGTGCAAGAGGCGAGGAGAAAGACGGCGATCGCTCCACCGGTTCGTGCTTTCATGGGTGCTCCCCGGTCGCGGCGCCGGCGCCTATCAGCCCGCAAGAGCGATCATCTCGGGTACTCGCATCTGGACGGCCGCCACGATCTCCCGGCCCGCCCGGCGGTACTCCGAAATGCCCAAGCCGTATGGATCATCGATGGTGGCATTTCCCAGGAGATGGACGGGAATGTCACTCAGCCGCGAACGCACCCAATCGACGTGATCCATCTCCATGGCGAAAACCAGGGATGCGTCGGCGAGCATGTTTGGATCAGCCTGGGTGGCCCGATGCTGTGAAAGGTCGAGCCCGATCTCGGCGGCAACCGTCTTCATCTCGGGGGTGGCCGAACGGCCAACCAGGGCATGGGTTCCTGCGCTGACCGTTTGCAGACCGATGGTCATGAGGTCCGGCACCTGGAAATGAGCGAAAAGAGCGTGTCGGGCCACGGCTTCCGCCAACGGCGATCGACAGATATTCCCGGTGCAGACAAAAAGGATCGTGGCCGGCGACAACGGTCAGCGGTAGCGCCAGACGATCCTGCCCCTGGTCGGATCGTATGCCGACATCTCGAGATCGACTCGATCTCCGGGAAGGATACGGATGTAGCGGCCACGCCGCATCTTGCCAGAAGCGCGGGCCAATACTTCGTGCCCACCATCTATCTCCACCCGGAACATGGCGGACGGGAGGGTCTCGCGCACGACTCCCTGAACTCGAATAACGTCCTTCTCTTTTGCCATCAATTGCTCCGTCTTCGTGCCTGGAATCGGTTCGTCCTTCTCGACGATCAAGATTGGCCCAGGACTGGTTGTCAACATAGCGCCGCAAGGACCTTAACCCCAAAGCTGGGTCATGATCTGATAGCTGAAGCGGCCTACGATGTTTGTCCGGTGAAGATCCTGCTGGCATCCACGTATGAACTCGGTCACCAACCACTCCATGTGGCGTCTCCGGCCGCCGCGATGCGCGAAGCCGGACATGACGTGCGGGCGGTCGATCTGTCCATCGATCGTCTCACCCGCAACGACCTGGACTGGTCGGATGGCCTCGCCTTTTCGGTTCCGATGCATACGGCCATGCGGTTGGCCGTACAGGCTGCGCGGAGAGTGAAGTCGTCCTATCCGGACCTACCCGTGTGCGCGTACGGCTTGTATGCTGGTTTTGGACCACCATCCGGCGAATCTCCGATCGATCAGACCATCTCGGGCGAATACCAATCGGGACTACTCCGGTGGGCAGGCGACATCGACCGGGATCAGCGTTCGCCGTCCGGTAAGCTCGAACTCGGCCGGACAGCCTTCCGGACTCCGATTCGTACCGGTCTGCCTTCGCTCGACCGGTACGCCCACCTTCAGGTGGGCGACGATTACCGGAAGGTTGGATATGTTGAGGCCAGCCACGGGTGCAGGCACCGATGCCGCCATTGCCCGATCCCGGCTGTTTACGAAGGCAGGATTCGCATCGTCGAAGAGAGTTCCGTGCTTCAGGACATCGATCAGCTGGTCGAAATGGGCGCCCGTCATGTCACCTTCGGCGATGCAGATTTCCTCAACGCACCGGCGCACTCCATGCGGGTAGCTCGAGCGGTGCACGCCCGTCATCCCGATCTGACCTTTGACATCACCACAAAGGTCGAGCTGATAGTGCGGCACGCGCCGCTATGGAGCGAGTTGGCTGGATCCGGGCTGCTGTTCGTCGTGTCTGCCTTTGAAACGACCAACAACCAGATACTCGCCCTGCTCGACAAGGGCCACACTCGCGCTGATGAAGAGGCAGCCATCGAAATCCTCCGCGCCCAGCGGATCGAGATACGACCGACGTGGCTTCCCTTCACGCCGTGGGCGTCACTCGACGACCTACGGGACATCGTTCGTTTCCTTGAGCATCACGACCTGGCCGGAAACGTCGATCCGGTCCAGCTGACGATTCGTTTGCTCATCCCGAAAGGCTCGCTGCTCCTGGAAGTGCCTGACCTCGTGCCGTACTTGGACGCGTACGACCAGGAGAAGCTCGGCTGGCGTTGGCACTCTGCAGACCCGGGCGTGGACGCCGTTCAAGCAAGGCTGAGCCAACGCTACGAACAGGGTGTGGTGAACGGTCTGAATGAGCGGGAGCTCTATGCAATCCTGGTCGGTGAGATCATGGAGTCACCGGAGTATCCCGTTTCCGTGGCCGGAGGGAGGCCGCGCCTCACAGAGCCGTGGTTCTGCTGAGCTGAGCCGACCGAGAGCCAGTTTGGCTCTCTCGATGATCTCCAGGTGCCCTATCTCTGATTCTTTGCTCAACTGGGCATCGTCGGCTGCCGATACCCGCTAGGTGGGGTTCTTCCGGAGGGGTCCCATCGCAGCGGCCAGCCCACTTTGTCCGGCCCGGACCGGTGAATATGCTCGACGAAACCATGGCCTCGCATTGGCGAGAAACGGAAGAGAGACTCAGAGCGGCGGTCGAGTCCGCCGAGGAAGCAAGCCGTGCCAAGTCGCAGTTTCTGGCCGAGGTCAGCCATGAGATACGGACCCAACTGGCCGGAATTCTCGGTATGGCCCAGGTGACCCTCGAGACCAAGCTCACCCCCCAACAGCGTGAGTACGTCGAATTGGTCACGTCCTCCGCCGACGCCTTGCTCACCGTTGTGAATGATCTTCTCGACCTGTCGAAGATCGAGGCGGGGCACCTCGACGTGGAGGAGATGCCGTTCAGCCTCCGCGACAACCTCCGCGATACTGTGACTTCGATGGTGGTAACGGCTGAACAGAAAGACATCAGCCTGGAGCTGAGCTTCGCAGATGACGTGCCGGATCGCGTCATCGGCGATCCCGGCCGCTTGCGGCAAATCGTGATCAACCTGGTCGGCAATGCGATGAAGTTCACCGACGAAGGAGGGGTAACGGTCCTGGTCGGCGTCGAGCAGTTGGGATTACCCGAAGCTGCCTTGCATCTGCAGGTGGTGGACACCGGGCGCGGGATCCCGGCCGACGAACTCGATTCCATATTCGAGCCGTATGAGCAGGCGGGGAGGTCAGACGGCCGGCGACCGGTAGGGACCGGCCTTGGTCTGTCGATCTCTCGCCAGCTCGTGCAGGTCATGGGAGGCGAGATCTGGGCACAGAGCGAGCTTGGACACGGCAGTACCTTCCACATCACTATTCCGCTGACTCTGGCAGCGGACGAGATAGTTTCGCCCCCGTCGAGGGTGCGTTCGGACCTTGAAGGTCTGCCGATACTCGTTGTGGCAGACAATCAAATCAATCATGACAAGCTGCTCCGGGCGATTGGCTCAACCGGTATGCAGCCGACTGCTGTGGCGGCTCCGACGGCAGCACTTGCCGCGCTGACCGAAGCCCGCCTATCGGACCGGCCTTTTGCGCTCACGGTCTGTGATCTCAACGGCGACGGCATGGACTTTGCTCGCAAACTGCGAAACGATGCTGACCTGGCTGCTATGCATGTGATGGTCCTGACGGCGATGGGTCAGCGCGGCGATGCGGCGATGTGCCGAGATCTGAACGTGGCCGGTTACCTGACGAAGCCGATTCCGGCCGACGATGTCAGGTTGGCTATCGAGGCGGTGATCGGCGGACCTTCGCCCCTCGACCTCACCGTGCTGGTGACCAAGCATTGGCTGCGGGAACGTCGACGCCATTTGGACATCCTGGTGGTCGACGACAGCCCGACCCATCGCATGGTGGCGAGACGGCTGCTGGAGCGGCGAGGCCACCGCGTTTCCACTGCCATCAGCGGCAACGAAGCGGTTGAGGCCGTGCAGGCGCACCGTTTTGACATCGTGCTGCTGGACCTGTGGATGCCGGGTATGGGTGGATTCGAAGCCGCAGCCGCCATTCGAGCCAGGGAGGAGAGGGGCGAGCGTGTGCCCATCATCGCAATGAGCGCCGATACTGTGTCAGAACTGGCCGACAATCTCGCCGATGCCGATATGGATGGCCTGGTTGCCAAACCCTTCCAAGTTCCCCAGCTGTTGAACACCATCGAGCATCTTATCGGCGAAGAGTGATCGGCTCGTATCTACCTGTCGGGAGCCGGCCCTCTGAGGTCGGGCGGCCCCTCTAGAGTCTTTAGGCCCTACCGCCGGGTCATGCCGGCCTGGTAATCATGCAACCAAGAGACACCCCGATCGGCAGGGGCGCGGAGACCGGCGGCGGAATCCGATGCTAGAAGCGTCAGTCGGGGTGCTTCTTCGCGCCGGGGTGACTACGCCCGCCCACCTGGATCCAACCAACGCGCGAACCAAGTGATCGCTCGCGCCGCAACATCCTCGAGAGCCCCGGGTTCTTCGAAGAGGTGCCCAGCACCCGGTACGATCGAGATTTCGCAAGGACCCGACAAGCCCGCTGCTGCCGTCCTATTCAGTTCGACAACGGTCTCGTCCCGGCTGCCGATAATGAGAAGGACGGGGGTCGTCACTGCGGGAAGGCGGGGTCCGACTAGATCGGGTCGGCCGCCCCGGCTCACTACCGCCGCGATGTTCATGCCAATGCTGGCCAGGAGGGCGGCTGCCGCGCCGGTGCTGGCTCCGAACAAGCCGATCGACACGTTGGGCATTGCGGGCAAACCGCCCAACCAATCGATGGCAGATGTCAAGCGATTGGCCAGGAGACGAATGTCAAAGACGTTGGCTCGATCCTGCGCCTCCTCGTCGGTGAGAAGGTCAAACAACAAAGTGCCAAATCCGGCCGCATTGAGGTTCCCGGCGACCGCCTGGTTTCGTAGGCTGTGACGGCTGCTGCCGCTTCCATGGGCGAACACGACCATGCCGCGTGGCGAAGATGGCACCAGCAGGATCCCGGGCAAACGGTCGTTCTCGATCGGGATCCAAACATCCTGCTGATTCGGAGGCTCGTCGGAACGTGCATTCATCAACAGGCGAATGACCTCCTCATCGGAAGTCTGGCGGAAATCCGAGTACCACTGACCAACGGCTCCGAATCCGTGAGGCAATTCGAGAGCAATCACCTGGTCCGCTTCTTCCCGGAGCATCTTGGCCGTGTCCCGGGCGGAAACGGGTACAGCCAGGATCAACCGTACTGCCCCCCGGTTGCGAAGAACCCGCAGCGCGGTCCTGGCGGTATAGCCGGTGGCGAGGCCGTCGTCGATGACGATGATAGTTCGCCCCGCCACCGCCACCGGTTCCCGGTTACCACGATAGGCCACCACCCGGCGGGCGAGTTCATCAGTCTCCTGAGCTTCCACCTCAGTCAGCTCGGGTCCGGTGACGCCCAACAGATTGATCAATTCCTGGTTGAGGGTCCGGATCCCGTCCTCGCCGATTGCCCCGATACCGAGCTCCGGACGACCGGGTGCTCCCAGTTTCCGGACGACCACCACGTCGAGGGGCGCATCCAGGACGCGGGCAACTTCAGCAGCGACCACGACACCGCCCCGCGGAAGCCCAATCACCACCGGGTCGGAAGATCGGAAGGGCTCGAGACGGTCGGCCAGGCGGCGCCCGGCGTCCTCGCGATCTCGGAAAGGCATGGACTCAGCATCCCGTCACAATCTCCAAATGACAAGGGGTCTTTTTCCCCTATCGAGGGTCCGGCAGTTTTGCATAGGCTCTGGCGCAGCAGCACAGGGAGGGGAATCTCTTGGCCGGCTCGACTCTGGTTCTCGAATGCCGTGATCTCAAGAAATCCTTTGGTGACAATGCCGCCGTCAAGGGTGTGGCTTTTCACATCGCCGAAGGCGAGACGTACGGTCTGCTGGGTCCCAACGGGGCAGGGAAGACAACCACCATCTCGATGGTCACCGGGCTCCTGGAACGTGACGGTGGCGAGGTGTTCGTCGATGGGAAGCCTTTGACTACCACCAGTGTCGACGCCAAGCGTGAGATCGGCCTGGTGCCACAGGATCTGGCGATATACCCGGATCTGACGGCCAGGGAGAACCTGATCTTCTTTGGCAAGCTCTACGAGATGTCGGGAAGCGATCTCAAGAACCGAGTTGCCGGGGTGCTCGAGATTATCGGCCTGGCCGAACGTGCCGACGATCGCACCGACGAGTTCTCCGGCGGAATGAAGCGACGTCTCAATATCGGCATCGGATTGCTTCACAAACCTCGATTGCTGTTGCTGGACGAGCCAACCGTCGGTGTAGATCCCCAAAGCCGCAACGCCATCCTCGAAAGCGTTGAGCACTTGAGCGACGAGGGGATGGCCGTCCTGTACACCACCCACTACATGGAGGAAGCCGAACGGCTGTGCGACCGGGTGGGCATCATCGATCTGGGGCTGATCAAAGCCGAAGGCACACGCCGGGAACTGGTCCAAATGGTCGGCCAGCACGATCGGGTCCGGCTGCAGGCCAGTGGTTCCCTTGAAGCAGGGGTCGAGGCCCTGGCGTCGCTGCCGGTTGTGAAGAAGGCCAGCGTGCGAGACGGCGGGATAGAGATGGTGGTCGACGATGCCGGTCAGTGGCTGGCAGCCATCCTCGGCAAGGTGTCCGGGGCCGGGGTGACGATCACATCGGTCGATGTCGACGAACCAAACCTCGAGTCGGTATTCCTGCACCTGACCGGCCGTGCTTTGAGGGATTGATGATGCAGCCAGCCTTCACCATCGCTGCCAAAGACCTCAAGCTCCGAGTTCGGGACCGTTCTGCCTTCATTGTCGGCATTATCGCCCCCCTGGGTCTGGCCGCGATTTTCAGCTCGATCTTCAACCCGATCGAGAACTTCGATTTCTCCGCCACATACGCAGTTGTCGATCAGGACGGGGGCGTGGTGGCCAGGCAGTTCATTGGGGCCTTGGAGCAATTCGGGGGAGCGAAAGTCACCATCACCAAGGTCGCGACCCGTGAGGAAGCCGTTGCTCTCGCCGACGTTGAGCCCTTCAGCGCTGAGGAGGGCGTGGACGCAGCCTTCGTCATTCCGGTCGGATTCTCCGACGCGATTCAATCGGAAAACCCAGCCGAGCTAGAGGTCATTAGCAGTCAAGGTGGGGTGGGTGCAGACGTGGCGGTTTCCTTCGCCGAGCAGTTCGCCAGCGAGATGACCTACGCCCGAATCGCCGTATCCAGCTTTGAGAGCTTGGGGGGCACCGGCGACCGCTCTGCGGCCGGGTTGCGCGCCCTCGCCGCGCCTCCGCCGGTGGCACTCGAAGACGTCAAGGCAGTCAACAAAGAACTAGCCGGAAAGACGTTCTACGCGGCCGGATTGGCGATCTTCTTTCTGTTCTTCACCGTCCAGTTCGGAGTCAACAGCCTGTTGGAGGAACGGCATGCCGGAACACTCAGCCGGTTGATGGCTGCCCCGATGCGCCGGTCTTCGATTATCGCCGGCAAGGGCATCATGTCGTTTGTGCTTGGCTTCGTGAGCATGGTGGTCTTGGTGATCGCTACCACGCTGTTGTTCGGTGCTGAGTGGGGCAATCCGTTTGGTGTGCTGCTGCTGACGGTCGCCGCCATCATTTCCGCCCTGGGAATCATGGCCGTAGTGGCCGGCTTCGCCAAGAGTGCCGAGCAAGCCCAGAACTACTCCTCGATGGTGGC
>Ga0224512_10000485_pt1 | contig 42313 bp, 48 predicted proteins | sample SF_May12_sed_USG_4_FD_169103 | JGI IMG/M metagenome (GOLD analysis project Ga0224512, IMG submission 169103) | Sediment microbial communities from San Francisco Bay, California, United States - SF_May12_sed_USGS_13 | ecosystem: Environmental > Aquatic > Marine > Sediment | place: USA... | reverse complement strand
TCGTCCCCCACCGTGGTCGATAACATGTTGTTTGACCAACCGCGCCCATGACCTTGGCGAGTGAGCCATCATGATGACTGGTTCACGATTCGGCACTATTCAGCCTGTGCCAACGTCTGGCGGGGGGCTGTCCTGCCCGTCGGGTAGCACCGGGAGGCTCTGCTGCGAGGGATCATAGAGCTCATGTGGATCGACCTGGGTGGCTCCGGTCGCTCGCACGATTTCGAGGCCTCCATCCCGCACGGCAGAAGCGAGCCGCAGACTGGCCGGACCATCGATCGCGACGGTAACGCTGAACCCACCCGCGAACTGGTTGTCACCTCCCGCAACATCCACAACCTCGACGCCGGTCGCCACATAGCCGGCAACTCCCTTCCGAACCACGATTACGTCGACGATGTCACCCGCCTGCAGCACGCCGGCCACCGCATGGCCGCGATCGATCGGGATGCTCATCGCTCGAAGTTCGGAAGGATCCGCTTCAATACGGAAGTCCGTCATTCTGACCGGATCACCCGCCGACACCGTGCGGGTTACAACCCATCCCTCGTTGATCGAACGCTCGACCTGTTCCGGACTTAGGAAGGTTCCCAGGACGCTGCGATCTGGCACTCCGATTGAGGAGAAGGAGAAGGCGTCATGATTGACGGTGGTGCCGGCTCGAAGCTCGATGGCGGCTGTGGCAATCTCGAAGGTCTGGTCCCGGTTCCTCAGTATTGAAAACACGAGTAAGAAGGCAGAAAGTCCGGCCACGATCATGATCACATGGCCAAGACTGAGGCGGCTGTTGAAGCTCCGTCTCGGCGGATGAGGCGCGTCGATTGCCTGCGGACCGCGTTGCGTGGTCGGGTCGACCAACCCAGCCATTGCCCCCCTCCCCAGGAGTCGCCCTTTGCAAACCTTACCTCATCCTAAATGATGTCATGGAGCGGTGCTAGGGACCTTCGAGTCGAACAATCGTTTCACGCACAGCGTTCACAAGAAGGTCAAGGTTGTCTCCGGAGCATGAAACAGGTTCAACTGATGGTGGGCGCGACGGACGTCTTCCCGCTCGCCATTTTCCGGGAGCCGATGGGACAGATTCCTTCGAGACGATTTGGTGGTGTGGCTGTAATCCGATCCAACCGTCGTGCCCATCAGCGAAGATCCGGTTCGAGCGAGGAGATGTGCCTAGCCGCTGACTACTGCCGTGAGCCACTTGAGGGGTACGACCCATTCCTGCCCGTCTGCACAATCGACTATGACATGGTCGGTGGCTCGGATTGCCACCCGCCCCTGCACTGCTGCACGCGAAAACGGAACGATGAAATCGCAAACGGTGCCGCTCTGTTCCAGTTCAGCTACTCGGGCCGCGAACGACGCTGGTCCGTTCCTCGCTACTCCTATCCCTTGTCTCGCTGCGGGCTCGACGACCCGCAGGACTACTGGACTACCAAGATTGACATCAACATTGGCGTGAGCCTGCAACACGAGCAGGTCGTTGCGGGTGTGCTGGATGAACCCACGGAAAGCCCTTTCGCCCGCCCAGACTTCGATGAGGTCGCCGCGGTTCATCGCGTCGTAGGCTATGTCCGATAGAACGCCGGCTCGCCTGGCCTGCTTCATCGCCCAGTACTCGTCCTCCTCTGCTGCCAGCCGGAATTCTCCGCCGACCCGCTCTCGCAGTTCCCGGCCTACTCGTTCAAGTTCTTCGTCGTCGCCGCGCTTTGAGGGTCTGTCTTCCATGCCATCAGGCTACCCGGCTGATCCTTCGCAACTCCCCCGGCCAACTACCGTGCCTACTGAGATGAAACCCGGGAACACCCCCCTTGTTGAGCTGCGCAATCTCGCCCCCTCCGGAACGCGGCTGTTCGCCAAACTGGAGTGGTTCAACCCAACGGGTTCGATCAAGGACCGGGCGGCCTGGTACATGTTCCACAACGCGGTCCAAACCAAGAAGCTCCACCCTGGTCAAACAATTGTCGAAGCCACTTCAGGCAACACGGGCATCGGTCTGGCCCGCCTGGCGCAGATCTATCACCACCCCATGGTGATCTGCCTACCGAGCGCCGCCACTGAGGAACGAAGGCAGCTGCTGCGCGCCTACGGGGCCGAACTGATCGTGGTGGAGGGCGGACCCAACGACGCCATAGCCCATGCCTCGGGACTCGTGGAAGCAGGCGAAGGTCACATGCTCTACCAGTACGGCAACCGCTGGAATACCTACGCTCACTTCTTCGGCACATCTCAAGAGCTGCTTCGAGACTGGCAGCTCGAAACGCCACCCACGCATTTCCTGGCCGCCTATGGGACCGGTGGAACCATCACCGGAACCAGCCGGGGACTCAAGATGATCTGGGCCGACTTGCGGGTGCATTCCGTCGAGCCTTTTGTCGACGACCCGATCTCGGGGATGCGCTCACAGGACGATCCTTTTCAACCACCTATCGCCGACCTGTCATTGGTGACGGACCGTCATGAGGTGCAGCGAGCGGTCGCTGAGTCGACCGTTGGCATGGCCATGCAGGAGGAAGGCCTCTTTGCTGGGACCTCGGCCGGAGCGATCCTGTTCGCGGCCCTCGAGGCGCTCTCGGCCGACGGCGGAACGGCCGTGGCACTGCTCCCGGACGACGGATGGAAGTACTTGAGTGGAGCACCATGGACCACGGCCTAGAAACCTTCTCGTGAGCCCGGGACGAATCGGGCCGCTCCGTAAACGTTGACTCGACGTCGAGAAGCTCAAGGAAGCGCGTTTTGCGACCGAAATAGACCCTGGGAGGCTGAGGCACCTGGGACGGGCACGCAACTGTGACCGCAAGCGGGAGCTACAGCGTGAAAGAGAACAGGGCATGACCGGCCCGGTCGATCAACCCGGACCGCCTCCAAGGACGGAAAATTCCTCGAAACGACCCGCCGTGGAACATGCACCGCGGACGGAGCCTTCCGCCGCCGGGTCGAGTTCGGCCGAGCCGGCGCCCAAGAAGCGCGAAACGAAGCCGCCTCCCGCTGTGGGCTCAGATGCTCCGAATCGCTGGCTCACCACCGATCCTCCCGGCGACATCAGCGCACTTCGTTCCTCCAGTTCGCTCGGACACCGACAACTCCCCACCAGCGAAGGATTCCGGATTGGATTGCTGCCACTGATGGCGGTCATCGTTGCTCTAGCTGCACTGGCCTTGTGGCAATTGGGATTGCTGGATTCCGTCTTTTCGTCTAGTCCTGACGCCCAGGCGGCGCTCAACAATGCCGGCTACAACTCGGTCAAGGCAACCGTCGATGGGGATATCGCCACATTGACCGGAACGGCCGGGTCTCAAACGGATCTCAACCGTGCGACTGCGGTGGTTCTCAGCCTCAGCGGAATCCGGCAAGTCGACAACCGGGTCACCGTTGCCTCGCCCGATGAAATCGAAACCCTGGAAGGTCGGGTTCAAACTGCCCTCAGCGCAGCCGGGTTCAGCGGTTTGACCGTCGTTGTCAAAGGCGATATGGCGACGGTGAGCGGAGCGGTGGCCGACGAGGCTTCGCTCGGCGCGGCAGCCTCGGCCGTCTTGAACGTGCCAGGGGTGGCCCAGCTCGACAACCGACTCGTGATCGGCTCGGTGCAGCCTTCGGTCGAGGTGCAGTCAGCGCTGGCTACAGCGTTGGCAGCCGACGAGTTCGCGTATGTGTCGTTCGAAGTGCAGAACAGCTTGGTCATTTTGAAGGGTGCTGTACCAACTGAAGCAGCCCGCTCGCAGGCGGCTGCCGCCGCTTTGCGCACAGAGGGCATCGACAAGATCGACAACCGGCTCGCCATCGACGAGACCCTGCCTGTCGGGCCGGCGTTGCCGCCTGAGCAGCTCGAAGCGGCTGCTGCCACGGCACTATCCTCGGCCGGCATTCAGACCGTTTCTGTTTCGGTCGAGGGCCGGCGCGCTCTGCTGGACGGCACCGTGCCGTTGGAAACCATCGGATCCGGATTCTTCGCCTTCGTCGACCTGGCGGAAACAACAGTGCTATCCGTTGACGGGATAGACCAGGTGTCGAGCCGGCTCACACTCCGCGGTGACGGGGCCCTCCTGCGGAGCGAGTTGCAGGCACTGCTCGCCGACACTCCGGTCGAGTTCGCACTCGGCTCCGCAGACCTCACTGCCGAGACCCAATCAGTGCTCGATCAGGTCGCTCTCATCATCCAGTCCCAGCCGGGCCTGCAGGTTCTTATCGCCGGACACACCGACGCGGCCGGCAGCAACGAAAGCAACGAGGCGCTCGCCCGCCAGCGGGCCGGATCCGTGCGCAGCTATCTCCTTACCCGGGGAGTGCCCTCGTATCGGCTCGTCGCAGTTTCGTACGGCGAGCTGTTCCCCGATCAGGAGGCCACAGCCGAGCAGAACCGCCGCATCGAGTTCGAGGTTGGACCATGAGCAACCGCCCGCATCCTTTCGGCTCCGCCCTCATCGTGGTCGTCGCGTTGGCTCTCGCCGCGACGGCCTGTACCGCCACCGGTACGAGCGGCACCACCGGCACCAACCCGACGCCTTCACTTTCGTCGACGACCTCGACGGTGGACGCCCTGGTCGTCAACACCACCACCACCACCGCTCCGCCGGCGGTCAAGACCGATGGGGTGACGGTGACCGACGACACCATCTACTTGGGGCTCCTGGCGGACGTCACCGGCCCCTTCTCCGGCACCGTGATCGATGTGCTCGACGCGCAGATTGCGTTCTGGTCGAAGACCAATGCAGAAGGCGGCATCGCCGGCCGACGCATCGAACTGCTCATCGAGAACACCGGGTACAGCCCCGCGCTGCACATGGAGAAGTACGCCGCCCTGGCCGACAAAGTAGTCATGATTGCCCACTCGACGGGTTCCCCGCACACGCTGGCCATCCTCCCCGATCTGGTCGCCAACCACCACCTGGCGGTGCCTGTGACCTGGTATTCGGGCTGGTCCGACCCGACCCTCGGAGCCAACGTCCTCGAAACCGGCTCGAACTACTGCATGGAGGCCATGAACACCATCAGTTGGCTGGCCGCCGATTTCGAGCAGCGGACTGGTGAGAAGCCGGACCTGGCCATAGCTACGGTCCCAGGCGACTACGGTGGGGACTCGGCGGCAGGTGCCATGTACGCGGCTACAGAACTCGGCCTGCCCGTCGTATGGGACGGCGCCGGACAGGTCGATCCGACCGACATCCATCACGTTGCCGAGCACATCGCCGACAGCAGCGCCGATCTCACGTGGTTGGCAGCGGATCCCCTCACTCTCGCCGGCTTGGTCGGGACCGCCCTGCAGTTGGGATACACCGGGCAGTGGTCGGTGTCGATGCCCACCTTCAGCGACCGCTTATTGGGGACTGCATTGGGGGACTACATCGCCGACAACATGTACATGTCGGCGATGATGGCTCCACTCGGCGCGGACGTTCAAGGCATGGCCGAAGTGCTGGAAGTGCTCAAAGAGAAGTATCCCAACCGGTATCCGGCCGCCGGAATGGTCGAAGGGTATCTCGAATTCTCAGTCACCAAGCGAGTGCTCGAGTACGCGGCCGAGCTGGGCGACATGACGCCGGCCGGCGTGGTAGCTGCCGCCCAAGGGATCGGCTCGTTGAGCTACGAAGGCCTTTCTCCTTCCAACCTGTTCAGCGGCGATGCCAATTCGACGGTCACGCGGGCGACGGCAATCTACAAACCGAACAAGGAAATGTTCGATGCACAGGGCGGCCTGGGTGCCAGCCTCGGCAACGGCGGCATCTCCGCCATGGTGAAGATCACTGACTTTTTCGCCTCAGACCTCGCCGCCAATTACGACTTCCAGGGGCCGTGCTACGTCGTCGGGGGCTAGCAAATTCACTCCCCGGCGGCCGAGCGGCCGTCGATCAGCCCTACGAAATATATTCGAACACTTGCATGGCGACGCAACACGGCTATTGTTCCGCGGGCACTGGACGAATCTGTCGTTCTCCGGCAAAAGTCCGGTTCAAGTTCTCCCCCCGTTTTTTCCGATAGTGAACTAGAGATGCCTACACACACCCTCGAAACCCCCCCACTGCGATCGCTCGCCAGACAAGGTCTCCCCGCAATCATCGAAGGGACCGTCATGCCGCTCGTGATCTTCTATGCGGCCTTGTGGGCAATCGGGATGTGGGGCGCCCTCATCGCGGCGCTGAGCTGGTCGTACCTTGCCATCGCCCGTCGCATTCTCAGGAAGGAGGCCATCCCCGGCCTCGTTCTCCTCAGCGCCCTCGCCCTCACTTTCCGGACGGCGTTGGCGCTCGCCACCGGCAACGTATTGATCTATTTCCTGCAACCCAGCCTGGCAACGGCACTGCTCGGATTCGCCTTCCTCGGCTCGATGAGCGCCGAACAACCACTGGTTCAGCGACTGGCCAAAGACTTTCTGCCGGTTTCACCTGAGTTTTTCACTAATCCGTTCGTGCGACGTTTCTTCATGAGGATCTCCTTGCTGTGGGCCATGGCCATGCTGGGTAACGCTGCGCTCACGACGTGGATGCTTTTTCAACTGCCGGTTTCCCTGTTCGTCATCTCAAAGACGGCCGCTTCAGTGGTGATGACCGGCGTGGCGATTGCCTACTCGGTGATCTGGTTCCGCCGGTTGCTGTCCGGTTCTCCCGCCCGGGCCTAGGAGTCCGCCTGGCCGCCCGAGATCGGGGACAGGTATTGCTCAGCTCTCTTCCACCTACCGTCGGAAAACAGTGGTGGCAGTGGTTCAACTTGGCTCATCGACTTGCTTCAGGTCGGGTGATCGAAAGCCGATAGAAACCAGAGACGTCGTTCGATCCAGGAGAAGTTCCGCAGTGACGATGTTGAATGGAAGCCTTGACACCGTCGCGCTGCCCGATGTGCTTCGGCTGATCGCCTCGTCGGCCAAATCCGGCCTCCTCCGCGTGGAAGACGCCTCCCCATCCGGGCGGATCTTTATCGTCGACGGTCGCATCGCCTTTGCCACTACCCGCAACGAGAACGACCCGATCGACGACCTGCTGCACATGGAGTATCGGGCCGACTACGTTGGAACGCCCGACGATCGTCGCATCGTCGACTTGAGCGATCTCCTCGAAAACAATCCAGAAGCGTTCAACCGTTTCCTCGAACAGATGGTGGTCGAGGTGATGAGCAGATTGTTACGGGTCAGCGAAGGCCGGTTCCGGTTTGATGTTGACATACGCAGTCGGCGCGAGATACCCCACTCTTTCGATGTCGAGGACTTGATCAGTCAGGCGTCGGCCCGTTCCACCGCCTGGACGCGCATCTTCGAAGTGGTTCCGTCGGCTTCCGCCCCATTTCGGATGGCACCACGTCTCAGCGAGACGGAAGACATCGTCCTCGGGCGCCGCGATTGGGCATTGCTGGCATCGACCGGTGCCAGCACCACGATCGACCAGATCGCTCAGGAGCTGAAGATCTTTGAGTTCGCCGCCGCGAAGAAGGTGGCCGAACTGACCCAACGCGGGCTGATCGAATTCGCCAATGCAGGGGGTGGTTCTCAGACGTCCCAGGCAGCTGCCGAACTGCTTTCTGGGGTAGTCCCGGCCGAGGCTATCGAAGATTTCGAGGTTCTGGAGGACAAGGTTTCACCTCCAGCCGACATCATCGTCGAAGCTGAGGCTGAAGAGGCCATTTCCGGAGACCTCCCGGGCCTCAAGGAGATTCCGGGCCCAGACGCGGCTCTTGAAGCCGAGGAAACCGCGGAGGCCGGTGGGCCAACCTGGCTGACGGTCGAGAGCGAGGCAGACGATGATGACCCGGTTCCACTGCTCGAAGAGTTGCACCGGCTTCACGAAGCTGAGAACGCTGTGAGTCAGCAGGCCGACAACGGAGCAGAAGCAGACGAAGAGTCGGATGAGGATGAGGATGAGGACTTTGACGTCGATGATATCGACGGCGGAGACCTGGCCACTCGCTGGAAGAATCTTCGCAAAGCCAAGCGAGGAGCCCACGCCTCGAACGAGTGATGATCGCTGCGAGCCTTGCCGTTTGGATTCCTAGGGTTGACACACCCAGTGACCCCACGCTCCTCGCGGGTGGTCCGTTCTGATCGAGTAGCCGACCAGCCATGCCGCGGCTGCCACGTTGGCCTCAGCGTCGAACCGGCTGGCCCCGGCGAAACCGGCTTGAACGCTCGAGAACGCCCAGGTCCCGGCCAGGAACTGAAAGAGGCCGGTAGCGTCCGACTCCGGATGCACCGCATCAGGGTTCCCACCGCTCTCGCACCGCATGACTCGCAACGCTTGCCCAACCAGAGCTGTCGGGAAATACTGCTGCACTAGCGGCCGCCAGGGCTCGACTCCGGCCCGGGCCGCCCGGCGGCGCTGAGCGGCCTCGGACTCGCTCACGGCCCGCTGGTAATCGGCGTCGGCTTGCCGCAGCCCTTCGTAGGACAAGACGTAATCAGCATCGACGGCCGCGAAAAGCTCTTGGAGGGTGTGACCTTGGATCTCTGCGTCCTCCCGCAGGACTTGGAGGCGCTCCTGCGTCCGTCGGTAGCCTTCCTGGAGATCCGCCAGTCGATCTCGCTGGGCGATCAGGTTGGCCAATTCCCGGGTGTCCGCCCGTTGCGCGGTTGCCGCGGTCTCCTCCAACAAAACGCTCTGCTCAAAGTTCGATGCCGACCAGACTGAGAACGCAACGGAAGCGGTGCCGGTCATATAGGCCACGACGGCGCGGTTTTCCGTGATCTCTCGGAGGCGGGCAACCCGAGCCTCAGCATCGAAGATCTCTTCCCGCAGATCGAAGGCCTCGAAGGTGGCTGTTTCGAGCTGTGTGTTGGTCTGTTCGAGGGAGAATAGGGCCGCTATGACCCGATCGAGGACCGTGCCGCGGCGGGCCGCCCACGCGTCAACCAGCCGCTGGGCTTCTGCCCTCTCCGCATCGGCGCGGGCGACCTCGTCCGCCGCCCGATCAACTTCAGTTTGGGCGCTGGCTCGCAGAGCGGCACCGGGAACTAGTGCCGGCACCAACAATCCGGCCAAGAGAAGCAGTGAGAGGCGCCGCAATTGCATATCGAGCGGAGCGTACCGGCCGGGAGTTGAGATGTTGGGTATATCAGGCGAACAACGTTCCCTGGGGGCCTGGTCGCTCAAACCGGCGAACTCCGGGAAAGACCAGCCCGTCCATAAAGGCCCACGACCGGCGGTGCAGGGTGGTCGGCCCCCAGGCCTGGAGAGCGGCCTTGTGGACCGGACACGGATATCCCTTGTTCCCATCGAAGTTGAAAGCCGGATAGTTCTCAGCTTCAGCCCGCATGATGCGGTCCCTGGTGACCTTGGCGAGCATCGATGCGGCTGAGATCGACACGGTGGTCGCGTCTCCCTTGACAATCATGGTCGATCTTCCTCCACCCACGAAGTCCCAGTTACCGTCGATGAGGACCCGGTCGGGCTGCACCCCGAGACCCTCGATGGCCCGTCGGGCGGCCAGTCGCTGCGCCGCCGACATCCCCAACTCGTCGCATTCTTGGTGACTGGCGTGGCCGACCGACCAGGCAACGCACCAATCGGCCACCCGGTCGAACAAGGCTTCGCGTTCGCTCTCGGTGAGCATCTTTGAGTCGCGAATTTTGTAAACCCGGGATTCCTTTGGCACGACGGCCGCACCGACACTGATCGGCCCCGCCCAGGCTCCCCGCCCGACTTCGTCGACCCCAACAACTACGTCGTGACCGAGCTTCCACATGCGATGCTCAACCGCCAGGTTGGGGGCTAGCGTCTTGAGCGACTTGCGGAGACGGGGCACGGTGGAGGTCACCTGAGGAGGATACCCGGGGTCGATCATCTGACCGGTTGTCTCAGTTCAGAGTTGGATCAAGCGGGAAATTCGCGTAAACGGCGAGTCGCCCACCCTGTCGAGCCAGGGTCTCGCTCCACAAGCCATCGGTAAGTACCGCAAATGGGTCTCCTGGCTGCAAGGGAATGACGAACCACCCGCCCGCCGCGATCTCCCCCTCCAGTTGGCCGGCTTCCCAGCCCGCATAACCGCTGAAGACCCTGACGGAGTCGATGCCGGAAGCTCCAACTGGATCGGATCCGAGATCGAGCAGTCCCAGGCTGTCGCTGATAGTAGTGAACCCGGCGATCGGATGATTATCCGAGGTCCTTGCCAGACCAACGGCTACCTCACGCTGCACAGGTCCGCCTTCAAACACGACCGCAGGATCACCCACCAGATGAATCCAACCGGGTAGATACTCGAAAACCTCGGCCTCGGTCGGCCGGTTGATGATCAGACCGAGTGCTCCTTGCTCATTGTGATCGCAAACCAAGACCACTGTACGAGCGAAGTTCGGGTCGAGCATGTGCGGAACGGCGACCAGCAGCCTGCCGGTGAGATTCTCGCTCATGTGTCTATCTTGCCACGCGAATCAAACCTATCTGATGCGCGACTAGGCGCCGGCCACGTCCAGCTCGAAGTAGCCGGAAAACTCAGATGACGACGTTTCCACAAATCCCATCCGGCGAAGGTAGCGCTGATGGGCCTCCGTACCGGGCGGGCTGTAGACGCGATCGATTTGCCGGCCGGCCAGGGCCCCCGAGCGGGGAGTGAACAGGTACCTGGCGTTCTTGAAGTCGCGATATTCCGGTATGACGTAGTCCAGGTCGACGACCATGATCCCGTCCGGGCGGCACTCGGCAATCAACAGCCCCGCCGGGACCGCATTGCGCAAGATGAAGATACGGAGATGAGTGGGTGAACTGCGGAGCGCAAAGGCGGGGAGGCGGCGACTTATGTCGTCCCGGTGGAATTCGATGAAGTACCGCAAGTACGCCGAGCTCTCCTGGACCTCGAGCAGAGTGAAGTAGTCCTTGGCACCCAGCATCTCTCTGAGGTAGAAGGCGTGGATGCCCATGATGATGACGTTGGTGATCATCACCGGCACGGCGCCGATCAGTAACCCGTACACAGAGAAACTGGCTGCCCCCGCCAACCCGATGACGCGGAGCTTCACCACCGAGGTCATCGTCAATGAGGTGATGATCACCGCCGATGCGGCGTATCCGACGATGTCCGTTATCGGCATCGACTCAAAGGCGCCATCGAACCGGCTCCACCCTCCGTTAGTCGCGGAAGTTCACGTATTGCAGCGGCAGCTTGTAGTCGAGATCCTTGAATGCCGCGATCACTTGCTGGAGGTCGTCCCGTTTCTTGCCGGTTATCCGAACCCGGTCGCCGTGCACCTGAGCCTGCACTTTCAGTTTGAGATCGCGAACCTGTTTGGCCAACTCCCGGGCAGAGTCCTGATCGATCCCCTGATTGAGAGAGAAGTCGGCACGAAAACGAGCCCGGCCCACCTCTTTTGGTGTTCCACCAGAAAGCGACTTCATCGACACTTGGCGCCGCACGAGTTTCTCCTTCAAAACGACCACCGCGGCTTCGAGGCGGGCCTCCGAAGACGACTCCAGCACGATCCCTTCATCTGTTTGGCGCACTTCGGTTTCGGTACCCTTGAAGTCGTACCGGGTTCTGGTTTCACGGGCGGCCTGATCTACGGCGTTCCGGACCTCTTGCATATCAACTTCTGAGACAACATCAAAGCTGGGCATGAGAACGACGTTAGTGGATCAGATCCGGGTTGCAGAACCCTCGGTCGGAGGACTCGCTCATGGTTGGGCGGGACTAGGTTGTGATGGGTGATCATCCGCAGGGCTGAGCCTTCCGATCTCGTCGAGGTCGCTGCTATCGCAGAGGGATCCTGGCAAGCCGCCTACGACGGACTAATCAAACCGCAAACAGTGTCGGCCTGGGTCGAGGCTGCATACTCGCCGGCCGCGCTCCGCCAGCGTTGGGAGGACCACCCGATCTATCTGGTGTGCGAGGAAGGTACGGTCATTGCCTTCGCAGATGCCTTCATCGAGGACGACCAGATCGTGACCAGCGCCCTCTGCACCCACCCTGGCTATCGACGGCGTGGTGCGGCCGGGATGCTGCTCGATTGGATTCGCTCACTAGCGCCGCCATTGCCGATCATCGCCGACGTAGTGCTCGGCAGCCAGGCCGCCGAGAGCTTCTATGAGGCCAAAGGGTTTGTGCCGGGCGAGACGATCCAGGTGACCCTTTTCGGGGAGCGCATCATCGAACGGCGCTGGTGGCTGGGCACCAGCCTGCAAACGGCTGAGAACGATCGCCGCCCCGCTGCCGGTCGTCTGGGATAACCTGGCTGGATGCAATACATCGTCTTCCCCAAGGTCCTTCTCCATGAACACCTCGACGGGGGCTTGCGGATAGAGACCATCCTCGAACTCGCCGCAGAAAGCCATTTCACCGGTCTGCCAACCACCGACCCGGACGCGCTGGCTCATTGGTTTGACCAGAGTGGGTCCAGGTCGTTGGAGCATTACCTCGAATCCTTTCGGCACACGGTCGGCCTCATGCAAACGGCCGCAGCCGTCGAGCGGGTCGCCTATGAATCGGTGATCGATCTTGCCGCCGACGGGGTGATCTATGCAGAGATCCGATTTGCCCCATCCAAGTGCATTACCGGCGGCCTTTCCCGCCGCCGGGTGGTCGAAGCGGCCCTGGCCGGCCTGCGCCTGGGCGCACGAGAAACCGGCCTGGAAACCGGCTTGATCCTCACTGCGATGCGCGATGAAAGCGACTCGCTCGCAGTTGCTCGCCTGACCGTCGAGATGGAACCGATGGGGGTGGTCGGGTTCGATCTGGCCGGTCCGGAACTCGGGTTTCCGGCTGACGACCATTTGCCTGCCTGCCGGTACATCCGCGAGGCATCGATGTCGCTCACCATCCATGCCGGCGAAGCTGCCGGCCCGGACAGCATCTGGCGAGCGTTACAGCGTTGCGGCGCTCATCGCATCGGACATGGCATCAACATCGTTGACGATTGCGTGACCGAGGATGGTGAGATCATCTCGCTGGGGAGGCTGGCCTCCTACGTGCGAGATCATCAAATCCCCTTGGAGGTGTGTGTCACATCAAACTTCCATACCGGCGATTTCGCCACACCAGGCGACCACCCGGTTGGAGCATTACATCGGGCCGGGTTCGCGGTCACGCTCAGCACAGACAATCGATTGATGAGCAACACGTCGATGTCGGACGAGTTCGCGCTGGTAACCGAGAACCACGGGTTCACTGTCCGGGACCTCCAGCAGGTCACCGAGGCGGCCATGATGGCCGCCTTCTGTTCGCTGCCAACCAAAGAGCGCCTGCTCACCGAGCGGATCCGCCCCGGGTACGAGATGGCCGGGGTCTAGCCGGAGACTCGCTTTCGTAGCCACTCGATAGTGGCTCCCACCACCTCCGGCCCTTCTGGTTCGTTGTGGGTTTCATGGTGTAGCGACGGGTAGAGACGGCGCTCGGCATCCGGTAAATCCCCGATTGGAACGCTGGCATGGGGACGGGCGATGGTATCGGCACCACCATGTACGACGAACACCGGCACCCGTAGCTTGCTCAACCCGGCTCGCACCCTTGCCTGTTCGCGCAAACTCGCCGCACCCCAGGCGGCAGTGATTTTGGTTTCAACCAGTGGATCGGCGAAATAGGCCTCCCCCACAGCGGGGTTGCGGGCCAGCTGCTCACCCCTGAGACCGCCGTCGAGCCTCATGTGCGGAGCGATCTTGGCCAGGAGCGGTACGACAGCTTTGAGAAGCGCCGGTGCCGCCGTCTCCAGCCACGGCGAGGTCGCGACTAGCAAGTCGGGAAGGTTGCTCCTTGTTAAGCAGTAGCCGAGGGAAATAAGCCCACCCATCGAATGACCGTACAGCACGAACGGCAGGCCCGGATTGCGCGTGGAGGAGATCCGTTCGGCCAGATCGGCGTAGTACGTCTCGTACACATCGATGTGCCAGCGAGTCCCCCCCGACCCACCGTGTCCGGCCCAGTCGAAGCTGTGTACGTCGAGGCCGGCTTCGACCATCTGGGTGGCGACGTGGTCGTACCGAGCGCTGTGTTCACCGCCGCCGTGCACGATCAGCACGGTTGCCCAGGCCGGTGCGTCGCCCGACCAATGTCTCCGCAGCTGGCTCTGGCCGGAAGCCGAAACCCCGATCTCGTCTGTAGCTTTCACCATTACCATTCCTCTCCGTTGTGGGCCCAGGTCACCTGGAGGTTGCGAGCCGCCCGAGCATCATCCGGTCGGTGGACCGGTGTCCGCAACGGAGCGTCCTTCACCGCGTCGGCGTCCTGGTAGGCCAGCTCGGCAATCTCCACGAGGGCGGCCGCCAGGTCCTCGATGGTCTCGCGGGATTGCGTTTCGGTTGGTTCGATCATCAGTGCTTCGTCGACGATCAATGGAAAGTAAACGGTCGGGGGGTGATATCCGCGGTCCATGAGAGCCTTGGCGATATCCATCGCCCGGACCCCGGTGTCCTTCTTGATGGTTTTGGCCGAGGTGACGAATTCATGCATGCAGGTGCTCGGATACGGGAGGTCGTACCGGTCACCGAGCAGGTGTTCCAGGTAGCGGGCATTGAGCACAGCTCCTTCCGCTACGCGCCGTAGACCCTCGCCACCAAGTGCCCGCATGTACACGAGGGCGCGCAACACCACGAGGAAATTGCCGTGTTGACCGTGCACCCGTCCCACGCTGGCCGAAGGCATCTCCCAACCGATATCCCCTGTTTCGGCTCTGGTCGGGAGAGGCCCGGGGAGATACCGCACCAGGTTTGTGCACACCGCCACCGGTCCGGATCCCGGTCCTCCACCGCCGTGCGGAGTGGCAAAGGTCTTGTGGAGATTTGAGTGCACGATATCGAAACCCATGTCGCCCGGTCGGGCTATGCCCATGATGGCGTTGAGGTTGGCTCCGTCGTAGTAGAGAAGACCCCCCACCTCATGGACCGCCTCGGCAATCTCCAGGATCTCCTCCTCAAACAAGCCAAGCGTATTGGGGTTGGTGAGCATGAGACCCGCCACCTGATCATCGAGGGCCAACCGGAGGGCGGCCAGGTCGACCATCCCTCGTTCGTTCGATGGAACCTCGACGGCCTCGTAGCCCGACAAGGTCACCGATGCGGGGTTGGTGCCGTGCGCCGAGTCCGGAATGAGGATCTTGGTGCGAGGGTTGCCGTTGGCGGTGTGATGGGCTCGCATGATCATCAGGCCCGTCAATTCGCCGGCGGCGCCGGCCGGCGGTTGGAAGGTGGCCCGCGCCATGCCGGTGAGATCGCACAGGATTCGTTCAGTCTCTAGTAAGACCTCCAGTGCCCCCTGCACCAGATGGGCCGGCGTGGCCGGATGTAGCCCGGCAAAGGCGGGATGGGCTCCTGCCCAGTCGCACACCTTTGGGTTGTATTTCATGGTGCACGACCCGAGTGGATAGGCGCCGAGATCAACTGCGAAATTGCGGTGGGCCAGACGGGTGTAATGCATGACCAGGTCGTGCTCGGACACTTCCGGTAGCCGGGGCACCTGCTTCGCCGCCTCGGGAAGATCGAGCAGCCGGTACGGCACGTCCAGGGCGGGCAAAGACGATGCCCGCCGACCAGGGCTCGAGAACTCAGACAGAGCGGGTTCCGAATCGCCGCCCACCAAGGGCGCAGACGAAGCGCGGCCTCCAGGTTTAGCCATGTGCCAACACCTCCTTCAGCGCCGTGACATAGCCATCGAGTTCGGCCTTCGATCTCTTCTCGGTGACCGCAATCAACATGCCGTGCGGCACAGTCGGATAGTCACCGCCCAGAGAGATCCCAGCCAAGAATCCTCGCTCGGCCATTGCGGCAATGACCTCATCAGGATCCTTGGGCAGATTGACGGCAAACTCCCGAACAAAACTTGCCTTGGTGACGGTTTCGACACCAGGCAGTTCCGCAAGCCGGTCGGCCAGGTAGTGGGCCTTCTGAGCCGATTGCTCCCCAACCTCGCGCAGCCCCTCAGGACCGAGCCATCCCAGATGGATTGCCGACGCCAGAGCGTTGAGCGTCTGATTGGTACAAATGTTCGACGATGCCTTGGCCCGCCGTATGTCTTGCTCCCTGGCTCGCAACGTTAGGACGTACGCGGTATTGCCGTCCCGGTCGACCGTCTGGCCGACCAGCCGACCCGGAATACGCCGCATGAGGGCGACGGTGGTTGCAAACAGGCCGACCACCGGCCCACCGAAAGACAGCGGGTTGCCGAGGGGCTGTCCCTCCGCGACCACCACATCGAGCCCTGCAGAGCCGGGGTTACGCAGCAGACCGAGCGTCATCGGATCTACGGCGGAAACCGCCAGAGCCCCGAGAGTGTGGGCGACCGACGCTGCCCGGTCGTAATCTTCAATGACACCGAGGTAGTTGGGCTGGGCCACGATCACGGCCGCCGGAGCCGGTTCGGCCGACTCATCCCATACCGTTCTTCCGTCCACCAACTCGTGTTCTACCACCTCGATGCCGCGAGCAGCCGCGAACGTGGCAATGGTTTCCCTAGCCCGCGGATGGACGCCTCGCGATACCCACACGGCGTTCCGGCTCGTGGCTGCCACAGCCAGATTGACTGCCTCGACCGCCGCGGTAGCACCGTCGTAGAGCGACGCATTGGCCACATCCATCCCGGTTACCTCACACACCATCGACTGGAACTCGAAGAGCGCTTGCAGGACACCCTGCGAGACCTCCGGTTGGTACGGCGTATAGGCGGTAACGAACTCGGGTCGCATCGTCAGCGCCGATACGACCGGTGGCAAATAGTGGTCGTAGTAGCCGCCCCCGGCAAAGCAGGTCAGGTCGGGTCGATTGCGGCTACCCAGCGCGTCGACCATCCGTATCAATTCGAGTTCCGAATGCGCCTCAGGGAGCCCGGGATCGTGATCGAGCAGAGCGCCGGAAGGGATATGGGCGAAAAGATCGGCCGGTGTGTTCAAGCCGAGCGCATCGAGCATGACGGCCACGTCCGTGTCTGTGTGTGGTGTGAAATCCACAATCACGCCCTCTCGATAAACGGCGGGTCACGGCGTTCGATGGGTAACCACACACCTCTAACCTCGACCTCTACTTGAACCTCAGGTTGGGGCGGAGGGTGGAGATACCCCATCCCAATCCCCTGTTTGAGGGTGGGACTAAAGTTGCCGCTGGTGACCCGGCCGCTTGCCGACCCGGCCCTGAGCGGGCAGTCGTGTCGGGCAATCTGACGGCCCTCCATCACAAACCCGATCAACTGTTTGTGTGCGACGGCGTCTCGTTGGCGGGATAAGGCCGGTTTGCCAACAAATTCGTGATCCCAATTGACGACCCAACCCAGACCGGCTTCGAGCGGAGTCGTCAGCGGGTCGAGCTCCTGCCCCCAGAGCGGGTATCCCATCTCCAGTCGGAGGGTGTCGCGTGATCCGAGCCCGGCCGGAGTCACACCCGCCTCCCGGAATGCATCGAAGAGGCCGGCAGCCGCTTCAGACGGTGCGGCTATCTCCCCGCCGCGCTCGCCGGTGTAGCCGGTCCCAGCCACCCAGACCGGGTACCCGGCGAACTCGGCCTCGAAGAGGCGGAACCGAGCTGGCCTTGATCCGAGCACGGTTTCGATGGCGGCCGGGGCGGCGGGACCCTGTACGGCGATCATTACTGTCGTCTCCCGGAGATTCTGGATCGTGATTCCGGCCTGGGCCGCAGCAACAAATGAAGCTCGGATTTTGTCTTCGTTGACCCCATTGGGAACGACCCAGTAACGCTCGTCTTCCCATCTCCAGACGATGATGTCGTCCTCGACCCCACCGAGTCTATTGAGGGCCATGGTGTACTGCGCCCGGCCCGGGTCGATACCGGAGATGTCGTTGCACAACAACGTGCGAAGAAGGTCGGTGCTCCCGGGTCCTTCCAAACGGAACCGGCCGAGATGGGAGACATCGAACACGCCGGCCGACGTCCTCACCGCCTCGTGCTCCGCCAGGACGCTCTCGTACTGGACCGGCATCTCCCAGCCGGCGAAGTCGACGAACCTGGCCTCGAGCCGGAGGTGTTCGTCGTAGAGGGGGGACTGGGCCATTGGGGTCACTCCTCTCCACAGGGAGACGTATTCATGGGCAGACTAGACGCACTTCACGCCCGCACCTTCAGGAAGAATGGCAGGTATTCAGGCGCCGTTTGGCCCGTTAACCCGCCGCTTGGCCACCCAGGGACTCGTCAACCACCCTCGTCACTTGCGGCGGCCCGGGGATCCTAGTCGGAGCGGGCACTTCGTCCATGTGGTCGGGTTCTTCGAGCCCGTACTTGACCAGCAGATGCAGATAGTCACGCTGGTAAAAGACTTTGCAGCTGACGTCCGGGTAGAGCTCCTTCAACCGGCGCACCTTGCGGTTCTTCTTGGTGACCAGTTTTTGATTCATGGTGGTTATCTCGATGAACAGGTCATCGCCCACGAGGTAAAAGTCTGGAGTGAAGAACCGGGTGGGTTGCCCTTCCTCATCCCAGGCGATCGGAAAGGCTCGCGGCTCGTACGCCCATTCGATCCCGTAGAAATCGAGAAGCCGGGCGAACTGTCGTTCGCTGTTGTGGGCAAACTCAGTAACGTCTGCCGGGCCGGCCCCAAATACGTCCTGACTGGTCAGTTGGCTCCAACCTCCCCGGCCGCAGCGACCGCGGTCGGCGTGCCGGTCTCTTCCAGTTCGGGGAACAACTGGTGAATCTGACCTTCGAGTTCCGCTTGCACAGGACCCACTGCAATCCCAAACACGCCCTGGCCGCGTCGGAAAACATCAACGACTTCGTCTGCGCTGTGGGCCGCGTAGATGGTCTGTCCGTCGGATAGGAGTGTGACATCGACCAGAGGTTGGTCGCTCTGTAGCTGGAGAACCAGGATCTCCATCGCTTGACGGATCTTTTTGAGGCTCATGCCGGCGTCGAGCAATCGCTTGATGACCTTCAGCTGAACAACGTCCGTAAACGAGTAGCGACGGTGCGATCCTGAACCTTTGGCGCTTTGAATCGACGGCCGCAGCAGGCCCGTCCGAGCCCAGTAGTCGAGCTGGCGATAGGTGATCCCGACCAGATTGCATACTTGCGGGGCTCGATAACCAGTATCCGACACGCCACGCTCCTCTGTTAGCCGTTCTAGCTTACACGTTCGTAATTACGAAGCCACAACCTACCCAGAACGTCACGGAGTTGTCAACAGTATCTGTGGATAACCTCTCCCCCGAAACATCTGTGGATAACCTTCGTCGAGTGGTTGTCAGCCCGCTCCGGTCATCAGCATGGTGAGCTTCTCGATCTGATCATTGGTGCCGATGCCCACCATGACCTGTCCGGGAGTGATGATCAGGTCGGGGTCGGGATTCAGGTAGAGGCGGCGCGATTCGTCTTCCACCGCCAGGATCATTGCCCCCGACCTCTGACGAATCGCGGCCTCCCGCAACGACATGCCCGCCAAGACGCAATCCTCGTGGATCTGCATTTGCTGGACGCGGAATTCAACGTGATTGCCCTGCAGAACCAGGTCGACGAAGTCGGCCAACTCCGGCTGGAAGGCCATCGAGGCCAACCGGTGGGCGCCGACCCGCTGGGGAGCAACTACCCGGTCGGCACCGGCCAGATATAGCTTGCGCTCCGATTCGCTTTCGGCGGCGCGGGCGATGACGAGCAGGTCGGGACACAGGGCTTTGGCGGACAGGACAATGACGAGGTTGTCCGAGTCGGCCGTAACACAGGCGATGAGAGATCGCGCCTTTTCGATCCCGGCTTCAACGAGGGTCTCGTTGTGGGTGGCATCGTTCTCCAGAACCAGGGCGCCGGCCTCTCTGGCCTCCTGGGCCGCGATGGGATCGCCCTCGACCACGAGAATGCTGGCACCTCTGCCTTCCATTAACTCCCAGGTGGCACTACCCACCCGGCCGAAACCGCAGATGATGTGGTGATCGGTCAACCGTTCGATTGTTCTGGTCATCCTGGTCAGTCCCCGCCGGCCGCTCAGGTTCTCGAAAGCGGCCTCGAGCGCCGCACCGGCAGTGTAGAAGAGCGTACCGACTCCGACCACGATCAGCCCGACGGTGAACAACTCCCCCGTCTGAGAAAGCGGAAAAACCTCTGAGTAGCCGACCGTTGAGATCGTGATCATCGTCATGAAAAAGGAATCCAGCAGTGGTGCATTCTCGATGAGCACAAACCCGAGGGTGCCCACCACGACGACGGTTCCCAGGATGGCGGCCGCAACCCGTAGCCTGGTGACGCCCTTCATCAACTCGGAGACTCGCCAACCTCGAAGTCCTCCGGGGTGATGTCGTCGAGGAACTCCCGGAACTTCTCTATCTCGGCTTCCTCATCGTCGTCATGTATTTCGATGCCGGCATCCTCCAGCACCTGGGGCGTAGCGAACAGCGGCGCCCCCATCCGGGCCGCCAGGGCAATCGCATCGGAGGGCCGAGACGACACGGTTACCTCATCGTCTCCTCTGACCAGAACCAGATCGGCGTAGTACACGCTGTCACGCAGTTCGGTCACGACGACCCGGGCGACACTCGCCCCCAATGATTCAGAGACCGTTTTGAGGAGATCGTGAGTCAGGGGTCTTTGTGGCACGATGCCCTCTAGGGCGTAAGCGATGGCGGTGGCCTCTACGGCCCCAATCCAGATGGGGAGATAGCGCGACCCGTCGGCTTCCCGGAGAAGCACGATCGGCTGGTTGGTCGGCAGCTCGATCCGGACCCCGATGAGCTCCATGGGGATTCCTTCGGTTTTCGGGCGGCTTGGGTCACTCATGTGGTCAGATTATCACCGTGGGCCCGGAACACCTTCTCGCCCAACGATGCGGAATCCGACTGAAGGCTGGCGAGATCGAGGACAACCCAAATCGACCGAAGATTCCGGTATTGACCTTCCCAGTCCAGCCCATAGCCGAGCAGGAACTCGTCACCGACCTCGAAACCGCGATATTCGAGCGGCACCTCGACTATTCGCCGGGGCGCCTTGTCGAGCAGCGTCACTGTCGCCAAGCTGGCTACGTCGCGCGTTTCCAGCAGCCGGCGCAGGTAGGACAAGGTAAGGCCCGTGTCGACGATGTCTTCAACAATAACGACATGCCGCCCCTCGAGCGAGATCTCGGTGTCCATGGCAATGCGGACCTTGCCACCTTCCCCGAACCGGCTGAGCGCCAGAAAGTCGACATCCAGAGGCGTCTCTACCTGCCGGATCAGGTCACTGAGAAACGGCAGCGAGCCGTGCAACACACCAACGAACACCGGTTCCCTGTCCCGATACTCCTCGGTCAGCTGTTTGCCGAGCTCTCGCGCCCGCGACGCAAGTGCCTCAGCGGAGATGACCTCGACGAACGGCCCGTTGTTGCCGGTCACCGGCTCACCACCGTCCGAGTCGAATCATCCATTGCCAAACAGCCAGTCCCAGTAATTGCTGGCCCATGCGAACGCGTCCGCCAGTTCCGGAAGGTGCAGGGGTTCGGCCGCTTCGAGGGGTACCCGGGCCACCTCTTCGTGGCCGATCGTGGCTACCACCACCACCCCATCGCCCTCGAACGCCGGAGTCAACTCAATCTGCGCGGCATCGTCGCGGTTGGCAAAGATCGAAACAGACTCGGTGGCAACCGCTTCCTCTTCTGCGGCGTCGGGCAGTCTGCGTCTGGCGTAGTCGACCCCGGCCACGATGAGCTCGACTACGCCGAATTCGCTGAATCCATAATCGAGCAGGGCAGCCGCGTCGGCGAAACGCCCGTCGAGAGTCGCCGATCCCATCACTACGGCATAGAGGAGGCGCCCGTCTCGTTCGGCCGACGCAACCAGCGTCCACCCCGCATCATCCGTGAACCCTGTCTTCACCCCGGTCGCCCCTGGATAGTCGTAGAGCAATCGGTTGGTTGTCCTGACTGTGCGTTCTTCGCCCTCCGGGGTAGGAGGCAGTGGAGCTTCCCGGGTTCCCACGATGGTGGCCAGTTCGTCGACTGCCATCATCGCCTGGGCCAACGTGAGCAGATCCCGCGCCGAACTGAAGTGGTTTTCCTCATCGAGCCCGTGCGGGTTGGCAAACCTGGTGTCGTCCATCTCCAGCCGGACCGCTTCGTCGTTCATGAGCTTGACAAATCCGTCGACTGTGCCGCCCACGTGCTCGGCCACCGCCAAAGCAGCGTCGTTTGCCGACCCGAGGAGCATGGCGTACAGAAGCTGTTGGACCGTCCACACCTCTCCGGCAATCAGGTCGATCTCGGCTTCGCCGACTTCCGGGGCTGTTTCACTGACGGTAACCCGCTCGAACCGGGATCCCTGCCCAGCGGCCAGCAGAGCCGTCATCATTTTCGTGGTCGATGCCATGGGGCGCCGTTGATCGGCGCTCTGTTCGGCCAGCACCCTATTGAAGGTTGCGTCGTACAGGATCCAGGTCTGCGCCGACACCTCGGGCGGCGACCCGGTGAACAACCCTTCGACCGGCACAGGCGGTAATTGGACCGCCACGGTGGGTGCAGTCGTCGCCCCCACCGGGACCATCACTCCCGCAAAAAGTGCCAGAGTGAGCGCAAGGAGGGCCAATCGACGCAGCACTAAGACTCCAACAGCCTGCGAAGCTCCTCGGTGAGGATGGCAACTCGCATCTTGCCCATTGCATCTGCACACCCGGCGAGGATCTCCCCGGCCCGCTGGCGAGCGTCAGGACTCCGGTTGCGGAGGAGCGGTGCCGTCAGTTGCTCCAGCAGCGACGAATCGCGTTCCGTCGATATGCGCACCGACCGCAGATGGCGTGGTTCAAGGCCATATGCCAAGAGCCGTTGCGCTTCGCGGGCTATCGCCAGCTCCTCCTGACTGAACGTCTCCTGACCTTGCTCGCCTTCGGGACGCAGGATCCCATGATCGATCAACTCAACGACCAGGCGTCGGGTGAGACCGCTGGCGCGAGCTATTTCGTCCAGTCCGAGGGGGACAGCCGCCGGAGCAAACAGCTTTTCCGGCGGCGGGCCCGACGGCGCCGGCATAACGTTCTCCTCGCCGCGCTCCCACATGGTCAGCTTCGACTTGATTACCTTGAGCGGTAGAAAGTGATCTCGCTGTTGCTGGAGGATGAACCGGAGGCGCTTGATGTCCTCTTCGAAGAACTGGCGATATCCGGAAGCACTGCGGTGCGGGTCGACCAATCCCTGGCTCTCCAGGAACCTCACTTTAGAAACACTGACATCGGGGAACTCGTCCTTGAGAAGGTTGATGACTTCGCCGATCGATACGCCGTCAATCATCACCGAGCGCCACGATCAGGTGGAATTTGCCAACGATGACTTCGTCACCGGGCTGGAGCACACCTCGATCTACCCTCTCCCCGTTGACGTACGTCCCGTTGGTCGAACCCGAGTCCTCCACGTCGAAGAGCTCACCTTCGCTCCGGAACCGGCAATGGTGACGCGATACCGTGATGTCATCGAGAAAGATGTCGCTATCGGGATGCCGTCCCACGGTGGTCGTACCTTCGTTGACCACAAAAGTCATACCTGCCCTCGGTCCCCGCTCGACCACCAGTGCATACCCGGCAACACCCGGAACGTGAGCTGCTTGGTCCGGGCTCAGGGCCGGATGGGCCGTGGTGGAGACAGGAACGAAGGTCACAGTGGCCTCGTGTTCCATGTCAGCACCGCACGAGGGACACACCACGACGTCCCCGTCGATCTCAGCGTGACAATGCGGGCACTCCATGGACGACATCGTAGTGGCCTCGCGGATAGGTCGGCTGCGTTACGCGATCAGGTTTCGGTATGCGTCGGGGGCGAGGAGCGCCTCCAAGCCAGAGGCATCACCGACGTCGATTTCTACGAACCATCCGGCCCCGTACGGATCGCTGTTGACGAGTTCAGGCTCGGAGGTCAAGGCTTCGTTCACGGTTCTCACCGTACCGGTCACCGGCGCGTAAACATCTGCTACCGATTTGGTGGACTCGACCTCGGCGACGGCGTCACCCTTGGCGACCGTCTTCCCCACCGCCGGGAGTTCGACGTAGACCACGTCGCCGAGCGCGTCCTGGGCGTAGTCCGAGATTCCCATCCGTACCATTCCGTCCTCGCCGACCAGCACCCACTCGTGTTCTTCTGTGTATCGCCTGTCGTCGGGTACGTACATCCCAACACATCCTCTCTCGTCTGGCAGCCAAGATTACTGCCGTCGCCTCTCACCGGTGACGGAACTTGGCTCGGATGTCGATTGCATACTGGACCGCCACCCAGTAGTAGAGCACCAGACCGATCATCCCAAAGAACCATCCCAAAACCAAGAACAGGTCACCGGCGACCCCGCCGGCTTTGAGATAGAACGACGGGATGGCACCGTACAAGATGAAGGTCGCTACCTTGCCCAGGTAACGCACCTCGAGCTTCTCCTTGAGCCGCACCCCGAGCACCAGTGCTCCCAGGGCGATCCCGGCTTCGCGGACGATCAGTGCCACACCCAGCCATAAGGGGATCACCGCAGCGATCATGCCTCCGATCAGAGCGGCGGCGATAGCCAGGCGGTCGGCGAGCGGATCGAGGAGCTTGCCGATCTCGGAAACCTGGTTCAGTTTCCTGGCCAGCACCCCGTCGAGCCAATCGGTCCATCCGATCACCAGGATCAGGACGCCGGCCGCTACGGGATCGTCACGCCCGAACAGCAGCCACCAGAACGCCCCAATGCCGGCCAGCCGGAGAAGCGAGATCACGTTGGGGATGGTGTAAAGACCGGCGTCGGTGGTCAAGCCGAATCCTTCACCAAATACCAGGCGCGGCTGGAACCAACGGGCTGGGCGTGCCCAAGGAAGAGGGTAGCGGTCAGGAACGCAACGGGCACCAGGATCATCTGTGACATGCGGCGGCTGATGTACTTCAGCATGCAGACCCTTTGAGGCGGGTGATCGGTCGCAGCAGAGTAGCAAATGGCCCATGCGCCCCGCCGAGAAGAGAAGAAGACCCCAATCCTCGCTGATCGCATGTTGACTGCGCGTCGCTGGTCAGTCGGCCGTTCGGACGTCGGCAGGCAGACCGTTGAGGTTCTGAAGGCCGGCCAGAGTGTCCGTGAAGGGGAACACCAGCGTGTTGCGGTACGCCTCGACAATCGGTATCTCGTACAGCACCACATAGGGGGCGTCCTCGACGATGATCCGGTCCAACTCCCGGACCGCAGCCCTTGCCGTTTCGACGTCGGTGGCAGCGAGCAGCTCTGCCACCAGCTCGTCGACACGATCGTTCACGTAGCCGGGTGTGTTGAAGCCACCTTGCGCCGAGTCCTGGTATGAGGCGAAGAACGACTCGTGGAAAGCCGGCAGGGCTGGGTCACGAAGACCCCAACCGAGGATGTACATATCCCAGTTGAGGGCCGCTTCACCCAGCGCGAAGGCCTTGTCGACGATCACCCGCAGGCCGGTCGGATTGGCCTTGACCGGAATACCCAGATTCGACGCCCATTCGGCGATCCACAAAGAGTAGGTCGACCGAAGGGGGTCGAAATCGGGTCCCTGCGCAAGCAGCTCCAGCTCAGGGACGGCGACACCCTCAGGGTCGGTGAGACCCGTTCCGGTACCGGCTTCCAGCTCCTCGTTTTCGGGATTCCACTCGGGTTCGACGGCCCATGTGAAGCCGTCGGTTTTGAGCAATTTCGTGGCTCGATTGAACCGCTCTTCGCTGGTCAGGCCTATGCAAAGTTCCTCAACGTCCGGGTTGGCCCAGAACGTATTGTCCGGGGGTACCAGGCCGTAGGTGGCGATCGCCGCACCTTGTGAGAGTGTCTGCATGAATTCCTTGTCGGTTACACAGCCGATCGCTTTGCGGAAGCCCTGATAACTCATCGGCGATTTCCGCATGTTGAACGCTAGGTAACGAAACTCGTTTGACACGTTCTCGACCAGGTTGAGGTTTGAGGCGGCATTGATCTGGTCCTCTAGACCTGAGTGGAGACCCAGGGAGGTGAGGATGATGTCGATCTCACCATTTCGCAGGGCGAGGATTGCCGCATTCTGGTCGGCATAGATCGAGTAACGGACACCGCTCGCATAGGGTCCGCTCGTCCACTGTTTCGTGATCTCACCTTCACCAGATCCGTTGTACACCTCGTCGAAACCCCTCGCATCGTTCGTCTGTCGGAAGGAGCCGTCGACATAGAACGTGTAGGTGGTGCCGGCGTAGTAGTCGTTGGTGTTCATTGTGTTTTGAGCGAAAGCGCCCGGCTCACGACCCACGTAGATCATCTGTCCGGCGGAGGGCTCGCCTTCTCCACTCAAGGCGTACAACTCGGCGCCCGGATCATCGCTGGCGCGAGCCTCTACGACTTTGTCGGCCCAGAAGTGCTCAGGCATGAATGGCGCCAGACCAACCCCGAATTGCCAGACGGCCAGACGCGGCTGCTCCGAGAACTCGATGCGCACGGTGTAGTCGTCCGGCGCAGTGATCCGCGAGATGCCAGCCTGAGCCGGTGAGGACTCGTCGACGTTGTCGGTTGCCGGATCGTCCTCAACCGCGTCGACCTGCAGCGCGAAATACTCTGGCCATCTCCCGCCCAGGTCGAGTTCCTTCATCACTTCGTAGGTGAAGACCAGATCGTTGGCTGTAACTTCCTCACCATCCGACCACTTCACACCTTGGCGAATTGTCTGCTCGACGACCCACACACCGCCCTCTTGGACCGCCTGATTCGGCTCTGTGTCGGCCAGTCGCGGCGCCAGAAGGATGTTCGGATAGGCCACCGTGAACAACGCCGGGTGGCTTTGTCCGAGCACATAACCGTTGTTGACGTCGGAATCTGGACCGACGTACGCCCAGAAATTGTCGGTGGTCAGATCTCCGACGATGCCGATCTTGTAGGTAAAGCCCTCGGCCGTGGGCGCGACCGTGGTGCTGGTGCTATCGTCGCCCGACGGAGCCGTGGTGGCGGTTTCTCCAGTCGCAGTGTCGCCGGTTCGCTCTGTGCACGCCGCTGCAACGAAGGCCAAGACGGCAACTACGACTAGCCGGCGCCACATCGAGAACTTTCGCGATGTTCTCACAGTGCAACCCCAACCTTTCTTCCGATTCCCATTGGTCGGGACCCGATCCGCTAGACGCGGGCAGTCCTCGAAACGCCCGCACTCTAGCCCCGGGCATGGTAGTGCCAACATGCCGATGACAGGTGGCTCCAGGAGTGCTCGGCAGGCGGGTCAAACGGAGAGGACCCCTAGGACAAAAAAGGGGTTCTCGCTGCGGGCTGTGACATGTAGCGTTGAGATTGCCCCGCCGGTCCTGGTTGCCTTCGACGAGATACTTGGGTTACCCGGTCCGGCGGGTTAGATCAATGAGGGTCCACCCTCGTTTCTTCGGAGTAGAGCCAGGCGATGATCTCGTCCCTCAGGAACCGGTATCGGCGGGAGCCGGGAAGCCGATACGCGGGGATATGGCCCTCACGGGGCACTTGACCCGCTTCATTCTCGGATAGCCCAACATCTCAGCCACCTGAGCGGAGGTCATAATCGGTGAGTGGTCGTCGAGCGATCACGGTTTTGCCCGTCCGGGAAGGCTACCTGTCACCTACGCGGCAGTGGCCCGAACAGCCATGATCAATTCCTCATGGATGCTCGGACCACCGCGGTAAGGCCCCTTAGCCGTCGACTATGACGCAGGATTGACCGAGAAAGCAAACGAAGCCGAAGGTGTTCTGAGCGATATCGCCGAAATCGCGGACTTCGGGCTTCTCGTATGTCAACACACCTCCTGCCCACGACAGGGCTGGTGTCGTGCTGTGTCCAACGTATCACCCGCCGCCCGGCGCGTCCCTGGGTCGATCGGATCATCTTGTCGCGAGCTGCCGACTCGCGCTACTACCTTTTGAGGGCTTTTCGATGGCGGGAGCGTAGGCGTAGGAAGTGACTTGACCTTCGTTGATCTAGGTCGACAAAAACTGCACCCCGTAACCGTGCTGTCTAGCTGTCGGCCAGTAACGGTTATGAGCGGCAGCTAGTTGGCTCGACCCGTCGTCCCTCAAGCCAACCCAGCACTTCGGAACGCCGGCTGACTCCGTCACGGAGGATGCACCCTGGCTTTGTCCGAGCGCATCCAGGCGAGCAGCTCGTCCCTGTTGAACGACCCTTCAGGGCACCAGGATCCCGGAGTGCCGGGGATGCGACCCTCCGGTGCCATCCGTCGCACCGTCTGGACGCTCGGGATCAATAAATTTCGGCAACATCGGCGGAGCCCATGATCGGCGGGTAGTCGTCGAAGGCAAGCGGTCGGTCCATCATGGGAGGCTACCTGTCACCAACGTGGCAGCAGCCCGAGTGTCCATCATGATTTCTGATGGCTACGCGGACCACTTCCGTGCCCGGCGGTCGGGGCGCGACTACAACGAACGACGGCTACCAGAGTGGTTCTTCGTCGTCGCCCTCGTATTTGCCTGAGCATCCGGAGAATTCGCCTTGCCAGCGCCCCCCATAGGTGTGCTCGGCAACCGAACCGAAGTCGCGGACTTCTGGTCTCTCGTAGGTCATTGCACCTCCCAATGCAGCGTCCCCATTAACGGCTGGTGCCGTGTATGCCAGAAACTATCAGAACCACTCTCTGTGTCAACGCTCTCCATTTCAACAGCCTACGTGGCAGTGGCCCGAACAGCCATGAGGGTTCTTCATGGCTGCTCGGACCACTCTCTACGCCCAAGGTTGGACGGGCTACCCGTCAACGAGGGCGTCTGTAGTGTCGTAGCAGGATTGACCGGGCCAGCAGATATCGGGACCCGGAACGATGTAGGTGTGCTTGGCGATGTCGCCAAGATCGCGGACTTCTGGTTTCTCGTATGTCATTGCACCTCCCAGTGCAGCTAGCCCCAAACCGTCAGAGTGCGGCTTCACTATCGAACTTATCACTAGACCACTCTGCGTGTCTCTAGGTCGATGGGATCATTTGTCGTGAGCTATCGGAACTAGTGCTACCGAATCGTCCTGCCGGGGTTCACGAAAGGCGGCTGCGGCAAGGATCGGGCCGTCGATTTCTCGGGCACCGGTATCAGGAGCAGGGGCCTCCCGGCCACAGGTCGCCTAAGGGACAGGCCCAGGGTCCGGGGGCATCGGTCGTCTGGCCCCACGGCACGCTGACAGGTCCGGGGGCGCTCGGGAATGCCTGCGACCTCAAGGGGTCATTGCCCCGTTGTCGTTCTCACCGCTTGCTCTCCGGAGTGAACGTAACCACGCAGATCACCCCGATCTCGCGCCACATCGCACGTTTCGCCTATCCGTCCGCTATCGAAGCCTCGTGCGCTACCTGCCCAGCTGCGCAGCGACCGCGGACCGTGGCGAAGTCGTTTCGCCCGATGCGCTCGATCTGCCGGTTCGGCTCGGAGCCGATGAGGTCGTCTAGGCGTTCGGGTGGCGAGATAATGCGCTATCGAAGCCGGCGGGTTCCACAGGTCGGCAGAGCTGACGAGACCGTCTGGTCTTGCGCCATCATCAGTAGCCTCGAGGGGGTCTTGGCCCCGGGGGAATTCGGACCAGCTCCCTCTTCCCAGTGGTCGTGGCAGGACCGATAATCGAGGTGTGTGCGGTTCGTGTCCGCGGCCCGCATCATCGGGCGACGCGTAGAGCCCTTGGGGTGACGCGCTGAGGTCCTGCAGGCGCCGTCACCTCAGAGAAGGTCGTTCATCGGAGCGCACGGATGTGAGAAGGTGATTGAGGTGGAGCCGTTGCTTTGGAGGATCAGGGTCGCCGTTCCGTGGGTCATCGTTGCGGTGGGCATGTCCGCCGGCACGTTGCTGGGTTTGGCGTCACCGGGCACCCTCGGTGAGGTCACGGCGGGACGCCTCGGAGATATGGAGATCACCGCAGGCCTGCTGATCCTTCTTGCCCTGTTCTGGTTCGTCCCGTTGGCGATGGCGTTCCTCACGCTGGTCTTGCGGGATCCCGTCATCAATCGGTACGCCAATGCGGGTGTGGGTGTGGTGGTCACCGGGATGTGGGCCCGGGATCTGATCGAGCATCTGGTGGTGGGCGGCGGGGAGTTCAGCGGTGGCCCCCTCGTCGCGCTGGCCACGATTGTGGCCGGACTGGCGATCCTGTGGCATGCGTGGAAGTGGCCCAAAGTTCACTACGAGGAACCGTTGGTTGAGGAGGTGACTTCGATGACGCGCGGCCCATACGCCGGTCGCCTGGACCGCGGCGAGCCACTGGCGGACCCGACCCGCGCCGGAGTAGAGGGGTGCGCGATGCGTCGGTGGATTGTCTTGGGGTGGGTGGCCGCGGCCGTGGCGGGCATCTTCGTTGTCGCGCCCCGGTCGAAGGGTGCGCCGGGCAAGGGGTGGCGCAGGGCATTCTGGACCGCGTGGGTCGGGGTGCCGACCGGTCGGCTGGGGAGGTTCGGCGCCCGGGTGCTGGCGATGAGGCACTCGTTCTACGCGGCGATGGCCGGGGAGCTGGCCCTCCAGCCCGACGATGACCTGCTGGACGTCGGTTGCGGGTCCGCGGGGTTGTTGACGGAGCAGGCCTCGCACGTGCGCTACGTCGCCGGCTTGGACCTCTCGGAGATCCAGCTCGGGATGGCTCGACAGCGTCTCGCCGACCGCATCGCCGCCGGGACGGCTGAGATTGTCATGGGCGATGCCATGGCGCTGCCGTGGGAGGACGGACGGTTCAGCGTCGTCGCCTCCCTGAACTGCGTGAAGTTCATCCCGGATCCTCAGCAGGCGTTGCGGGAGATGTACCGGGTCCTCCGCCCCGGTGGGCGGGCCGTGCTGACGTTGGACCAGAGGATCCGGGACCAGGATGAGTCGGGCAAGGTCGACGCTTGGGGCCAGTGGCAGTGGAGCGATGCCGGCGCGCGGCGGCTGATGGAGGGGGCCGGCTTCGTCGACGTCGCCCTCTCCGTCCTGTCGGTGGTTACGAAGGAACAGCTCGTCCGGGGCACCAAGCCGGCCGGCATCGCCGCCGGTCGCTGAACTCGCCGAGACGCCCCTGGTTCGCGCAGGTCTCCTTGATCGGTGAAGTCGTTGGGTCCGCCATCGGTTCCACCGACAAGACCCGCTATGCGCTGCAACGAGCGCGACGACCGAACGCTCTGGATCACCAGCTCATCGTTGGTTGCGAGTAGGCGTGGGGTCTGCATCATCTGGGTCCAGACCTGTGCTTGGAGGGCGGCGATCAGGTCGTCGCGGGACCCAAAGTGGAGGTAGATCGAGCCCTTGGCAACGCCGGTGGCAGGCATAGCTGGCCGCTGTTCCTGGGGTTCGCCGGCGCAAGAGGCGTCAGCGGATTCCTTGGTGTCCTGGTGGTGATCTTCCCTCTGGGAACGGCATGGTTGCTTTGGCGACCCTTCCGGTGCTCTCATGGATGGTCGACGGCCCGGCTATCCTTCCGGTGGCGGCCGGGGCCATGTCGCTCCTCACGCTGGCGAAGCGGATCGAGGCGAACCGACGACCCTTGCCACCCCCTGACCCGGATCGACGCCGGGTCATAGTCCGCAGGATGCTCTTCGATCGGGACACCCGTCCCCCACCGATTGGATCAACCGAACACCCGACCAGGGGTTGATCTGCAACCGGCGATAGGGCGCTTTGAAGAATCGGACCGGACCGTTGACCCTGGCCATCATCCGGGGTATGTGTCACCATGAACCGGTGCTTCGCCTAGATGGACTCAGCAAACGATTCGGTGACGTCATCGCTCTTGCCGACTGCAGTCTTTCCGTGGCCCCCGGACAGATGCTTGGTTTCCTCGGCCCCAACGGCGCCGGCAAAACCACCGCCATGCGCACGATCTTCGGGCTGGTTCGACCGGATAGGGGCCGGGTAACGTGGGAGGACAGCGAACTGACAACGTCCGTGCGCCGGCGGATCGGCTACATGCCAGAGGAGCGAGGGCTGTACCCGAAGATGCGGGTCCGCAAACAACTGGTGTACTTCGGACGGTTACACGGTCTTGACCTTCCCAGCGCCGAGCAAGCAGTCGACCGTTGGCTGGAGGTATTCGATCTCACGGATCGAGCCAACGCGAAGGTTGTGGAGCTTTCGCACGGCAACCAGCAGCGCGTGCAGTTGGCGGCTTCGCTGGTTCACGACCCCATGCTCTTGGTGCTCGATGAACCCTTCGCCGGACTCGATCCGATTGCCGTGGTGACCATGGCCCGGATTCTGCGCGAGCAGGCGGAGCGAGGGATTGCGGTCTTGTTCTCGAGTCATCAACTCGACCTGGTTGAGGACCTTTGCGACGACGTTGCCATCATCAATGCCGGACAAGTCATCTTGTCAGGCCGGGTGGCGCAGCTTCGATCGGCGTCGCCGAAGCGTTACCTGGAGATCGCCACGTCCGGGCCGGTCGATCCGTCATGGATTGACCAGCTTCCAGGTGCGAGTCTCGTTGAGAGCCGGGATGACCGGATCCGGCTCCTGGTTGATGAGGACGCAAATCTCGAGATGATGGCCTCCGCCGCCACCCAGGCCGGAGAGATCTCATCGTTCACCCTAGAACCTCCCCGCCTCAGCGAAGTATTCACCTCGGCGGTGGGCCGATGAGAGAACGCACAACCATTGTGCTCGCCATGGGCCGGGAACTCAACGCTTGGAAGAAACCCTTCCTGATTTCCTCGGCGGTTGTGCTAGCGGTGGTGGCAATCGGCATGACGGCTCTGGTTCTGAGCAGCGGGGGCGACCAGACGGTCACCTACCAACTCGGTCTGGTCGACGACCCCCCGGCTGCCGTCGAGCGAGACATCCAGGAACTCCTCCACCCCGATGGACGCGTGATGACCGAGCGCTTTCCATCCCTGACCGAGGCAGAAGCGGCCCTAGCCAACCGAGAGGTCGACGCACTGGTCGTCGGTGACGACGAGGTCGTGTGGGGACCGAGTACCTCCAACGGATTGGCGAATGCGGTGTGGCTGGCGGTTTCCAATCAGCAAGTCCGTGACACGGCTGCCGGCTTGGGTCTCACCGCCGAAGAGGCCAATCGGCTGATTCATCCTGAAATCGAGTCCCGGGCGGTCGAATCACCCGAAGCCGGTTCGGTCGCCGACGAGGTCCTGGCCGCCATCTCGGTGATCCTGATGTTCATGGCCATCCTCGCATACGGCCAATGGATCGGCTACGCCGTCGTCGAGGAGAAGGCCAACCGGGTCGTCGAGTTGCTGTTGGGAGCCATCAAACCCCACCACTTGATGCTTGCCAAGGTATTGAGCATCGGTCTGCTCGGGTTGGTTCAGATCGTCGCGATCGGGACACTGGCACTCACCATCGGTCTCGCCAGCGATCGACTAGAGATCCCGGCTGCCTCGGCATCGATCGTCGTCTGGGTCATCGTCTGGTTCCTTCTCGGGTACGCCTTCTACGGATCGTTGTATGCCGCCGGAGGGTCACTGGCCTCCAACAACCAGGAGGCCGGCAGTGTTATCGGCCCGATGAGCATTCTGGTCGGTATCGGCTACGTTCTCGGTTTGATAACCATTTCGGGGGGCGTCGACACGCTGTTGATCCGGGTGACGTCATTCATCCCCTTCTGGGCGCCCATGCTGATGCCGGGCCGGATCGCCAGAGGTTGGGCAGAGAACTGGGAGATCGCCGTCGCCCTCGGCGTGATGATCGTCGCGGGCCTGACCATGATCCGACTGGCCGGACGCATCTACGTGGGAGGCGTGGCGCGGGCCACGTCCAAGGTTGGCTGGCGGGAGGCGTTTCGGACCGGCACCGATCTGACCGAGTAGGTCGCCACCAAAGCGGCGACGCTATACGTCACCCGGCGTCGGGTATCGGCCCCTTCGGGCACCGAAAGCCGGAGCGGGCTCAGTGACGGCATCTCTCTGGGCATCACGCATCCTTGACCCAACAGAGGCAGAAGGGATGCCCCGCCGGGTCCGCATAGACTTGGAAGTTGTCGGGTGCGTCGGTTTCGGTTGCCGCCTGGAGCAGCGTTGCGCCCCGTGACATCACCTCTTCGTGGGCCGCATCTATGTCGTCGATCCAAAGGTCGAGGTGGATCTGCTGCGGGTTTCCATGGGGCCAGTCGGGCGGGATGTGATCAGGTGCGAGCTGGACTCCCACCATTGGCCTGCCGTCGACGATCACCATGTGCCAGTCTTCCTCAGCGTCGATCGTGCCCCCGAGGAGCCCGGCCCAGAAGTTGCTCTCGGCGGTCAGGTCAGCGGCGTCGAACACGACGACCTGGTGATTGATTCTCACAGCGTCATCCTTTCCAGGAAGCGAACACCATCACGTTCCAACGAGGGTATCGGCTCACTCGCCACTTTGGGGCCTGCTCATACAGACGCCGAACACCAAGATGCGTTGTTCGATCAGATCATTCTCTGAACGCGCCGACACCCGCCCATATCGCCATTTCGGGAGCGAGAACGAGCGCCAAGCAGCGGCTCCGTCTCCATTGTTTGGGAAGGCTTAGGCGTTCCGGTCATGCCGGCGTGGTGGATCTTCGAAGGATCTGTCGGCTACTGAAAACAACCATGAGGATCTGCGGCGACCTCCGGGTTTTGCCGGAGATCTTATTAGCCCTTACATAACGAAGCCTCCTGCGCTACCTCCCCAGCCCCTGGCGAGCACGGACCGTGGCTAGCGTCGCTGGCTGGTGCGCCCGATCTGCCGGTCCAAGCGTGCTGGTCGATGCGCGCTATCGGCCCGGTCGGTGAGCGATTTGCTGGCTCGGTACAGATCCGTCGACGGACCTGGATGGGCATCGCGCGTTGTGGTCCCTGGCGGCTGGCGTTGGGTCGCCTACGGGTTGTAGGCGATCATCTCCCTCAGTTCGGCTTGCGGGTACCAGGAACCGGCTGCCATCACGCCGCGGAGTTGGCTTTCGATGTAGGTGATGTCTTCAAGCGGGTTACCGCCGACCAGCAGGAGGTCGGCTCGTTTGCCGATCTCGATGGTGCCGAAGTCGTTGATCCCGGTCATTGCCTCAATGGCGGCCGAAGCATTCACGGTGCCTGTCTGGATCGCCTCGTAGGGGGTGAGCCCGTTGCTGGTGAGGATGCCGAGTTCGTCATGGATGGTGTATCCGGGGATCAGGCCCATGCCTCCAGAGCCGGCATCCGTGCCGAGCACCAGCGTGATGCGGGCCTCGTGTAGGGCGGCGAGCAGCCTGAGGTCGATTGCATACCGCACCGCTGCCTTGTCCTCGTTCCCGGCCCACTGCACCTGATGTTTCTCCTCACCGGCCAGGAAGACAGCGAGGTAGGACTCGGGCAAGTACTTCGACTCCTCTCGCGCCAAAAATCCATCCGGCCGCAGTAGTTTTTCGACGATGACATCGGCCACGACCAGGGTGGTGGCAACGGGGATTCCGGCGCCGTCGAGCGTGGCGACCACCTGGACGACCCGCTCGCCCAGCAGGTCGTCGAAGCCGGGCGCCTGCAGCTGTTCGTCGAATCGCTCGAACACGTAGGGGAGCCAATCGTCGAGTCCGAGCTCGACAGTGCGATCCAAGTCCAAGAGCTCGAAGTCGAGCTCCTCGATGTGGGCAATCTCGTTCATCCCCTCGGCCACGACGCCATTGAGACCACTGCGAAAGGGATGTGCCCGATCGTGTACGCCGACCTCTGCCGGACCGCCGCCGTTGTTTCCCGGAACCCCCCTGCACTGAGAAACGAGTACAGCTTGATGAAGTCATAACCCACGCCTAGCTGATCCTCGACGACCCCGTCGAGATTCTCCGCATCCAGGTAGATGGTCGGTCCGGCTGTGAAGATCTTCGGTCCGCGGCGGGTGCCCGCGTTGACGGAGTCCCGCCACTCAAGGACGAACGGACCTTCGGCGTTCAGGTTGCGAACGGTGGTCACGCCCTTGGCCAGGTACAGTTCGGGTACCGGCCAGGCATCACTCAGATGAATATGCATGTCGGCCAGGCCCGGCATGAGATAGGCACCCCGGCCATCGATGACGACCGCACCGTCCGGCACGTCCACCTCGCTGGAAGAGCCGATCCCGACGATTCGATCGGCTGCAACCAACACGGTCTGGTCGGGCACCGTGACGTTGGCAGTCATAGGTACCAGCACGACGTTGACGAAGGCAGTGACCGGCTCTCCCCCGGTAGCAGAAGCAGGGCCGGTCGTGTCAGACACCGAGGTGCCGGTTCCCCCATTCCCGCATGCTCCGGCGACCAACACGACAATCAACAGCGAGACCCTCACGCGACGCATTCCCGACCTCCTACCCCAAGGTCGCGCCGACACCGGCGCAACACCAGAGGCATTCGACCCAGCGACAGACCGTCACACAACAACCCAATCAGCGCCCACACCAGAGTCTGTCGGGAGCCTCTCCGACCCGTCGACACCGATGTGCTGTTGGCTGGGAACCGGACGTAGAAGCAAAGAGTCGGGACCTTCAGCCGGGCGGTGCCGCGGGTTATCTCGCCGACGAAGAGCCCATATTGGTCCGGAGGAGCTGATTCAGTCGAACACGTCGGTCGGGACGGCCATTACCGGCCGGTCGCTGGAGAGGAGCAGCTCCTGGAGAACGCTGCCGAGCAGAAACTTCCCCACCCGGGAGCGGTGGCGCATGCCGATGACCAGTGCATCGACGTTGTTCTCGGCGGCCACTTTCTGGATTTCGTCCACCGGTCTACCGATTCGGGCTATCGCCGTGATGGATGACAGCGCCACGCCGAGTTCCACGAGGCCCTTCTCGAGGTCCCGTTCGGTTTCCTCCAGCATCACGTCGACGTACTGGCTTGGCCCGGGCCTGTGCCGGCGATCCTCCTGCTCCTCTTCCGTAATGACGTGCACGACGTGCACCTCCCCGCCGGTCTGCTTCACCAGCCCGGCGGCGAACCCGAGCACCTTGTCGGAGCCGGGGCCCATGTCAACTGCCACCAACACATTCATGGTTGTCTACGTCTCCTGTTCGTCTACTCCAAGGCTACACCAGGAGACCCGGGCGGGTTCCGGACATGCTTTGGGGATGGACGACCCGGCAGGGCCCGCACCTCGGGGTGGCGACGAAGGGGCCAGATAGCGCATATCGACGCCCCGGTAGGTTTGACACACTCAGCAGAAAGAATCCGATAACCGGCAGATAGGTGCACGTCAAGGATGACGATCGTCACGGTGAGTGTTCGAGACCGCGCTCGCGGAGGTTCCGATCCAGCGCGCTCGGAGGAATGCTGGTTCTTGGTCGGTATCTGAAGTGCCTACCGCACAGGTGCTCGTGGCGTGGCAGCGACGCTGCTCCTTACTCGCACATGAGCCCAGCGTCGACGGTGATGAGGACCCCCGTGTCCTGACTGAGTTCGACATCGCTATCTCCTCCGTACCACCAGCACATGGGGTCGGTGGTTTCGGCTTCGGCGATGATGAGGTACTGGCCGGGTTCGGCTAGTAGTGCGAGCCGGCCATCTTGGTCGGTTACACCCTCGAAGAGGACGATCCCGTTGGGCTCGCCTCCCGCCAACACTGTGATCCGGGCGTTAGCGATTGGATCACCCGATTCGAGCCCGTAACCGCTGAAGGCGGGACCTACCCGCACTTGAACGGCGGTGGCGTCGCCGATGTTCGGACCGTCATCGTCGCCCTGGCTCGCCAACGCCACCCCGCCTGCCGTTACGGCGATCACGAAGGCGGCGACTGCAAGCCCGAGATCTGGAGATCCGCACTGTGTGGTCGATACTGGGATCCATCGTGTGCCAGCGCATGGACGGTCGGGCGTTGATGGCCAGCTCTACGACCGCCATGGCACGCGCCCGGCCGAACAGTCGACGAGGGGGCTCCAGCTCATCCATGCGTCGTGTGAAGCTCAAGAACACAACCCGACACTAACCAAAGCGCCGAAACCCTTCCGACCGCCCAACGCCAGGCCGGGTATCTGCTGATCGGTGCCCATCTAGGAGCGCTCTGGTGCCGCGACCGGGACCGGGGTTTCTCACATTCGGATAACGAGAGGAGCGCCCCGAGGGGCGCCCCTGATCGTTCGATGGTGGTTGGTCTACCAGAACACGCCGGCGGCCAGCGGGATCGGACTGGTGATCGTCGCGTATTGACCGCCGGGCAGATGAAGACCGGATAGTCGTCCCCGCCCGGGGGTGCCGCGCTTGCCGTCACCGGGAACACCGTCAGCACCGTCAACACGGTCAGGACCAGCATGGTCCATCGATTCTTCCGCATGGATTCCTCCTTCTATAGCGGTGGAGCCGTCGAGCGGTCGAGGCTCGACATCCCGACGGCGCCAGTCCTAGCAACCGCCATGAGACGACTTCACTGCCCGAATGGTCGTAGCCCCGACAGTCTTGACTCGCGTGGTAAGGAGGATCGAGTAGAAGTCCAGCTGCGACGCTCAGAACTCCGGGTCTTGTGATCGCGTCCGATCATGGATCCTCTTCCACGGAACGTGACCGCACCCGAGCAGACACCGAGCGCACGAGGTGCCTGATAGGTGACTAGGTGTGCTGTGGGAGTTTGTCCCGTATCGTTGTAGGGGTCCCGGTGGGTGTGGCTCTCGAGGTGCCTGCCACCTTTGGGTTGGCTTTCTAACGAAGCGAGCCTCGCTGATTCTGTGGGCACGAAACGGGTGTCTGCGGTGTCTTTGTTAGTGAGGGACAGGGAAGAGGACTGTGCCGTGGCTCGGCCTGACGTGTCGCAACTGGATGAGGAGGCTCGGCTCTTTTCGGACCTCTACGGCCCGCTGCGTCGTTTCGCCGCGGTGGTGGGACCCATCGACGTGGATCCGGATGATCTGTTGCAGGAGGCAGTGGCCCAGTTACTGCGGCGGAGGCGACTCACTGAGCTCGACGAGCCCGGCGCATACATTCGGAGGACGATGGTGAACCTGGCTGCGAATCATCGCAGGCGCTTTGCCAGGCGGCGCGGCGCCCTGGCTCGGTTCGGAGCGTCCTCGGCATCCGCCAATGACGTGTATCCGTCCGATCTCAACGATCTGTTGCGGCTTCCGCCGCCGGAGCGGGCCGTGCTGTATCTGTGCGAGGTGGAGGGATACCGCTACGCCGAGATCGGACGACTGTTGGGCTGCAGCGAAACGGCGGCACGGAAGAGAGCTTTGCGGGGACGGCGACGTCTCCACGAGGCGTTGGTGGGGGAGGTTGCTGATGGGTGAAGAGCTGACCCGATCGTTGACCATGCTGGCCGAGCGCGGGGTGCCTCGAGGTGCCGCCGAAGTGCTGGACGGTGCCCGTCGCATCGCGGGCCGCGGGTCGGTTTCGGGCCGACCGGGGTGGCGACGGGGTATGGCGGTGGCGTTCGGAGCAGCCGCGGTTGTGCTCCTGCTGGTCGGGGCCGTGATCCTGTTCGTTCGACCGTTCAGCGCTGAGGAACCGGCACCGATCGTCACCGAGCCGCCCGCGGTGACGACGACTGTTTCGCCGGGCACGGAGTCTGCTGGTCTATTCAACGATGTACGTGACTTGGCTTTCGCTCCCGACGGGCAGCTGTGGGCGGTAACGAGCGCCGGTCTGGTGCGGTGGGACATCGCAACGAGCACGCCGGTCACCTTTGGCGAGCAGGACGGTGTTCCGTCGAGCAACGTAACGGCGCTCGACATCGCACCGGACGGCACCGTCTGGATAGCCGGAAACGACTGGATCGGTCGCTACGACGGCTCGTGGCAGGTCTTCTCACCGGCGAACGTCCCGGAGCTCGATTCTCAGCTCGGCTTCGATCTGGTCGTGGACCGCAATGGGGTGGTTTGGGTGATCGAGGGAAGTGAGTATCTCCTCAGGTTCGACGGCTCTTGGACGGCCGTTGCACCCTCTGCGGGCGAACGCATCGATCCCCTCACCGGTGGGGAAGATCTTGCCACCGCACCGGACGGCACGCTGTGGGTCAGCACGACTAACAAAGGCGTGGTTGCCTTCGATGGGACGACCTGGCAGCGATACACCGAAGACGACGGTGCCCCACAAGGGCCGTCGAACGTGGCCGTTGCGCCGGACGGGTCCATCTGGTTTGGGAGTGGTCGGTCTGACACCCCGGGCAGGGGTATCGCCCGTTTCGATGGGAGCACCTGGACGGTGTTCACGGTCGATGATGGGCTGCTCTCCAACGGCGGTTCGGTGGTTGCTGCGCCCGACGGCACCGTGTGGGTGGTGCACCACGAGATCGGACCGAAAGGCCTCTCTCGGTTCGACGGTTCGACGTGGGCGACCTACCCGGACCTTGACGAAAACCTTGACGAAGGCGTCAGGGGCGCCGCCGCGGGAGACGGGTCGCTGTGGCTGTCGGGCGCCTCCGGGATCGTCGGCTTCGACGGCACGGATACGACCCTGCTGGTCGTCCCGCCCGAGCTCGCTCCGCAGCGATTGCCAGCCATCACCCTGACTCCAGCCGCTGATCAAGTCCCCGTGCGGGTTTCCACGATCATCGGCGCCCTCGAATTCACCACGATGCAGTTCCCCGTCGGACACGGGCTAGGGCAGCTCGCCGGCACCCGCCACGGACCGGTGGCGATCGACAGTTTCACCACGCTGCGCTGGTCCACCGACGGCGTGACCTGGGGGGCCATCCTCCCTACCGTCGATCCTTGGCGAATCACCACGGCCAATGAGGGCTTCATCGTCCATGGAGAAGAGCTTGCGCGATACGCCTGGGACGGCAGTCGATGGACTGGAGTGTCGATCGTCGATCTTCCCGGTGCGGTGAGGTACATCGCCTTGGGCCCACGGGGAACGGTGGCGGTGAGCGAGACCGGGATCTCCTTCTCGACCGAGCCCACGGTCTACTACTCGACCAACGGGGTGAGCTTCGCCCCGGCTGAGGCGGGTCCCAACAGGGAGCTTCTCACCACGGACAAGGCGTCTTGTGTCCAGAGCGGATCGAGTTCATACAGCGAGCCGCCTCAATTCCACATCGGCCCGGTAATGGCATCGGAAGCGGGGTTCGTCGTGCTCACCCCGGCCCATCCCGACAACTGGAGCCGAACGCCAATCTGTGAACCACTTCTCTGGTTCTCTGAGGATGGCAACAGATGGGAGCTGCTCTCGTCGCAGTCCCCCTTCGGCGAGGGGGCGATCGTGCACAACATCGCCGAGCATGCCGGCCGCTTCGTTGCGATCGGTGCTACCCGCGACCCCGAGGGAGATCCAGAGGGAGCTGTCTGGTTTTCTGATGACGGTGTTTATTGGCAGCGAGCAGACGTCGAGCTGGAATCGGCAGAGGGTATTGCCGGCGGCGATCTCGGATGGATTCTCACCGGGAATTCCCAATTCTCCGCCAGCGAGGACGGCGCCCCAGTCGGCATGTGGTTCTCTGCTGACGGCGCTACCTGGGATGGTCCGTACGAGGCCCCGCCGACGTTCGCATCGGTCTACTTCCTTCCCGAGCTCGCCGTCGGCACCGACGCAATCTACGGGGTTGGAGGAACGCACGACACCCTGGTCATCGGCCGGCTGCAGGAATGAGAAGGAAACATGAGAACACCAAGCTCCAAGAAACCCGCATTCAACGTGGTGGTGGCAATGGCCGCCTTCTCAACCCTCATGTCAGCCTGCTCGTCGAGCGGCTCTGCTTCGTCGATGCCCAAGCCGATTCTGTCGGAAACCGAGGTCCAGCAATTACGGGATGAGGCTGGGGCATTCGCCGATCGGAGCATCACTGCGTGGCCGGATATCGACGCCTTCGTCGCTGACTACGCCGAAGACATCAGGGGTGCCGATCCGACCCATAGCGACTACTGCTGCAAAGGCAAGGACGCCACCGTCGCCTACTGGCGTCGATGGGCCGCGATGAGCGACTACACGATCAACGTGACCGGTATGTACCTGTCGGCGGACGGTGCCGCCTACGAGGAGGCCTGGCCGGGGCTATGGCCATCCGACTACGGCTTCTCCGTGCCCGGGCCGCGCGACCCAGAGGGATCACACGCTCTGGACATCCATCGATTCCGAGACGGTCAGGTCACCTGGGGCGAGGTCTGGTACCCGCCAGATGAGAACGAACGCTTCGGCTTCGGGTGCTTCGCAATAGACGGCTGCCCATCGATGCAGGAAACGGTCGACCGGTACATAACCGCCTGGTCATTGCGTGCTTCGAACGCCGTGGCCGCTCTCTACAGCCGCGATGCCGTCTTCACCGACAGTCTGCTGGGTCTTGAGGCCACAGGTGCCGACGAGATCGGTGATCTTGCCGCGGGACGATTCGGATCAGCAGCGGACCTCAGCATAGAGGTGCTGGGTCTCTACGCCTGGACCGACGGACATTCCCCGCCCACCGAAGCCGCCCCCGATCGAGGACGCCTTGTCGGTGTGGCCATCCACTACCGAGCCGAGGTCGACGACAACGGCGTCGCGGGGGTTCAGGAGGCCATCACGACTCTCCACCTCGGCACCCTGCACGAGACATCTTTCGACGCTGACCCGCAGGGACTGATCCACATCGAGAACGTGTACCACGAGCCGGCGACCTTGCTGGCGGCGCTCCAAGAGTGAGCTGCAAGACGGCGCGATCAGCGACTGCCGCCCATAACGACAGCAGCGGCAACCCCGGATAAGTCCGAGAAGGCGTCGGTCTGTGGCCTTTGGAAAGCGAGATCCAAGTCAAGCTCAGAGCATCGGGGGGGGGTAGG
>Ga0224512_10000484_pt1 | contig 42320 bp, 31 predicted proteins | sample SF_May12_sed_USG_4_FD_169103 | JGI IMG/M metagenome (GOLD analysis project Ga0224512, IMG submission 169103) | Sediment microbial communities from San Francisco Bay, California, United States - SF_May12_sed_USGS_13 | ecosystem: Environmental > Aquatic > Marine > Sediment | place: USA... | reverse complement strand
CTCCCATGACCGACCCGCTCTGGCAGGATCCGTATCCGCTCGGCAAGGACGAGACGCCCTACCGACTCCTGAGCGAGGCGCACACCTCCGTCGCCCGCTTCGACGGGGCCGACGTCCTGAAGATCGAACCCGCCGCCTTGACCATGCTCGCGCGCGAGGCGATGCGCGACGCCTCGTTTCTCATGCGGCCTGGCCACCTCGCCCAGGTCGCCGCGATCCTCGAGGATTCCGACGCCAGCGACAACGATCGCGCCGTCGCCCTCGCGATGCTGCGGAACGCCGAAGAGTCGGCCCACATGGTGCTCCCGTTCTGTCAGGATACCGGCACCGCCACCGTGTTCGCCAAGAAGGGGCAACGCGTCTGGACCGGCGTGCGGGACGAGGAGTACCTCACGCGCGGCATCTGGGAAACGTATCAGAAAGAGAACCTCAGGTACTCCCAGACGCTGCCCATCAATCTCTACCAGGAAAAGAACTCGGGCACCAACCTGCCGGCCCAGATCGAGATTCACGCGACCGACGGGATGGAATACACGCTGTTGTTCGTGGCCAAGGGTGGCGGCTCCGCCAACAAGACCTATCTGTTCCAGGAGACCAAGGCGCTCTTGAACCCCGAAAGCCTGGAACGGTACCTCGCGGAGAAGATGCGCACACTCGGCACCGCGGCGTGCCCACCGTACCACTTGGCCTTCGTGATCGGCGGCACGTCGGCGGAGACCTGTCTCAAGACGGTGAAGCTCGCCACGACGGGATATCTCGATACACTGCCGATCAGCGGCGACCGCTACGGACGGGCGTTTCGGGATCCCGAACTCGAGTCGCGCTTGCTCGAGGCGGCGTGGAAGACGGGCATCGGCGCCCAGTTCGGCGGCAAGTACTTCGCCGTCGACGTGCGCGTGATACGCCTCCCCCGACATGGCGCGTCCTGTCCCATCGGCATGGGCGTCTCCTGCTCCGCCCATCGCAACATCAAGGCGAAGATCACACGCGACGGGATCTGGCTCGAGCAACTCGAGCGGAACCCCGGCCGTTTCATCCCCGACCGCGTTCGCCGGGCGGAAGACGGCGGCATCGTGCGGATCGACTTGAACCGCCCGATGCGGGACATTCTCGCCGAGCTTCACCGGCATCCCGTGAAGACCAGACTGGCGCTCTCGGGTCCCATCGTCGTGGCGCGCGACATCGCGCACGCCAAGCTCAAGGAGCGGCTCGATCGCGGTGAAGAGCTGCCGCAGTACTTCAAGGACCATCCGGTGTACTATGCCGGCCCGGCGAAGACCCCGGAGGGCTTGCCGTCCGGGTCGTTCGGGCCCACCACCGCCGGCCGCATGGACTCGTACGTGGACCTGTTCCAGTCGCGCGGCGGCTCGATGGTGATGATCGCCAAGGGGAACCGCGGCAAGCAGGTCGTGGACGCCTGCCGGACGCACGGTGGCTTCTACCTCGGCTCCATCGGCGGCCCGGCGGCGATCCTGGCCAAGGAGCACATCACGAACGTCGACCTGGTCGAGTACCCCGAGCTTGGCATGGAGGCGATCTATCGCATCGAGGTCCAGGACTTCCCCGCGTTCATTCTGATCGACGACAAAGGCAACGACTTCTTCGCCCAATCATGACACGCCTGACACGCATCGCCGGCCTCGGACACTACGTGCCCCCCCGAGTCGTGACCAACCACGACCTCGAGCAGCTCATGGACACGTCGGACGCCTGGATTCAGGAACGGTCCGGGATCCAGGAGCGTCACTTCGCTGCCGACGACACGACCTGTACCGACATGGCCGCCGAAGCCGCGCGACATGCGCTGGACGCTGCGGGGTGGACGCCCGACGACGTGCAATTCATCGTCTTCGCCACCCTGTCGCCCGACCTCTTTTTTCCCGGCAATGGCGTGCTCCTGCAGCACCAATTGGGGCTCGGCGAGGTGGGCGCGATGGACATCCGGAACCAGTGCACCGGGTTCGTGTACGGCCTGTCCGCCGCCGACGGCCTGATCCGCATGGGCACGTACGACCGCATCCTGCTGATCGGCGCCGAGCTGCAGTCTCCCGCACTACGGCTCACTACGGAGGGGCGCGACACGGCCGTGCTGTTCGGCGACGGGGCCGGCGCCGCCTGCCTCGAAGTTACGGGCGGCAGGGATGGGAGCCACGTGCTGGGGCACCGCATGCACAGCAACGGCAAGTACGCCCTCGAGCTGTGCATCCGGCGCCCGGGCGCGGCCAATCGGCCCTGGATCTCCAAGGAGATGATCGACGACGGCTCGTCCGGCATCTACATGAACGGCCGGGAGGTCTTCAAGCACGCCGTCACGAAGTTCCCGGCGGTCATCCTCGAGGTGCTCGCGGATCACGGCGTCACGCCGGATCAGCTCGCGCTCGTGATCCCCCACCAGGCCAACATGCGGATCACCGAGGCGGTGCGGAAACGGCTCGACCTGCCGGAAGCGAAGGTCTACAGCAACATCCAGCGCTACGGCAACACGACGGCGGGATCGATCCCCATCGCGTTCTCCGAGGCCGTGCGGGCGGGCACGGTGAAGCGCGGCGATCTCGTGTGCCTGGCGTCGTTCGGGTCGGGATTTACCTGGGCCGCCAGCCTGTTGCGATACTGATCAGTCCGGTCTCGGCCACGCCGCGCCTGGCGGCACGCGAGCGGTACGGGAGGCGGGACCCTGGAACTCGGGAACACGCCCGGCCGGGAGCCGTCTAGCCGTCCAGCCCGAGCCCCTTGGTCGCCAGAATCCGCTCTACCGCTTCCCCGATCTTGTTGTTCGGCGTCGACGCGCCCGCCGTGAGCCCGATCCGCCGCACCGCGTCCAGCCAGCCTCCGTCCTCCCGCTCCTCCGTCTCATCGACCGGCTTGTGCCGGATCGTGCTGGTCTCGGGCGCGATGCACGCCCCGTCGGCAATGTGGTAGGTGCGGACGTGCTGCGCGCAGATCCTGGCGAGGTTGGTCGTGTTACTCGAGTTGTAGCCGCCGATCACCAACATCACATCGAGGGGCTCCTCGATCAGCTCCAGCACCGCATCCTGCCGGTCCTGCGTCGCCGAGCAGATGGTGTCGAAACTCCGGAAGTGGGCGTCCAGTGCATCGCGCCCGTGGCGGGCCTCGAGTGCCCGCCCGATGCGTGCGGCGATCGCGAGCGACTCCTTGGCCAGCATGGTCGTTTGATTGGCCACCCCGACCTTCGCGAGATCCCGGGCGAATACGAAGCCGTCCGAGACCCGATGGCGGAACAGCCGCTCCATTTCCTCCAGGTTGTCTTCCCGCTCGATGAACCGGCAGACGATCTCCGCCTCCTCCATGTTGAGGAGGATGAGGTACTTCCCACCCTCGTACTTCGTGACCTGACTGACGGTCGCCTTCGTTTCCTCGTGGTAGTGCTTGCCGTGCACGACCGACGTGAAACCGTCCTTGGCATACCGTTCGACGCGCTTCCATACGTTGAGCACCGAGCCGCACGTGGTGTCGACCACGACGCAGCCGATGGCCCGCAGGCGCTCGAAATCGGCGACCGACACGCCGAACGCCGGCATGAGCACGACGTCCTCGGGCCCGATGGTGGAAAAGTCGAAGGCCCCGTCGGGATCATAGCCGAGGATCGTGATGTCCAGCGCTTGGAGCCGCGCGTTCACATGCGGATTGTGGATGATCTCCCCGACGAGAAACAGCCGCCGGTCGGGGAACTTGCGGCGGGACTCATAGGCATACTCAACCGCTCGGTCCACGCCGTAGCAGAAGCCGAACTCCCGGGCCAGACGGAAGGTCAGATCCCCGACGGTGAGCGTGAAGTCTTCCGCCTTCAGCCGGTTCACCAACGCGCTGTGATAGCTCGCGAGATCGGATTCGATCTCGCGTTTCAGCCCAAAGCCTTTGCGGAAGTACGTAGACTCCATAAGGGTCAATGTAGCGTGGCGCGGAAAGGCGTCCACCGCCGCGTCACGGAGACTGCTTCCGGAGCGAGTCTTGCGCGGCTTGCGCTTGCTCGCACCAGTCAGGCGGAAGGGCCTCGACATCCACTCCGTGGAACACCCCGGCGACGCGCGCGCGCCGTTCGTTCACGATGTGCCGCACGGTCGCCGTGAACTGCCCACTCACACGCAGGTCGTCGAGACTGTACACCTCCACGCTGCCTTCCGCCGCTTGATACGCATCCGATGAGCGCTCCTGGAAGAACTGGAACCCCAGTTGCGCCGCCGGAGCCGCCGGCACCCCGGTCGAGTCGGCGATCTTTACCGGATATCCGCCCGTCAGGGGCCCCGAATCCGGCAGCTGCAGGAGCACGGAGCCCCCACTGCCCGGCTCCTCGGCCACCACCAGGATCATCGCGGGACGGGCGCAGCGACCCGCCCGCGCCGGCCAGGTCTTCTCGAAATCGAGAACTCCCACGGCTCGCACGGTCATCTGCCCGCCGCGCCGACCCGGCAGCGCCGGCATGGGCGGAAGCGTGGTGTCGCTCGCGGCCGCGATGGCCGCCTCGATCGAGTCGTCCGACGTCACGACCGCCGGCTGATCGGACCGCTCGCCGCCGCAGGCCACGACCACGAGCACGAGCGCGCCCGCATGGATTCTCATGCTTCCACTCCCTGGTTGAGCCCGAGGTGCCCCCGCACCTCCGCTTCCGTGAACGCAAACTGCTCCAACACCGTCCGCAGCTCGGCCGGCAGGGAACGCGACGTCAGCGTCTCCCGGTCCGTGCAGACGAGCACCTCGTGCGCCGTGGCGGCGAGCCGCCCGGCCTCGACGTGCAGCACCTCGAAACTCAGGGTGAGCGAGCTCCGCCCGAATTGGCTGACGTACGTGGCGACCCGCAACCGGTCGTCGAGCCGTGCCGGATACGTGAAATCGCAGTCGAAATGCGCCCGCGGAAGCCAGATGCCGAACCGATGGAAGAACTCCCCGTACGGCAGCCCCGCGGATCGAAACATCTCGGTCTCGGCGATCTCGAAGAACCGCACATAGGCGCCGTAGAAGATGATGCCCGCGTGGTCCACGTCGGACCAGCGGACGTATTCATCGATCGTGAAAGGGCGGCGCGTCATGGGCTTGGAACGTAGACAGTGCAGCGATGGGGCGCCACTTGGGACCGCGCCGCTCCCGCGTTGACCTAGCGCGGGGCCCCGAACAGCAGATCGAACCGAAAATCCCCCGAGGGGTTGAGGCCCACGGCACCATTGAACCGGAGCCACCCTCCGAAGAACGACAGCCCGCCGCCGACTCCGACGAGCGGGTCGAACCGGTCGCTGCCGTACGTGTCTCCCACATCGGCGAACACGACCGGGGCCACGAGCCAGTGACGGCTCAGGGCTACGTCGAGCTGGGCCGCCCAGATGCCCCGCCCGACGCGGGTTCCATAGTCGTACCCGCGAACCGTGGCCGGACCCCCCACGCGGAACCGCAACTGCGGCAGGCTGTCCCCGATGGCATGGCCCGTCGTGAGTGTCAGCGCCCCTGAGCGCCCGGTCAGGCGGAACGGGATCCTGGCGTTTAGCCACGCCCGCCCGCCCGCCGCGCTGTCGCCGACGAGCCCTTCGACTCCCAGCTGCACCCGGGACGCCCCGAGGCGGCGCGTCGGACGGACAGCGGTGCGCAGGAACGTGCCGGCGACGACGTCGGGATTGGGTGGGAGCACGCCGGACCCGCCGAGCCAGTCGTTCAGCGCCGACCCGGCTTCGGTCATGGCGCCGCGGTGCGCCTCCACACCGACCGCCAACTCGACGTCCGCCAGTGGGCCGCCGTACGGCGTGAAGCTCAGTCCGCCGCCGGTCACGAGGTAATAGTCCGCATCATCATGCCCCGCGAACAGCGCGTTGAGCGAGTTTCCCAACCCGAGCCCGTTGGTCCACGGTTCCGCCTCCACGAGCCGCCGGTGCGCGCGGATTTCGAGCAGCCCGGACGGCCCGTCGCGCCGCCACGTCAGGCCGCCGGTGGGGCGCAGGTCCGCGAGCCCGAGCCGACCGTCGAGGTGCAGCGTGGAGAACGCGACCCCGGGGCGCAGCACGACCCCCAACCCCAGGGACACGCCCTGTACGCGGTTGAACCGGGCGATGCGCCCGAGCTCGGCGAGATCCAGACCCCACGCCCGACGCCCGAGCCACTCGCCCGGGAGGCCTTCGGCGAGCCGGCCCAGATCCGCGATCGCGCGTCGGATCCGCTCCGAATCGCCGGCATCGAGATCCAGCGTGAGAGGCGCCGTCCAGGCAAACTGCTCCAACGAATCGAGCGGCGGAACGGTGATCTCCCAGCGTCCCGCGGTCCACGTTCCGCGGCGCGCATACCCCCACTGGTCTCGCGACCCCCGGTCGCACCGCGTGACGCCGGGCTCGCGGCACAGGGTCTGGGCCCGCTCACCGCGGCCCGTGTCGTCGGACACGGGGTCGAACGTGTCCAGCGCGAGCGGAGCATCCGTATTGACGCTGTAATCCCGAAACACCGTGACGGCGCGCACCGGAATGGCACCGCGAATCAGCAGGTCGATCTCCGCCGTCACGGCGAGCATCTGCCGGTAGGGCATCCAGAACCGGTTCTCGACGAGCGAGTACTCCAGATCCGCGTCTACCGTGAGGAATCGCTGGGCCCAGCGCGTGCCGCGTCGCGCCCGCGCACTGTCCTCGGGCGTATCGTCCTCGTCCGGCGGATCCCACAGGTACTCACCCAGGAACCGGACCATGAGGCGAACGACGTCGGCGGTTTCGGCATCCACCCAGAGGTCACCCGCGACCATCGCCGGTGCCAGTTCCCGAGGGGTGACCCGAATGCCGACGGCCCGGATGGTCCGACCGGGGAGCGAGACGAGCACCGAATCCACGACGGCGTAGCGATAGTAGCGCTCAGCCCCCGGCGCGAGCGGATGCAGGGCAGCCGCCTCCGGAATCCCCATGAGCCGAATACTGTCGCCGAGCGCGCGAGGCACGAACCAGGGACGGTCGTAGCCGACCCGGGCCTGAACATCCCGAAACGCCGAGGTCCGGCGTACGCCAAGCACCTCGACGCGCAGATCGTTCGGCCGCTGCCAGTGCAGCAGGGCGGTCGTTTCGTGCGCCAGCAGGGGGAACTGCTTGGCGAACCGACTGCGACCGGCACTCACGTCCACGCGCGTGGTCACCAGCGCGCGATAGGCTTGCAGCAGGGAGTCCTGGCGCAGGTGGCGCCCCTGCGCCCGCGTAACGAGCGCCTGGGTATAGTGATCAGCATAGACGAGGGTGTCCACCGCCTGCCCGGATGCGACCGCGGGGATGCCCGCCAGGGCCGCCGCCAGAACCGTCAGGCGCATCAGCCCGTCGCGGTATCCGGGTCGCCGTCGCTCGGGGGCTGCTCGGCCGTGACCTCCGGCGGCGGCTCGATCCCCCACGTCCGCAGCCGACGCCACAGCGTGGTGCGGGAGATACCCAGGCGGCGGGCCGTTTCGGTGTACCGCCAGCCCGTGGCGTTGAGCGCCTCGAGGATCGCTCGGCGCTCCTGGTCGGCCAGCGTACCCTCGCCATCGGGGACCGCCACATAAACCGCGTGACCCACGGTGACGGTGCCGGTTTCGACACGTTCGATACGCGCACCCATGCGCCCGAGCCGGGGCAGCAGCGAACGCGTATTCACACCGTTCGCATCCGATAACCGATCGAGGACGCGCTGACCGCGGGCGTTCGCGTACGTAATCCGTCCGTCGGGATCGAACAGGATCACCGCTTCTCCGAAGCCGTCAAGCAGCGACTTGGCGAGCGGAGAAAACAGGCCGCCGCCGGAGGATGTGCGCGTGCCGCTCATGTCTCGACGTACGCGCGGTGCCAGGGCCCGGTTTCACCATGCACCTTCGGCTACCCCGTGCCCGCTATCTGCCTCTCGCCGGCGCCACGGGCTTGGGGTACCGAGACCACGCCGGCCGCCGGCGAGCCGTGGGGCGCGCCATGATCCCGGGCGACCATCGATCGCAAGGCTGACTATGTAGTCAGTCAAACTTGACGGATCGTCGTGTTTGGTGAAAATTGACCGACCGTACAGCCACTATTCCCGCATCGCGTGAGGAGCCGATGCCAAGGAGACGAAGCAACCAGTTGGGCGTACCGGAAGCACGGGGTCGGATTCTCGCCGCCACCGTGGAGGCTATGGGGTCGGCTTCGGCCAAGGGACTCACGATCGAGGCGGTCGCGCGCCGGGCTGGCTGTGCAAAGGGACTCGTCAATTACCACTTCAAGACAAAGGCGGCCCTTTTCTCCGCCGCGGCCGAGCGCCTCTGGGACGATAGGGTCACGGCGTGGCAGGCAGCACTCGAGCGGAAGGACCCCACCCAGGCGATCAATGCCGGCTGGGGTCTGGTTGGAAACGAGGCTCGCTCAGGCGTGACCCGTGCATGTAACGAGCTCGCGAGCGGCTTTGGCGATATGGTTGACCGGACAGTCAGCAAGCAGCGGAAGCGTTTCATCGAACTGCTCGCCCATGAGCTCACGGGCCTGTTTCGTCGTATGGCGATGATTCCAACCGTTCCCACTGCGGACCTCGCGGCGTTGCTGGCGGCCGCCATCGAGGGACTCGCCATCCAGATGGCCGGGGGGATCGAGGAGGACCAGCTCGAGCCGGCATGGTCGGCGTTCTGGGCCGGGATGCTCTCGCTCACCCGACCGATACGCTGACTTAGCGGCGACTCCGACGCCCTCGACGAGCGCGGTGCTTGGCCGTTCCGAGGGTCGCGAGTCCTTTTTCGAGCTCTTCGATCGACCGGGCCTGCAGGACCTCGCTGCGCCCTCGCATCACGGTAAACCGAACGGGCCGGTCAAAGGTCGGCAGGTCGCGCCGTCGCAGGCGGCGCGCTTTCCCCTCGCGCAGCCGCAGGCGTACCACGGGTTCTCCGTGATCGATCTCGTAGTGGAGCGGGATCCGGTCACCGTAGAGTGCCACCGACGAGGCCAACGCATCAAGCTCGGCGCGCCGGATCGTCGGGACGAGGGCCGCCGGATCGAGTGCGAGCCGCGTGTGCAGGAACTCCTCCCAGCTGGTCACCTGGTCCAGTTGTCGCACCAGCAGTGCCGCCACTTCATCGGGGCTCGCGCGCTCTTCCTGGCCGCCCGAGCGCCGCCAGTACTCGTCCAAACGCTGAATGGCCCGGGCGATCTGCCGTTGATCGGGGTGGGGACTGGTCCCGGCCACCAGCGCCTCGGCGATGGCCAGGCGCGCGGCCGTCGCGAGCTCGTCGGGGAACCGGCCCACCAGCGCCTCGCGCTCGCGGTCCAGCTCGAAGCCGAAGTAGCCCGTGACGCGCTCCACGACGAGTCCCCGATGACGGCGCTGATCGCGAAACCGCACCGTCGGCGCCCCGCGCGTCGCATACCGCTGAATGAGATCAAAGGGAACCTCGGTGCCCTCGATGGCCCCGCGCGGTACACCGAACCGGTCGGCGAAGTACCGGATCTGCCCTGCGACGGCCGCGGTGGGCGAACACAACGATCCGCGGGAGACGCGCACCGCCTCGCCGTTGGCCGTCGTCTGGTCGATCACCAGCTCGAACGGCATCACGCGCGCCACGAGGTCGCGAAACCCACGGAGGGGTCCGCCCCGGGCCGGCGGCAGCGTGACGGGCAGCGGGACCTCGAGCGTCCGATACACGGACGCCATGCCCAGCGCCACATCCTCCAGCGCCTTGACGAGGACGCCCCGATGCTCCGCCCACTCGCCGACGGTCTCCCGGAAGAGGTGGCGGGGCAGCCCGTAGACCTCGCCCAGCTCAGCGTGCAGGTTCACCGCCTCGGCGTAGACGTTGTAGGCGGTGAGGTGATCGCTCCCGTGCACCACCAGCCCGCGTAGGTCTCGCTCGTCGCGCGTCATCCGATGGAGCGAATCCACGTTCGCCGCGACGGCGACGAACGGCGTCAGCTCGGCATCGGCATGCACCAGCAGTTCGCCCCAGGGGCGCTCCACCGGCATCGCCTCCACGTTCCGCCCGTAGGTGGTGAGGCGGGCCGCTTCGACGATCCCGCGATCGGTGAGCCGCTGCAGCGCCGCGCGATAGGCCCGCCGATCCAGCGGTACCGGCAACTCCAGCGCGGTGAGGTCCACGCCGATCGCCGCCGCCGTGAGCGCCACGCGCTCGGAATCCCCGCCGAGCTGGAACTCCGGCGGCGTGGGCCGGAGCGCCGTGAAGTCGATCTCCCGATCGGTCAGGATGTAGACCTCGCCATTGGCGACCCGGCCGTGGACGCGCCCCGCCATCTGGAGAATCTCGTTCGCGCCGAGGTACTGCCGGGTGAGCACGTTCCGGCCCCGCTCGATCACGTTCGCGTATCGCGCATCGTAGATGACGACGGTGTCGAGACCCGAGATGTTGAGGGCCGACTGCCCTGCCGCCGTCATCGCGAGCAGAAACGGTTTGTCCACCGTCCCGTCCAGAAACGGTCGGATCACGCGGATGGGCTCGCCCCCATGGTAGAACGCGGCGTGCAGCCCGCGATGCCCGTCTCCCAGCTCCGTCGCGACCGCCTCGACTTCTGCGCGGGTGGGCAGGAACACGGCCACCCCGCGCCGCTCGCGGGCGATGCGTCGCTGAAACCCGTCGTCCAGGAACTCCAGCGCATCCTGCACCCGCACCTGCACGCGGGCCGCGAGCTGCGGATCGAAGGCCGACGTCTCCAGCACCTCCCGCGACCCCAGGTACGCGCGGTAGAACGCGGGATCCACCGTCGCCGACAGCCAGATGAACCGGCAGCCGACTCGCTTCCCGAGGGCGAGGCAGAGCTCAAGCTCCGCCGAGGTCTGGTGGATCTCGTCCACCACGAGTGTGTCGTGCGGGTCGATCAGGTCATCCTGGAACCAGCGCCGCGCGATGCCCGTCGTGACGATCACGACGTTCCACGATGGGGTATCGGGCGTGGCCTCGCGCTCGCGGTTGACCACGCCCACCCGGAGGGGGCTGCGCAGGATCTCCTCGGCGATCGGCCGAATCGCGAGTGTCTTGCCCGTGCCTGTGCCGGCGACGATCCCGAACCCGGCGTCGCTGCGCGCGAGGGCGCGCACGTCCTCGCCATGCTCCCGCTCGAGCACGGTGGCGATGCGCAGCCCAAGGGCCAGTTCGATGGTCTCGCAGGCGGCCCGCGTGGGGGCGATCACGATGACTCGACCCGTCGGCGGCTCCGCGCGGCGATAGGCCTCGCGGTCCGGCGGCAAGTAGTGATCGCGAACGGGGTGGGAGGGGTGGGGATCGGTCACGGGGAGAACAATAACGGGCGGAAGGACGGAATGGCGGACGGACGGACCGTGTCGAAACTGACTCGCGCCTTTTTCCGTCCTTCCGGCCGACCGCCCGTCCGTCAGTCGCCCAGCGAAATCCCCAGGTCCCGTGCGGTCTGAATGGAATCGTGGTCGAGCGGCACCCCGCTGTGGCCATGGAGCGCCTCCTCGAGCGGCACGGTGACGATGTGTGGCGGATCGAGCGCCACCATCTGCCCGAACTGACCCGCCTCGACCGCCCGCACGGCCGCCGCGCCGAACCGCAAGGCGAGCAGCCGGTCGAACGTCGTCGGCGAGCCGCCCCGCTGCAGATGGCCCAGCACCACCGACCGCGTTTCCTTGCCCGTGCGCGCCTCGATCTGGTCGGCCACCCGCTCGCCGATACCGCCGAGTCGGGCTACCCGTCCCGGCGCGGTGCCTTGTTGGAACACCAACTCCCCGCCCACGGGCGTGGCGCCCTCTGCCGCGACGACGATGCTGAACCGGCGGCCGTCGGCCTCGCGCTGCCGGATCTTGTCGCACACCCGCTCGATGTCGAAGGGAATCTCGGGAAGCAGGATCACGTCGGCCGTGCCGGCCAGCCCGGAGTTCAGGGCAATCCAGCCGGCGTGCCGGCCCATCACCTCCACCACGAACACGCGCTGGTGGCTTTCCGCCGTCGAATGGAGCTTGTCGATCGCATCGGTGGCGGTGTTGACCGCCGTATCGAATCCGAAGGTGATCACCGTACCACGGACGTCGTTGTCGATCGTCTTCGGCACGCCCACCAGCGGTAGCCCCTTTTCGCCGAGCCGTTTGCCGATCTGCAGCGTGCCGTCGCCCCCCACGACGATCATCGCGTCGAGGGTCAGCTGTCGGAATCCGTCCAGGACCTCGTCCGATCGGTCGACTTCCTCGACCACTCCGTCCGGTCGCGTGACCGGCCACGCGAACGGATTCCCGCGATTGGTCGTCCCCAAGATGGTGCCGCCCAGGTGCGTGATCCCGCGGACCGTCTCCCGCGTCACCGGCACCACCTGTGCGTCACCCAGCAGGCCTCCGAACCCGCGTTGAATGCCCAGCACTTCCCACCCGCGCTGCAGCGCGGAAAGCACCACCGCGCGGATGACGGCGTTCAGTCCGGGCGCGTCGCCGCCCCCCGTGGAGATCGCGATGCGCATGTCACCGCCTCGAGTGTTGCTCAATGAGCCCGAGCACCTCACCCGGCTCCGGGTGGCGCTTGAGCCGCAGCTTGGAGAAGAGCACGGTTCCGTCCACCGAAACCTCGAAGGCCCCGCCCGACGACTCGATCAGCCGGATGGCCGCGTCGGGATAGCGTGCCTGCAGCTCGGCCGCCAGACCGGCGGCTTGGGGTTTGTAGTTTCAGGGCACGCAGTATTGAATGCCGATTCGCATGCTCGAACTTACACTCCGACCGTCCGTCCTCGCCACGCAGCGCTTGCACAATCCGCGGGAACCCGCAACATTCCCGCCGCACCCTCGTCCGCGAGACACGTATTCCGGATACCCCTGCCGCCCGCATGCGGCGCGCCGCGTGGCTCCGCGCCGCCGTCGTGGTCGGCGCTGGCGCCGGCCTGCTCGGGGGCATCTCTGCGCTCGCCACGACCTCCCCACGGTCGGCGGGCGCCCTGCTCCTCGACGTGGTGCTGTTTGCCGCCGTCGCTTCCCTCACGCGCCGATTCGGCATCGCCCTGCCGGGCAAGGGCTTCGCGTCGTTCGTGCTAGCCGTGGTGCTGGCGGCTCAACTGGTGCACGGGTGGGCGTTCGCCGTCGTCGTCACGGTGGTCGGGCAGGTCTTCGGGGATCTGTTCCTCAGGCGGGCGGCTCCGCGCGGCGTGCTGATCGTCGCCGCCCACCTCGCCTTCGGGACCACGTTGACGGGGCTGCTCTACGACACCGTCGGTGGCCTCACCGGTGCCCCGGCGCTGACCGCCGCCAATCTCGGCCCCCTCATCCTGCTCGCAGCCACGCTCCCCGTCGTCGTGAACGGGACGTTCTACCTCGAACTCGCGCTCCAGGGCATGTTCGAGTGGAGTGACGCGAAGCTGACGTTCCGCTGGGAAGGCGTGGTCTACGCCGCCTCGGTCGCGTTTGCGCTCGGCTGGGCGTCCCTCGCCGCGGCGGACGTCACGATCGGCCCCGCCTTTGTCGTCGGCGGACTGCTGCTCGCCGCCTTCGTCCTCACGTACTGGGTTATCGCCGCCGCGGTCCGGGCTGACGAGCTTCGGCTCGTCCACCGCCTGGCCGGCGCCGTGGCCGCCGAAGTGAGCATCGAACGCAGCTTCGAGCGGATCCGTCAGTTGACCCACCACCTGGTCCCGTGGACGGACATGGGATTCGGCCGCTTTGACGAACGGACGCGAACGGTCGAAGTGCTCGCCGACACGCGCGCAGGTGCCGGCCTGACGTTCCCGGCGGACCAGGGGTTCACCGGTCTCGCGCTGCGCCGCCGTCAGCCGGTCGTTGGCGGCGCGCGGTCACTCCAGCTCGAGGGCCAGGAACGGTCCGGCTCGGAGGTGCTGGTCCCCCTCCTCCAGGGAACCGAGCTCGTGGGCGTGTGGAACGTCCGCCACCGTGACGAAGGCGTGTACCGGGACGCGGACGGCGATCTGCTCAACCTGCTGGCGCCGCAGCTGGCACTCTCGATCGCGCTCAGTTCGCTCGTCCGCCCGGTCGCCGACTCGTCGGATCACGCCACCGACTTCGTCCGCCGTCTCACGGATACGATGGCCGCGATCCGGGCGACGGCCGTGGACGTGGCAACGCGCGCGTCCCGAGCGGAAGCGGAAGCCGAGCAAGCGGCGGCACAGGTGACGGAGGCGGCGGAGGGGCTGACGCGCGTCGCGCAGGGCGTCCGCCACGCCACGGAGGCCGCAGGGCGGGCGCGCGATGCGACGCGCGCCATGGCGGAGCGGGCGCTGGACGTGCGCAACGCGAGCGCCGGCGCCGCCGAGCAGCTCATCGAGCTCGGGACGACCATCGGGCAGGGCGCCACCGAGGTCGCGTCCCTGCGCGATGCGTCGCAGGACGTCGAGCGGTTCGCCGAGACCATCGCCTCCATTGCCAACCAGACCAATCTGCTCGCCCTCAATGCGACGATCGAGGCCGCACGCGCCGGCGTCCACGGCCGCGGCTTCTCCGTCGTCGCGGACGAGGTCCGCAAGCTCGCGGAGGAGAGTGCCCAGGCCGCTCGCAACATGAGCCGCAGTGCCCAGGCCACCCGCCGGGTCCTCGATCGTGCCGCCCGGCTGCTCGAAGACATCGGCGACCGGCTCGGCAACCTGGCCCAGGTTTCCCAGCGCTGGCGCGAGGACCTCACCGGTATCGTGCGCGCCGCCGAGGACACGCGCCGGGTTGGCGAGGAGATCGCCGACGCCCCCCGCGATAGCTTGAAGCTCGCCGAAAGCGCGGCCAAGACCCTGACGCACGCGAAGGACGCGGCCGCGCGATCCGCCACGGAAGCGGCCGCGGTGGCGCGCGACGCCGTCGACCAACGCCGGTCGGCCGAGGATCTCGAGCGCGGCGCGCGGGAGCTTGCCGCCATCTCCCAGCGGCTGGCGGACAGCGTGCGGCTGATCCGCGGCGAGCCCGCGGCCGGGGTCTGACCTGCGAACCGCCCCGGCCCGCCCGGGGTATCTCGCCTAGCATGCACGCCACGTCTCTGGCCCTCATCACCGCCCTCGCGCTCGGCGCCGCCGCCTGCGGCGGCAGCACCGCGCCGACCGTAGCCGCGCCCAACTTGGAATCGGTGAACCGCGCGCTCGTCCCGATCGTCGCACCCGGCGACACCGCCGCGTGGGTGGGATTCGGGTTCGGTGCCGCCCAGGGCGGCGGCACGATCCTCGTCACGACGGCGAGCGGACCGGGAACGGCGGCCGTGCTGTCGTGGGAGGATGGCGCGGTGCACGCGGTGCTTCCAGCGGATGTCGTCACCGGACCCACGTACGTGATCACCGACCGGGACACGCTTGGGCCCCTCGACCTGTTCGCGCGGGACCACACGCCGTACACGGCCGCCGACCGGCCGTGGGTCGAGGGACCGAACCTCCCGCTCCCGCTGACCGACCTGCAGGCAGCCACGCTCCGGTTTGCCTCCGGCGGGACGCTGGCCGGTCTGCTCATCGCGTACGGTGGGAGACGCACGGATGGCCGCCTCTCCGAGGCCACGTTCCTCGGCACCATCGACGCCGAGGGTCGCGTGGTCAGCTGGCGCGCCGCGCCGGACACGATCGTGCCGGCGCCCCGCCGGCATCATGCCGTCGTCGGCGCCGATCGCACCAACGCACCGTTGTCCCTGGAAGGGGTGGCCTACGTGGTCGGCGGAGCCGACTCGACCCTTCGCCTGCTCCCGGATGTGCTCGGGATCGCGCTCACCGCCCAGGGATCCTACGGGCTCTGGACGCCGCTGACCCCCCTGCCGGGCGCGCGCGCCGGCGTGGCGGTAGCGCTGGCCTACGGCACGCTCTACGTGATCGGCGGCGTCGGCCTCGACTCGCTCGCGTCACCGACCGTCAGTGTGGCGCGGATTCGCGCCGATGGCACCCTCAACGGCTGGTTTGCCGGTCCCCGCCTGCCCGAAGGCCGGGCCTTCGCCGCGGCGGTGGTCGCCGGGACCATGCTCTACGTGATCGGTGGCGAGCGGGGGCTGGTCCGGCTCGACAGCACCGCCGACACCACGGCCCTCAGTGCGTCCGTGCTGGCCATCCCCCTGAGCCGCCAGACCGGTGCCTTCGCCGACTCCGTCTGGACCGAGCTGGGCGTCACGCTCACCTACCCGCGCGCGCGTCACGGCGCGTTCGCGCTGGACGATGCCCTCGTCGTCACCGGGGGCGTCTACGCCGGCATGCCCTCTTCGGGTGAGACCGAATTCGCCTTGGTCGCGGCGGATGGTTCGCTGAGTACGTTCCAGGAGCTGCCGCAGGCCACGATCGCGAGCGCCCTCGGCGGACCGCCCTGGAGCTTCGGGGCGCCAGCGTCGCCGACGGCCTCCGGGGGGAGCCGCGGCCTCGTCATCGGCGGACGAACGCCGGCCGGCGTCACCTCCCGCACCTGGTCACAGTAGCACTCCCCGCCGGAGGAGTTCGAACGATGCTCAGTACGCGGCAACGACGCCGCAACCCCGCAGCGGGGTTTGTGGCCCCTGGGACGGCCGCGCTCCTTCTGGGTCTGGCGGTCGGAGCGGCGGCGGGACAAACCGTGCCCCGCCCAGAGGATGTGCTCGGGTTCGTGCCGGGGACCGAGCGGCGGCTGGCCGAATGGCCGGTGCTGGTCGACTACTACCGCCAGCTTGCGGCGGCCAGCGATCGGGTCGAGCTGCGGGTGCTGGGACGCACCACCAACGGGGCGCCGTTCATCGCCCTCGTGATCTCCAGCGCAGACAATCTCCAACGCCTGGACGAGATCCGGGACGTCAACGCCCGGCTGGCGGATCCGCGCCGGATCACCTCGGCCGCCGAGCGCGACCGGCTGGTCCGCGACGGGCGGGCGATCGTGTTGATCACCTCCAGCATCCACTCGACCGAGGTGGGCGGCCACTTGGCGCCGGCCGTGCTCGCGCACCGCCTCGCCACGGCCAGCGACGCGGAGACCACCCACATCCTCGACGAGACCGTCGTGGTCCTCGTCCCATCGCTCAACCCCGACGGCGTGACCATCGTCGCCCGGTGGTACGAGCGCACCCTTGGCACGACGGCGGAGGGACTCGGCCCCCCCGAGCTGTATCACCCGTACGTCGGTCATGACAACAACCGGGACTGGTACGCGTTCACCCAGATCGAGACCCGGCTCACGGTGGACAGCCTCCACAATGTCTGGCACCCGCACATCGTGCACGACATCCACCAGCAGGGCCCGTTCGGCAGCCGGCTGTTTCTCCCGCCGTTCATCGATCCGATCGAGCCCAACGTCGATCCGCTGATCGTCTGGGGGGTCAACGCCTTGGGGACGGCGGTCGCCTGGGAGCTCGCCGGGCAGGGTAAGACCGGGATCGTGGTCCACGCCACCTACGACGCCTGGACACCGGCGCGGGCGTACCAGCACTACCACGGCGGGGTCCGGATTCTCTCCGAGACAGCCAGTGCCCGGCTCGCGACGACCATTGACGTGCCGCCCGACCGGCTGCGGGGCCGCCGCGGCTTCGAAGCCGACCAGCGCAGCTGGAACTTCCCGGAACCGTGGCCGGGCGGCCGCTGGACACTGACCGACATCGTGGCCTACCAGAGCGACGCCGCCTTTGCGCTCGTGCGGCAGGCCGCCGTCGATCGGGATCGGTGGCTGCGGAATTTCCTGGCCATCGGCGAACGCGCCGTGCGCGGGTGGGAAGAATGGCCGTACGCGTTCGTCATCCCCCGCGAGGGACAGCCGGAGACCGCCCTGCGCACGATGCTCGGCATTCTCCAGCGGGGATTGGTCGAAATCCGAGCGACGCGCGCTCCCATGACGCTGGACGGCGCCGAATACGCCACCGGCACGTACGCCATCGTCCTGCGACAGCCGTATGCGGCGTTCGCCAAGGCCCTCCTCGAACGGCAGCGGTACCCGGATCTGCGTGCCTCCGTCGGCGGCCCCCCGCGTCCGCCCTATGATGTGACGGCGCACACACTCCCGCTCCTCATGGGTGTGCAGGTTGTCGAAGTGCACGACAGCCTCGCCGTGAGCCTCAGCGAGCCGGTGAGCATTCCCGCCCCCGAGTACGCCTACTCGGGGCTCTCGGCCCGCGCGCCTGTCAGCCCGCGCGCGCGCCGGATCGGGGTCTACCGCAGCTACACCGCCCCGATGGATGAGGGGTGGACCCGTTGGGTGTTCGACACGTGGCGCGTGCCGTACGTGTCGCTCACGGACTCCGTCATCCGGACAGGCCACCTGCGGGCGGGCTTCGACGCGATCGTCGTACCTGACTTGTCGAGCCGCGACATCGAGCAAGGGCTGCCGGCCGAGTATCCCGCTCCGTACGCCGGCGGGCTCGGACGGGATGGCGTGGCGGCGTTGCGCGCGTTCGTGCGGGAGGGCGGGACCCTGGTGGCGGTGGACGGGGCGAGCCGGTGGGCGATCGACGCGTTGGACCTCCCGGTGCGGGACGTGGCGAGCGACTGGAGCGCTGAGCAGTTCTTCGCGCCCGGGTCGATCTTCCGGCTGGAGCTGGATACGGCGCACGCCCTCACGCGGGGCATGCCCGCCCAGACCATCGCGTGGTTCGAGCGGAGCCCGGTATTCGAGATCACGGATTCCAGCCGGGCGCGCGCCGTGGCCCGATTCCCGGCCGACTCGACCGCCGTGTTGCTCTCGGGATGGGTCCTGGGACGGGGCCGGGTCGCCGGTCGGCCCGCGCTCATCGAGGTTCGTGTCGGGACCGGCCGGGTAGTACTATTCGGGTTCCGGCCGCAGTACCGCGGCCAGTCGCTGGCGACCTATCCGCTGTTGTTCAACGCCTTGCGGGGAGAACTCCACTAGCGTGCGCCCGCCCGTCGGTCCGCTCCTGGTGACGGCGGCCCTCCTTGCCGGGGTCCCGGGGCTTGCGGCGCAGGAGCCGGCGGCCCGGGCCCCAGGACCGCCCCATCACGGCACTCGGCGCCCCGACTACCTCAGCGAGCTGCTCCCGCACCGGATGGCGGGGATCGTTCTGCCCCCGCCCCCGCCCGGGGAGCCGCCACCGGTGGTGCGCGGCATCTATCTCAACCGGTGGGTGTTTGCGCGGACGAAGTTCTACGACCTGATTCGGCTCGCCGATTCCACCGAGATCAACGCCTTCGTGATCGACGTGAAGGATGCCACGGGCGAGTTGACGTACCCATCGGCCGTGCCGACCGCCCGCGAGATCGGAGCCAATCGCGCGCCGAGCGTGCGCGATCCACGCGAGCGCCTGGCCGCCCTCCGCGACCGCGGCATCCACGCCATCGCGCGGATCGTCGTCGCCCGCGATCCGTTGCTCGCCCGGGGCAAGCACGACTGGGCCATTCACGATGAAGGCGGCGGGCTCTGGATCGACGGGCTCGGCGAGCCGTGGGTGGACGCGTTTCACGACTCGGTGTGGATCTACGCCGCTCAGCTGGCCGAAGAGGCCGTCCTGCTCGGATTCGACGAAGTGCAGTTCGATTACGTCCGTTTCCCCGACGAGCCGCCGGCACGCTTGAACCGCACGGTCTATCCCAGCCGGCGCGACGGAGACAGCAAACGGTCGGCCATCCGGCGCAACGTGCGCCTGATGAAAGAACGCGTGGCGGCGCTCGGTGTCCCCTTCACCCTCGATATCTTCGGTCTCACGACCAGCACCACGGGTGACCTTGGCATCGGACAGGTGTGGGAGGACCTCGCCGCCGAAGCGGATGTCGTACTGCCCATGGTCTACCCGAGCCACTACCGCCGCGGGTCCTACGGGATCGCCCACCCCAATGCCTCGCCGTACGAAACGGTGCGGCGGGCACTCATCGACGCCATCGAGCGGTCGCGGGCGATGCCACGGTCGGCGACGATTCGGCCCTATCTCCAGTCCTTCTCGATCTTCCGCGTGCGCTACACGGCGGCGGACGTGCGGGCGCAGATCGAAGCGACCGAAGCCCTGGGACTTTCGGATTGGATTCTGTGGAATTCGAGCGGCAACTACCCGACGGCTGCTTTCCGCCCTTCGCGCGCCCGGATCGCGAGCACCGTGCCGGCCTCGACCGGCGTCGGCGAACCCCCTCGCTGAACGACCGGCGCCTCGGCGCTCAGGCGTCCCCACCGCAGCATCGCGTCACCAACCGTTCCACGAGGTCTCGAGCGCCACGCAAGTCCGCAACGGGCATGTGCTCGTTCGGCTTGTGGGCCGTGGCGATATCTCCAGGGCCACACACGGCGCAATCGCAGTCCAGGGTCTGCAGCCAGCCCGCGTCCGTCGCGTAGGAGACCGTCTCCGGCGTGACCTGACCGGTTATCGCCCCCAGCGCCCGCAGGATCGGGGTCTCCGGTGCCGTGAGCATCGGGGGGCTCTCGCTGACCACCGTACAGGCCCAGGGCGCCGCTCCCGCCGACGCCCGCACGGCGTCCTGCACGCGATCCAGGAGCGGCGCCGCGTCCATGCCCGGTAACGGCCGCAGGGTGATCTCCAGCGTACAGCGATCGGGAATCACGTTCGGCGCGGCGCCGCCGTGAATGACCCCCACGTTGAGCGGCACGAACGGCACTTCCGGAAACCACGCGCTGCTCGACACCCGCTCGGCCTCGAGCTGGCGACGCACCGCCGTGAGCGCCCGGACGACCTCGGCGGCGGGTTCGATGGCCGATCGCCCGAGGTGGGGATAGCCGCTGTGGGCGCTCACGCCTGAGAGGTCCACCCGCACGTGCACGAAGCCCTTGTGGGCCGCGACCACACGTAACCGCGTCGGTTCGCCGATCAAGACGGCCCGAGGCAACCGTTCCCGATGCGTCCATCCATCCACGAAGTGCCGCGCGCCGAGCGTTCCGACTTCTTCGTCGTACGTAAAAAGGAGCACCAGCGGCTGACGGAGCCCGGCGGGCGACACCGCGGCGGCCACGTTCGTGGCCACGGCGAGGAACCCCTTCATGTCCGCCGCGCCTCGTCCGAAGAGCCTGCCCTCGCGCTCGCTCAGCCGAAACGGGTCGCTCACCCAGTCCGTCTCGTCGGCGGGAACGACGTCGGTATGGCCCGACAGGAGCAATCCGCCGCGCGTGCCGTCGGGCGTCGGTCCCAGCTCGACCAGCAGATTGGCCTTGAGACCGTCCGGAGCTGCGAGTTGGGAGATGCGGACGCCGGGGCCGTCGAGGTAGTCGGCGAGGAAATCCAGCAGGGGGAGGTTGCTGCGTTGACTGACGGTGTCGAACGCGACCAGCCGCTGCAGCAGCGCCACGTCATCGAGGCGTGTCATGGCCTCGATGATAACACGGGCCCGAGGCGGCTGCACGACGCTGGTCGGCGAGACCGTCGGACGGTACAATAGGATCGGGAGCCGGAAAGGGACGTCTCATGTCGGCTGCCGAGGTCCGCCGTCCCGCCGTCGCCGGGGCGTTCTACCCGCGCAACGCCGGCGAGCTGCGCGAGCTCGTGGGCGCGTGTCTCGCGGAGGCCAGCGGCGACCCTGCCCCCGCACGGGCCGCGCTCGCGCCGCACGCGGGGCTGATCTACTCGGGCCGCTGTGCCGCCCATGTGTTTCGCCGTCTCACCCTGCCACCCGTGGTCGTCATCCTCGCGCCCAACCACACGGGGCGTGTCGGCGCGCCGGGCGGCGCGAGCGTCTGGGCGCACGGCGCGTTTGGCACGCCGCTGGGCGAGGTCCCGGTGGCGCACGCCTTTGCCGAAGCGCTCACGACCCGATGCGCGCTCGCGACGCACGACCCGGTCGCCCACCTGGCCGAACACGCGATCGAAGTCGAGCTGCCTTTTCTCCAAGTCGCGGAGCGGGAGTGCGCGATCGTTCCAGTGGTCCTGGCGTGGGACGACTGGGCGCGGTGCCGGCAGCTCGCGGAGGACCTCGCCCTCCTGGTGCGCGACTGGCCACAGGATGTGCTGCTCCTGGCCTCGAGCGACATGACCCACTACGAGTCGGCCGAGCAGGCGGCCCGGAAGGACCGGCTGGCCCTCGATGCCGCGGAGCGGCTCGACGGCGAGGCCCTGCTCGACGCCTGCCACCGCCACCACATCACGATGTGCGGCCGCGCGCCGGCTGCCGTCGCCCTGGAGACCGCGCGTCGCCTGGGCGCGACCGCCGCCCAAGTGGTGGACTACCGGCACAGTGGCTGGGTAACGGGCGACGACGCGCAAGTGGTGGCCTACGCGGGTCTAGTCATCCGCTGACGGGGCGCCCGCGGGCGTTCGCTAGGCGCCGACCGGGGCGCCGTGCGGCTCCCACGCGGTGATGTAGCCCGCGAGGGCACTCGCCGCCGTGGTGTACGGGCTCGCCAGGTACAACTGCCCCGGCCCCGACCGTCCCGGGAAGTTCCGGTTGATTGCCGAAATCGTGACCGTGTCCCGGTCGTACGAGACCCCCGGACCGGCATTAATGCACGCGCCGCACGAGGGCTCGATGAACACCGCCCCGACCGTGCGGAAGACGTCGAGGTAGCCCTGCTGTTCGCAGTAGCGTTTCACCTCCTGCGAGCCGCACTGGACGTAGCACCGCACGGTCGGGTGAATCCGCTGGCCCCTGTCCAACGCGTCGCGGAACACCGCGGCGTACATGTCCATGTCGGATTTCTTGCCGGCCGTGCACGAGCCGGCGTAGGCGATGTCCACCATCACCCGGTCGCCGAGTTCCCGGATGAACAGCCCGTTGCCCGGGTCGCCCGGGAGCGCCACCATGGGTTCCAGTGTGCTCGCGTCGATGTCGATCACCGTCTCGTACACGGCATCGGGATCCGACCGCAGGCCGTCGAGCAGCTGCCGGACGTCGGCGGCCCGCAACCCCCGCTCCCGCACCAGGAACTCCACCGTCCGTTCGTCCGGCGCGATGATCCCCGTGAAGGCACCCACCTCGGCCGCCATGTTCGTCATCGTCGCGCGCTCGTCGATCGAGAGCGCCGCCACGGCGTCGCCCGCGTACTCGACGATCTTGCCGATGGCGTGCCCGTCCTTCACGTACGGCTGCCGCAGGATCTGCAGCATGTAGTCCTTGGCGGTGACCCCGTCCGGCTTGTCCCCGGTCACGCGGACCAGCACCGACGGCGGCACCTTGAGCCGCACGTCCTTGGTGAGCCACGAATTGAAGATCGCGGTGGTGCCAACGCCGAACGCGACGGCGCCGATCGCCCCGGCGTGCGGGGTGTGCGAGTCGCTCCCGATGATCAGGTGTCCCGGCAGCGCGTGGGACTCGAGGATCTTCGAGTGACAGATCGCCTCGGAGCCCGTGGGGATCCCGAACCGCCCCTGCAGCACGCGCGGCAGCTCGCCATAGAGCTTCACGCCCTGCCGCGCCGCGAACTCCTCCTGCTTCTGCTTCAGTTCCAGGGCGACGTCGAGCAGACCGTCGGCCTTCCGTTCCTCGGTCATCGCGAGATCGAGAAACGTGAGGTGATCCCGGAACAGAAACACCGACCCGGGGTCCGCGATCCGCTCGTCCTCCCCGACGTAGTCCCGCCAGAAGATGGCCGCCATCGGCGTCACGTATTCGTGGCTGAACCGCACATCCGTGCGCACGAACCCCTCGTCGCCCGGCTGCACGAACGGGACGCCGACCCGGTCCTCGGCGAGATCCGTCACCCAGTGGCGCGCGAGGATCTTCTCGGCGAGCGTCAGCGGGCGCCGGCCGGTCGTCACCGCCGGCACGACCACGCAACCCTGCAGCCGCGCCACGTTGTACTGAAACAGCCCGCCGTACTCGATGATGCCCCGCGTGATCTCGCCTTCGCCCCGGGTGAACTCGGCGAGCGGAATCGCCTCGCCCCGCCGCACACGTTCGATGAGGCCGAAATCGGTGCTGGCCAGCAACCCCAGGTTCTGGCAGTTCTCGCGGTAGATTCGCTCGATGCTCTCGGCGATCACGAGTGCGATCCCGGCGCACATCTCCGCGTAGGGCGACTGCTCCCGCGACGACCCCTTGCCCCGGCGCGTGCCGGCCACAGAGCAGACGAACCCGCCGCTCCGCACGCTGCCTCGGGTGATGGGGAATTCACCGCCGGCCTTGAGCCCCAGATACGGGAAATCCCCGAGCGTCTCGTCGTAGTAGTAGCAGATGTAGGCCGGCGTGATCTCGTCGGTGGAGATGTTGTCACGCAGCGGCGCGGCGAGCGGCCAGGCGAGATCCTCCCCGGCGAGCTGCCGCCGGACCAGATCCGCGTCATCGGCGAGCAACAGCACCCGACCCGCCAAGCGTACCTCCGCGGTGCGCTTCGCGACGGGGCGCGTCTTGAGGCTCTCGATCATAGAGGGGGAATGTGCCGCCGGCCTCCCTCACCGGCAAGCCGGGGAGTACAATACGCCGTGCGCTCGATCCCGGTCCTGGTCATCGCCCTGTTGCTGACCGTGCACGCGGCCGCCGCCCAGAGCGCCGTGCCGGTGGCGGCCGTCCGCACGGGCGGGGTGCGCGCCGCGGGCCTCGTGGAAAGCTCCGGCGTCGCGGTGAGTCGACTCGCGCCCGGGATTCTCTGGAGCCACAACGACTCGGGTGACGGGCCGTTCCTGTACGCCATCGATTCCACCGGGCGGTTGCGTGCCAAGTTCCGGGTGACCGGCGCGCGCGCCATCGACTGGGAGGACCTCGCGCTCGCGCCCTGCCCACCGGGCACCTGGCCCGACCGCGTGTGTCTGTTCCTGGCGGACATCGGCGACAACGAGGAACGGCGTGCACGGGTCGTGCTGTACGCCGTCCCGGAACCCGAGGTCGCCCCGGCTCCCAGAATCCAGCACACGGAGCCGGCCCGCGCGCTGCGGGTTCGCTACGCCGACGGCGCGCGGGACGCGGAGGCCCTGGTGGCCGATCCGCATGGCACCCTCTTCATCGTCACGAAGGGCCGCTCGGGACCGATCCTGCGCTACGCCATCGCCCCGCAGTCGTGGGGTACGGACTCCACCGTCGTCGTCCGGGCCGACACGATCCCGATCCACCCCCAGCCGCTCATCGGTCGGTGGATCACCGGGGGGGCGATGACGCCGGACGGCAGCACAGTCGTGCTGCGCACCCATACCGAGCTGTACCGGTTCCGCGTCGAGGGGACCCGGTGGCTGGCCGACGGCCCGCCCTGTTGGGTGGGCGGGCTGGAGCCTCAGGGGGAGGCGGTGGACTTCCTCCCGGACGGCCGTCTCATCCTGACCAGCGAACGGGCGTTCGCCGCCGACGGCGCGATCACGATCGTGCGCTGCCCGTAGCCCCGTTCCTCCCCTGGCTCGGGAGCGACAAACGGACTATGTTCCGCCGGCTCTTTACCCAGACCTTCCCATCGAGGGGGTAGCTCTGGATCTCCCTACCGGACACCGAGTTCCCGTCAGCTGGCTCCGCGCCAACGCCTGCGCCCCCATCAAGTGGCGCACGGTCACTGACATTCTCCCCCCCGGGGCCGCAACGCCCGAGGACTACGCGACCCTGCGCGCCGAGGTCATGGCGTACAAGCGGGTCGCGCAGACCATCAAGAAGCAGAGGAAGTCCGGCTTATGGGGCGACAACGTACTCGGGCTGGCTTCCAACAAGACGCTGGGGTGGAAGGACGTCGGGACGGTGGCGCAGTACCGCCACTTGCTGGAGTTGGGGGTCCCGCACGAAGACCGCGTGTTCCGCGAAACCGACCGCTACTTCTACCGCCTGCTGTCGCGGGACGAGTCGCCTGACCTGCTGGCGGAGTACAAGTCTGCGGCAAAGGGGAACCCGGAACTCGCGGCGTGGTCGCGGGCGCTGTTCCGCGAGGCGGCAACCGCCGCGCTGGCGCACGCGGGCAGGGTCGAGGACCCACGGGTCCGGGGGGCCGCCCACCGCATGGCGTCCCAAGTGTCGCACTTCCTCCGTTCCGAGTTGGCAGCGAAGCCGATCGTCCGCAAGGGAAACCGGAACATCCTCCATCCGGAAACGACTCCCCCCACCGTGCTCTCGGTAGCGGTCGTGGCGTACATGCCCTCGCTTCAGCGCGAGCGGGCCGGATTCGTGGAACGGCTTTGTTCCTTTCTCGCGCAGCCGGCTCCCAAGAAGAAGTACGTCCTCCCCATCGGGCGGAAGATCATTCAGCCCACGTACCAACTGCTCGGGAATCCCATCGAGGCGGACCGCAGCGGAAATGCCAAGGACCTCCCGCTCGCGCTCTATTGGATGGAGTTGCTGGCGCGGCTCGGGATGCTGCACACCAACGAGGTCGCGCTCAGAGTGCTGGCGCGCCTGCTGAGCGACGTGGACAAGCACGGGGTGTGGTCGCCGAAAAGCCTGCGCTCGCTTCCCAAGTCGCCGTCGAAGCTGGCCGACTTCGCGTTTCCGCTCGAACTGGACGGGAAGACGATGGAGCGGCGCCAGGCCGACGTGACGTTCCGACTCGCCCTGATCGCGAAGGCGGCCGGCTGGACGCTCGAATACACGTGAGTTCGGGGATTCCGAGGTTGTTGCTGGAGTAGTAGTGATATAGACTACTCTCCATGCCGCTTGTCGATCTCACGCCCTTTGGTTTCACCCCCACGGAAGCCGCCGCGTACTCCGCCCTGGTCGACCTGGGCCCAGCGAGTGGCTATGCCGTGGCCAAGCGACTCGGGATTGCGCGCGCCAACGCCTACCAGGCTCTCGACGGGTTGGTGACCAAAGGCGCGGCGGCGCTCCTCGAGGGCACCCCCCGCCGGTACCGGGCCCTCCATCCCCAGGCGCTGCTGACGCTAATCATCGAGCACGAGACGCGGAAACTCGACCGGTTGGAGCGGCAGGTCACGGCGCAGCCGCCGCAAGGGGCGGAACCGCTGATCGAGCTGCGGGGCGAGCGCGCCGTGCGGGAAGCGGCAACCCGGGCGATTGTCCGGGCCGACGGGCCGGTCCGGTGCGTTGGCCGGCCGGCCGACCTGCGCGAGCTGGGTCCGGCGTTTCGCGCCCGAGCCGCGGCCGGACGCCCATTCACCGTTTGGTCGGTGGGGACGGCCGAGGGGGTGTCGCCGGCTGTAATCGCGGTGGTCGAACCGGAGCGCATGGCAGGGTTGTTCGCCTCCCCGGCGTTCCTGTTGATCGCCGACGGCGCCCTCGCCGCGACACTCGAGCCCGAGATCCTGGGCTACTGGGCAACCACCCCCCTGGTGGTGGGCCTCGTGGACGCCGCGATTACGAGCCTGACCGGAGCTTGACACCGGGCGCATCCAACCGCACTATACATCAACCGGTTGGTTGAATGGCTCAAACCACTGAATCGCGAAGAGATCGACTGCTCGCTGCTGCCCGGCGCGAGTTCGCGGAGTTCGGATACTCCGGTGCCCGGGTAGCCCGAATCGCTGAGCGGGCTACGGTCAACAAGCAGCTCCTCTACTACTACTTTGGCTCGAAGGCCGGTCTCCACGCCGCCGTTGCCCGCACCTCCAGCGTCCCCAACAACCCTCCCACCCTCTCGACCGCACCTCCCGAGCGCTTGCGCCGCGCCATCGAAGCAGTTTGCACCGAGTTGCTCCGGGATCCGGCGCTCGCGACGTCCCTCACCGAACGCCAGTTGACCGCCGAAGCACGCGCCGTCGTGGTCCAGCGCGTCGCGGCCTGGCTCGAGGCGTTCGCCACGGTCGTGTCTGACGGCCAGGGGCAGGGGTACTTCCGCGATGACGTCGATCCGGCCTCCCTCGCACGCCAAGTGCTCGTCCTCTGCGCGGGCTATCACGGCCTGGCCCCCACGCTGGCGATTGGCGCCGACGCGCCCGACCGGTGGCCGGCGGACGTCGCGAGCCTGCTGCTGCGGGCGCTGACCTGGTAAGTCCCGGTCGGCAACGGCGCTGGTGCCGCGGGAGCTGCACCGGGCCGTAACGAGCCGGGCGGCTCTCCGCAGAGAGCCGCCCGGCGTCGCTGTTGCGCGTCGCGGGTGCTAGTTGCCCGTGAGTGCCAGGTCCTCGGTCTGCGGCTCGCCCTTGCGACGCACCTTGCCGCTGGCAGGCTCCTCGGGCTGGTGGAGGGCGATGTCGAACACCTCGGAGAGGTGTTCGACGGCGTGCACCGTCAGCTTGGCCCGCTCGTCCTCTCGGATGTCGTCGAGGTCGGCGAGGTTCTCCTTGGGCAGGACGACCGTTGTGATGCCCGCCCGAAGGGCTCCCAGGACCTTCTCCTTCACGCCGCCAATCGGCAGGACGCGGCCCGAGAGCGTGACCTCGCCGGTCATCGCCAGGTCGTGCCGGACGCACATGCCGGACAGCGCGCTCACCAATGCAGTCGCCATGGTGATGCCCGCCGACGACCCTTCTTTCGGTACGGCGCCCGCAGGGACGTGAATGTGCACGTCCTTCTCGAGGAACCGGTCGCCCGGAATACCCAACTCGTCCGCGTGCGTTTTCGCGTAGGTGAGCCCCGCCCGGGCCGACTCCTTCATCACGTCACCCAGCTGTCCGGTGAGCACGAGATCGCCCTTCCCCCGCATCACCGACGCTTCGACGAACATGATGTCGCCGCCCACGGGCGTGTAGTACATGCCCGTCGCGATCCCCACCTCCGCCTCGCGGGCAGCACGCTCGGGGTGCACGCGGGCCCGTCCCAGCAGTTCGTCGACCGCCTCGGCGGTGACGGTGACGCGCTCCTTGTCACCGGCTGCGATCTGGCGCGCCACCTTGCGGGCGACCTTGCCGATTTCGCGCTCGAGCTGCCGCACACCCGCTTCGCGCGTGTACCCCGCGATGACCGTGGTCAGCGCCTGATCGATGATCTCCAACTGATCGGGAAGCAGGCCCGCTTCACCGGTTTGGCGCGGAATGAGATACCGCCGCGCGATGCTCAGCTTCTCCTGCTCGGTGTAGCCCGAAAACTCCACCATCTCCATCCGGTCGAGCAACGGCGCCGGGATGTTCTGCAGGAAGTTCGCCGTGGCGATGAACAGCACCTCGGAGAGGTCGAACGGGACCCCCAGGAAGTGATCGGTGAATGAGTCGTTCTGCGCGGGATCGAGCACTTCGAGCAACGCGGCCGCAGGGTCGCCCTGGAACGACACGCCGAGCTTGTCCACTTCGTCGAGGAGGAACACCGGGTTCTTCGCGCCGGCCTTCTTCATGCCCTGAATGATCCGTCCCGGCATGGCGCCCACGTACGTCCGGCGATGCCCGCGAATGTCCGCCTCGTCGCGGGCGCCGCCCAGCGAGATGCGCACGTACTCGCGCCCCATCGCCCGGGCGATCGACTTGGCGATGGAGGTCTTTCCCACACCCGGCGGCCCGACGAACAGCAGGATCGACCCCTTGGCGCGGCGGTCGTCCTCGTTGCCGGGCACCGGATACTCCCCCGTCGGGAGGCCCCGCGCCGCCGCATCGTCGAGCTGGGCGCGCAGCTGGCGTACGGCGAGGAACTCCAGCACACGGTCCTTCACGTCCTGCAGACCGAAATGATCCTCGTCCAGGATCGTCGCGGCACGCTTCAGATCGAAGTGCTCCTCGCTGCGCTCGTTCCACGGCAATTCGGCGATCGTTTCGAGGTAGGTGCGGATGACCTGGGCCTCCATGGACTCGCGCGGGGCGCGCGACAGACGACCGAGCTCCCGCTTGACTTCCTTGCGCGCTTCCTCCGGCAACACGATCTCCTCGAGCCGCTGGCGCAGCTCGTCGGCCACCTGCTCGTCGTCGTCCTCGCCGAGCTCTTTCCGGATGGCCTTGAGCTGCTCGCGCAGGAACATCTCGCGCTGGCGCTCACCGAGCTCCTCCTGCACCTTCGACTTGATGTCCTGCTGCGCGTCGAGCAGGCCAATCTGCCGCTGCACGTGAATCAGGACGCGCCGCAGCCGCTCTTCCACGGCGAGCGTCTCGAGCAGCGCCTGACGCTCCTTGGACGAGATGTCGAGATAGCCGGCGACGAGGTCGGCGAAGCGTCCCGGATCCGCCACCCCTTCCAGCACCTGCTCCACGACCTCCTCCGCCAGTCCCGACTTCTGGCCGAGTTCCGCCGCGCGCTCGCGTACCTCACGGTGCAGCGCCAGGAACGCCGCCTCCTCCGCGTCAAGCGGCGGCAAGTCCGGCGTGCGACACACGACCGATTCGATGTACCCCTCGACCTCGGAGTACTGCAGCACGCTCGACCGGAACTCGCCGTGCAGCAGCAACTGGACACCACCGAGCCCGCGCTGGATCTGCCCGATCTTGGCCACCGTGCCCGTCGTGTACAGACCGGCCGCCTCGACTTGGTCGGTATTCTCGCGCTGGCACACCGCGAAGATCCGCCGGTCTTCGCGTTTCAGTGCCGCCTCGATCGCGCGCAGCGTGCCCGGTCGACCGGCACCGATCGGTGCCGTGACACCGGGGAACAGCACGACCTCGCGCAGCGGCAGCACCGGCAGCCGGATCCGCTCCAGGCCCTGGAAGGGGGTCAGTTCACTCATCAGTCGCTCACGCCTCTCCGCCGCCCGCCGCGGCCCAAATCGTCCGATCTCCTGAGCGCAGCGGCCGTGCCACCAAAGACTGCCTCATTGGTCTGAACCCCGCTCCATGACGTGCCGTTCCCGCCGTGTTGGACGCCGCGATCTCGCCGTTCGTGCCAGATTGGCAGGAAAACGCTTTGCGTGGCTCAGGACGAGGGGGCGCGCGGCGCGCTGTGGAGGAGCGCCTTGAGCTCGGAGTCGGTCAATTGCTCGAGCAGGCCGGCGCGCGTCGTGATCTCGCGGGCCGGCTCTTGGGGGTCGGACTGGCACTCGAAGCGGACGATATCGGCCGGTTGCGGGAAACCTCCGGCCTTCCGCTTCGTAGAGACGAGACCAGAGGTCCGGCCGACGCGTTCTGCCGCCCACCGGCGGCCGGCATCATCGGTAATCCAACGCATCGAGCCGCGCGCCTCCCGTCTGGTGCAGGTTGCCAGCGTCTCGGACGCGGACTAATGTATGCCCCTGATCAAGCGCGTGCCAATGGACGACGCTCTTCTCGAAGAGAACCCGCTCGCCGAGCGCCTGGCACAGGTGCTCGAAGGCGCATACGAACTGGAGCGTGAGATCGGGCGGGGCGGCATGGGAGTCGTCTTTGCCGCGCGCGATCTCGCCCTCCGGCGTCGGGTGGCCATCAAGGTGTTGCCTCCCGAACTGGCCTTTCGCCAAGAGATCAAGATCCGGTTCATGCGCGAGGCCCAAACGGCCGCGCGCCTGTCGCACCCGCACATCGTGCCGATCCACGCGGTCGGTGACGAGGGCGGGCTCGTTTACTTCGTGATGGGCTTCGTGGACGGCGAGTCGCTGGGCGCGCGGCTCAAGCGCCGCCGCGCGCTGCCGGCCGAAGAGGTCCGTCGCATCATGAAGGAGACCGCCGACGCCCTGGGCATGGCGCATGCGCTCGGCGTCGTCCATCGCGACATCAAACCCGACAACATTCTGCTGGAGGGTACGCGGCGTCGCGTCATGGTGACCGACTTCGGGATCGCCAAGGCGCTCTCGGAAGCGAGCCCCGGAACCCTGACGGGAACCGGCATCGCGATCGGCACGCCGCATTACATGAGTCCGGAGCAGGCCGCAGGCGAGCGCGACATCGACGCCCGCAGCGATCTCTACGCGCTGGGGGTGGTCGCCTACGAGATGGCCACGGGCGAGCTCCCGTTTCATGCGCCCACGGTGCCCGGGATCTTGATGAAGCACATCTCCGAACCGGCCCCCGACATCAAGCGGACGCAGACGGATATCCCCGACGACCTGGCCACGGCCATCATGCGGTGTCTGGAGAAAGACCCGAACGCCCGGTGGCCGACGGCCGAATCGCTGCGGCGCGCGTTGGAGAACCGTTCGTCCGGCCCGTACCGTCCGCCGCCGCCGCGTCCGCGCCCGTCGGCAGCCAACGCCGGGGTCGCCTTGGACCGGGCCTGGAGCCGCGGGGAACGGGGCGTGGAGCGCGGACACGAGCGTCGCGGGCCGGATCGCCATCGTCCGCTCGATCCCGCCGCCGCGGGGCGGCGGTCGCGGGAACCCGAGATCGTCCGAAGCTTCCGCGCCGAATTCTCCCGCTGGGCCGCCGTCTCCGGGGCGCTGATGCTGATCAACGTAGGGACGGGCATCACCGAGCCCTGGTTTCTCTTGGTGGCCGGCATCTGGGGGTTCGGCATCGGCACGCGCTACGCCAAGCTGTGGCAGGCCGGGTACAGTTGGCGCGACGTGCTCAATCGGCCGCCGGCCCCTGACGCCGTGGAGGCCCGCATGCCGGCGACGGCCGCCCCCAAACAACTGCGTGGCGCCAGGGACGTCGGCGCCGACGAGGACTTCGGGCCATTGGCCGAGCAGATCACCCAGCTGCGCCGCGACCAGGCGGCCATCCGCCAGATCGTGGACAAGCTGCCGGCCTCCGAGCGGGCGTTGTTGCCCGACGTCGTGCAGACCGTGGAGGGCCTGGCGCGCCGAGCGCTCGACCTCGCACGCACGCTGTCGCAAATGGAAGGCGAAGTGGATCCGGAGACGTTGGCCCGGCTCGAGGCGCGCATCAAGAACCTGCGCGACGAGGGCGGCGACGATCGCCGAATCGAGCTGATCGAGCGCCAGCGCGGGGTACTCGGCGAGTTGGTGGAGCGTCGCAAGTCCCTCGAAGCGCAGTTCGAAGCCTGCGTGCTGGCGGTCCAGAACGTCCGGTTCGACCTGCTGCGGCTGCGCTCGGCCGGCGTCAGCGCGGTGCTCGATGACCTCACGAGCGCCACGCAGGCGGCGCGCGTGCTGAGCGAGGACGTCGAAGCCGCGATTGGGGCCGCGAGCGAGATTCGCAGGGAGCTGGAGCGCTAGAACCGGTGCAGCGCGCGGATCCCCTCCGCGATCCCTTCCGCCTGCGGCAGAATTACCTCTTCCAGTTCCGGCGCATACGCGACGAACGTATCGGTCGCCGCCAGTCGCTTGACGGGTGCGTCCAGCCAGGCGAAATGCTCGTCGGCGATCCGCGCCGCGATCTCCGCGCCATACCCCCAGGAAAGCGAATCCTCGTAGGCAACCAGCACTTTGTTGGTCTTGCGCACGGACGCGCCGATCCGCTCCCAGTCCACCGGGTTCAGAGACCGCAGATCGAGCACCTCGACGCTGATCCCGTCCGACTCCTCGACCAGCTTGGCCGCAGTGAGCGTCCGCTGCACGACCGCCCCATACGTGATCACCGTGACGTCGGTGCCGGCGCGGACCACCTTCGCCTTGCCGAACGGAATCATGAAGTTCGGCCCGGGGTAGGAGCCCTTGTTGTATGTCTGGCGGTACAGGTGCTTGTGCTCCAGAAACAGCACGGGGTCGTCACATCGAATGGCCGTGCGCAGCAGGCCGCCGGCATCGAGCGCGGTGGCGGGGCACACCACCCGGAGTCCCGGGATGTGCGTGAACAGCGACGCGCCGGTTTGCGAATGGTACACGGCACCGCCCTTCAGGTAGCCGCCGTACGTCGCACGAATCACGACGGGGGCGCTGAAGGCGTTGTTGCTCCGCCAGCGGAGTAGGGCGAGCTCGTTCCGGATCTGGTGATACGCCGGCCAGATATAGTCGAAGAACTGGATCTCCACGACGGGCTTCAGGCCGCGGGTCGCCAGCCCGATCGCCCGGCCGACGATGTTCGCCTCCGCCAGGGGCGAGTTGTAGACGCGATCGTGCCCGAACTTCTTCTGGAGCAGCCACGTCACCTTGAAGACCCCGCCCTTGCCCTTGACGCGGTCGACATACTCCTCGCGCGACGTGTCCGCCACGTCCTCGCCGAAAATCAGGATGCGCGGGTCCCGCCGCATCTCGTCTTCCATGCACTTGTTGAGGAGATCCACCATCGTCGTGGGCTGGCCCTCGAACTGCGGATCGTCTTCGGTATCAAACGGCTCGGCTGTGGGATCCACGTCGGGCGAGTACACGTACGCGTACACGGTCTCCGGCCCCGGCTGGGGCGAGGCGAGCGCGATCTCCGTGGCGATCTCCAGTTCCTCGTCGACCTTCGCCCGAATCTCGTCCAGCTCCGCTTCGGTGGCATGGCCCTCGGCCAGCAGGTATTCCGGGTACGTGCGCAGCGGGTCGCGCTCGGCCTCCGCCTCCCGCTCCTCCGTCGTCTTGTACATCACCTCGTCGTCCGACAGCGAGTGGGAGTACGGCCGGATCACGTGCGCGTGCACGAGCGCCGGCCCGCGCCGGGCCCGGCAGTACTGCACCGCACGCGTCAGCGATTCGTAGGACGCGAGGGGGTCACAGCCGTCCACCTCTTCGATATGGAAGTGTGGAAACCCCGCCAGCAGCTTCGAGATGGAGCCCCCCGCCGTCTGCACCTCGACCGGAACCGAGATCGCGTACTTGTTGTCCTCGATCACGAACACGACCGGGAGTTTGAGGGTGCTCGCCGAGTTGAGCGCCTCCCAGAACTCGCCTTCGCTCGTCGTGCCGTCACCGGAGGAGCAGAACACCACTTCGTCGCTCCTGATCCGCTCCAGCCGATCGGGGATCGTCGCGATCCGGTCGTAGCGGTACCAGGCTTCCGCGCAGCCGACCGCGTTGAGGTACTGCGTCCCCGTGGGGCTCGACGAGCTGACGATGTTGAGTGCCTCGTGCCCCCAATGCGAGGGCATCTGGCGTCCCCCCGAATTGGGATCGTCGGCGGCAGCCACCGCTTCGAGGAGCATCTCGGTTGGGGTCATACCGAGCGCCAGGCACAGCGCCCGGTCGCGGTAGTACGGGTAGAACCAGTCGTAGGCGGGTTTGAACACCTTGCCCGCTGCCACGAGGATGGCCTCGTGCCCGGCGCCGGAGATCTGGAAGAAGATCTTGTTCTGCCGCTTGAGCTGGATCTCCTTGTCGTCGATGCGCCGGGACAGCAGCATGAGCCGGTACATGTCCAGCAGCTCCGCCTTCTCGAGGCGTACCGCCGTCGCCCGCCGGGCACTGGGGTTGGTCCGAGATCCGGTCTTGGGAGGCATCGGCCAAAAATAGCCTACTGCCCGGGTGGGGCCAGCCGGGCCGCGAGCCCGGGGAACTGCGCCACGGCGAGCGCGGTCACCGGATCGGTCCGCAGGAGGAACGCGTCCCGCGCGTCCGCCCCCCAACGCACCTCGATGGTCCGCGCCGCGAGGCCGCGCGTCAACCGCCAGGCTAGCGCGCTGTCCGGGACCGCCGTGACCCCCAGCCGCTGCCGGACTCTCGCGAGAAACGGCGCGAGCAGATCCGCGTGCCACCGCTGGGCGTCGGACTCCCACTCCGCGCGTGCCTGATCGCCCGGCGGCAGGTCAAACCCCACGCTGTCGGCCACCGCATCATCGAATCCGGAGTCCGCCGCGACGGCATGCCACACCGGGATGGCGCGGGGCTCGGACACCTCGACGTCCGGCCGGATGCCGCCACCGCCGCGCACCGCACGCCCCGCCGTCGTGTGGAACACCTCCGCCGTATCCCGCTCGGCGCCGGAACGCCCCGCAAAGCTCAAGTACTGTTCCGCCCGCAGGTCCTGATAGCGGCGCTGGATGAAGCGTCCGCTCGGGGTCAGTACGCGTCCGATCGTGAGCCACACGATATCGCCCGCGGGAAGCACGAACGGCGCCTGCATCAGGGCCTTGCCGAAGCTGCGGCTGCCGACCAGCAACGCCCGATCGTGATCCTGGAGCGACCCTGCCAGGGCCTCCGACGCGCTGGCACTGCGCCGGTCGATCAACACGATCAAGGGAAGGTCGCGGAACTTCCCGTCTCTCTTGGTCACGAAGTCCTCGTCGACGTCCCGCTTGCGACCGCAGGTGCGGAACACGAGCGTGTTGCGCGGCAGGAACAGCGAGGCGATCTCCACCGAGGCCGCGACGCTCCCGCCCGGGTTGCCTCGCAGATCGAGCACCAGTTGCCGGGCCCCGTCACGCCTGACCTGGTTGATGGCCTTCTCCAGCTCATCGGGTGCCTTGCTGCCGAACTCGGCCAGCCAGACGTATCCCGTCGTCCGGTCCAGCAGGTGCACCATGCCGACCGACCGCGGGACGATGCGCTCACGCTTGAGCGCGACGCGGTAGGACTGGGGCTCCAGGCGGGGGCCGCGTTCCAACGAGAGCGTCACGCGGCTGCCCGGCTTCCCCGCGAGCCTGAGCTCTACCGTCTTGGCGTCCAGGCCGGCTATCGTCGTGTCATCGATCGCCACGACGCGGTCGCCCGCCGCAATGCCCTTCTTGTCCGCCGGGCTCCGGTCCAGCACGGTGAGCACCGTCGGCAGCCCATCTACGTCTTCCAGGACCAGGCCCACCGAGCCCAGGTCGCCGCGCTGGAGTGCGGCACCCCGTTCGACGTCCTCTCGCGCAACGAAGCGGCTGTGCGGGTCGAGCGAGCGCAGCACGCCATCGATCGCCGCGCGCACCAAGTCCCCGTAGTGCACCGAGTCCACGTAGTTGACGCGGATGTGGTTCAGCACGCCGGAGAACGTCTGGAGCTCTTCGTAGTTCGACCGGGCCTGGGCGACACCCAGCCGCGCCGGCACCATCGCGACGCAGACCAGCAGGACGGATCGGAGTGGCAGCAGCATGAGGGCCCCCGTTGACAGTGGGCGCCGGATGACGCCGCTGGGGATCAGCGCAGTCGGGTGAGCTTCCGCAACACGTCGAGCTTCTCCAGAGCCGATGTCGAGGATGGCGCCTCGCCGATCGCATACAGTCCGTCGCGGATGTCGAGCAGAACTTCGAGCAGGAGTTGCTCGCGCTGGAAGGACGCGTCGAGTTCGGTCATCCGCGGCTCGTCGCTGAGCGCCTTCGCCCGATCATAGGCCTCGCGATAGACCGCTTCGAGGTTCTCCAGGATCCGTTGGCGCGATCGGGGACTCATCGTTGACTCCGGTAGACGTCCGGCTCGGTTCAGACGTAGGGGAGAAACACGAGGCCGCTGGGCACTTTCGGCGCGAAATACGTGGACTTGGGCGGCATGACGCCGCGCGCGTCCGCCACCGCCAGAACACGCTCGACCGGAGTCGGCCGGACCAGCACGCCCGCCGCAGCGGAGCCCCGCCCGACCGCATCGAACACCTCACCGGGATGCGCGGTGTAGCTGAGCGCGCCCGCGGGACCCGCCGCGGCCAGCAGGGGTTGCACGACGTCGCGCTCGACCACGGCGATCTCGAGCTCCCCGTCCTGCGGACTCGGAGCTGAGAGCGCCAGCACCCGCCCCTGCGGCAGCACCACCACCGCCGACGCCCCGGCCCCGAGTCCCTCCAACAGGCCCCGCGGGTCCAACTCGGCCTCACGCTCGTCCACCGCAAAGTGACGCGCCCAGGCCGTCACGAGCGCCACGGGATCGATGGGCGTGCCCGTCACCAGTCGGTGAGTGGGCAACACGAACAGCCCGGGGTCGCGCAGCGGCACCACGAGGGCCGGCATCCGCTCCGCCACGGGGAGCTCCGCCCGCAAGGCATTGGCGGTCTCAAACCGATGGTGGCCGTCGGCGATGTACAGCGGCCCGTCGCCCACCGCGTGGGCGATCTCGCGCCCCTGCACGCCCCCCACCCGCCACAGTCCGATCGCGACCCCATCGAGCTCGGCGACGGCCAGCGGTTCATGGTGCGTGACACCGTCCAGCCGCCGCTGGAGGTGGCCGCGCTCGTCGCGCGCGAGCACGAAGATCGTCTCGAGCATCGCGCCAGTGGCGCGCGCGAGTGCCAGCCTGTCCTCTTTCGGCCCGCGATGCGTGTGCTCGTGCGGACGCACCCGACCCGCATCGTACGGCTCGACATGGAGACCCGCGATGACGCCGGTCCGGAGGTGGGTGCGGCCGTCGGGCGTCAGGAACTCCTGCTGCACGACGTAGACGCCGGGCGCCGGATCACGCTCGAGCACCCCCTCGGCACGCCATTGCGCGAGGAGCTTCGCCGCCGCGTCGTACCGGTTCCCCGGTCCACTCGGCAGAATGAGTCGCACGATGTTGTGGGGATGGCGTGCCGCGAGCGTGTCGCGGAACGTCATCGAGATGACGTCGTAGGGAGGGGCAACGAGGTCGCCCAGCCGGTCCACCGCGCGATATCGTTCGGCGGCGAAGGGGGCGATCAGCGGGGGAAGCACGGCAGCAGACATGTCGCATTCACTCGGTCGCCCAACACGTTGGCGCAGGGACCCGGTCCTCGCCAGTCCCGGCCGGGCTGTCGCCCGGGAGTCTCACGTCCACGGTCGGGCGGCGGCTTCCGCCTCGTCGAGCAGGCGGCGGTACGAGGTGTATCGAGTTCCGGCGATGTCGCCCCGGTCGACGGCCGCGCGCACCGCACAACTCGGTTCGTCCCGATGCCGGCAGTTGTCAAATCGACACCCGTCCCGCCGGGAGGCGAATTCCGGGAACGCCGCTCCCACTTCCAGTGGGTCCAGCCCCCAGAGCCCGATGTCGCGAAGGCCCGGTGTATCCACCACGAATCCCTCGTCCCCCAAGGGGTGCATCTCTGCGGCCACGGTCGTATGCCGCCCCGCGTGCGATCGGCGGCTCACGACAGCCGTCCGCAGCGTGAGTCCGGGGACCAGCGCGTTGAGCAGCGTCGATTTTCCCACTCCCGTGGGACCAGTGAACAGCGAGACGGCACCCGCCAGCTGCCGACGCAGCGCGCCCAGCCCGGTTCCCGCCGTTGCGCTCGTGACGATCACGGGGTAGCCCGCTTGCCGGTAGGGGACCCCGTGCGCCGTGGCCGAGGCATCCAGATCTGCCTTGTTCACCACGATCACGATCGGGAGGTCGTTCGCCTCCGCCACAGCGGTGAACCGGTCCATGAGGGCCGGATCCCAGTCAGGCATCCGTGCGGCGCCGACCACCACGACCTGATCGATGTTCGCCGCGAGCGCCCGTACGCCCCGGGCCCGCCCGGGGCTGCGGCGCCGCAGCAGCGTGCGCCGCGGGTGGATACCCTCGATGGTCGCCGCCTCGGGACCATGCAGCGCCAGGACCACCCGGTCTCCGACCAAGACCGTCTCGTCCGACCGGTGCTTCATGCGGCCCCGCAGGACGGCTTCGAGCCGGTGGCCGTCCACGTAGACCCCATACCGACCGCCCGTACACGACAAGACGATGCCGTCGGGCAACGCTACGGGTCGGGAAAGTCGACGCGCGCCGCGATGGCGCGGTCGAGGTGGGCTTTGATGTCGAACAGCGAGATCTCCCGCAATCCCAGCTCGGCCGCATCCGGAGTGTCCCCGTACGTCAGGAACCCGGATTCGACGTGACCAGCCGGGCGGTCACCCGCCGGCGACCAGCGCACGAACAGGAAGGCGGCTCCGTACCGGGCGGAGCCACTCGGTGCCGCGTCCACCAGGACGGCCACCGAGTACGACGCGCCGTCGCTCCCGGTGAACGCCGGGGGGCGCCCGTGTCGGGCGACGTACCCGCCGTAGGTCGCGTCGTCCATCAGGAAGCGCGGCGACCGAACGTCTCGCGGGCCAGGCTGCCGACCATGAACGCGACGTTCGCCGGCCGTTCCGCCAGGCGGCGCATGAGGTACGGATACCATTCGGTGCCGTAGGGGACATACACCCGTACGTTGTACCCTTCCCGGCGGAGCTGCTCCTGAAGATCGCGGCGCACCCCGTAGAGCAGCTGAAACTCGAACCGCTCCGCGGGGATGTCGTGCGCCCGCGCGTACCGTTTCACGTGCGTGATGAGCCGCTCGTCATGCGTCGCAAAGGCGGGGTAGTTCCCCCGCTCCAGCATCCGTTCGCTCAGGCTGGCAAACGTCGCGTCCACGTCCCGCTTGGCGGGAAACGCCACCGAGTCGGGCTCCTGGTACGCGCCTTTCACGAGGCGGACGCGGGCCCGCGCGGCGAGCAGCGCCTCGACGTCCGTCTCCGCCCGCCGCAGCATCGTCTGAATGACCACCCCTACCAGATCCCCGTACGCACCGAGCAGCTGCGTGTGGAACAGGTCCAGCGTGCGCTGGACGTACTCCGACGCTTCCATGTCGATCCGCACGAAGATGCCGTGGGCGCGCGCGCGTTCGAGGATGGCAGTCACGTTGGCGGCTGCGAGGGCCTGGTCGAGATCGAGCCCCATCTGGGTGAGCTTGATCGACAGATTCGCGCGGACACCGACGGCCTGAATCCGGTCCAGAATCGCGACGGCCGCGTCGCGCGCTCCGGTCGCCTCCTCCGGCGTCGTGACGCTCTCGCCCAGCAGGTCAAGACTGACGCTGATGTCCTTGGCGTTCAGCTCCCGCGTGGCGGTCATCGCGTGATCGAGGGTCTCCCCCGCCACGAAGCGCGAGGCGAACCGGCGCGCCAGACCGTTGCGCTTGATGAACTCGAAGATGCTTCGCTGCTCGCTGAGCCACAGGAAGCTGCTCCGCAGCATGTCTCGGTCCGTTTCGAATCAGTCGTCGGGGTAGAAGCGCTCGCCGTCGGCGGCCATCCGCTCGAGCCGGGGCGCCGGGGTGAACCGGTCGCCGTAGGCCGTCGTGAGTCGGCGCAGGATCTCGACGGCCTGGGGAATCCCGGCGCGATCCAGCGTCCGCAGCGGGCCACCGAGGAATGGTGGGTAGCCGATGCCGAAGATGGCGGCGATGTCGCCGTCCCGGGGCGAGCGCACGACGCCTTCGTCGAGCGCCCGCACCGCTTCGTTCAGCATGGCGTACAGCAGGCGGTCCCGAACATCGGCGTCCGCGATCGTCGCGGAGCCGGGCTGGGTCCCGATCAGCGCGTAGATCGACTCGTCGACCCCCCGGCGCTTGCCTTTCTTATAGCGATAGAAGCCCCCGCCGCTCTTGCGCCCCAAGCGCCCCGCGGCGACGACGGCCTTGAGCCCCTCCTGGGGACGCATGCGATCGCCGAACGCCTCGTGCAGCACACTCGACGCCTTGAGCCCGACGTCGAGCCCGATTTCGTCCAGCAGCGTGATCGGCCCCACCGGAAAGCCGAACCGCTTCATCAGGCGATCGAGCCCTTCGATCTCGACGCCCTCCGCCACGAGCCGTCCCGCCTCATTGAGGTACGGCGCGAGAATGCGATTCACCCAGAAGCCGGGATGGTCTTGGACGACGACCACCGTCTTCCCCATCCGGCGCCCGAACGCCACCGCGGTGGCGGTCGCCGAGGGCGAGGTTTGTCCGGTCACGATGACTTCGAGCAACGGCATCTTCTCGACCGGCGAGAAGAAGTGCATGCCGAGGACGCGCTCCGGGCGGCTCAGCACCGCGCTGATACGCTCGATCGGGATCGTGCTGGTATTCGAAGCGAGGATGCATTCCTCCCCGACCTCCGCCTCCAGCTCGCGAAACACGGCGTGCTTGACGTCGAGATCCTCGAACACGGCTTCGATCACCAGATCGGCCCGCCGAAACCCTGCCCATCCCGTCCCGCCCGACAGTTGGGCCGTGAGCCGGCGATGCTCGTACTTGCTGATGCGCCGCCGCTTGAGCCGGTCGTCCACGATGCGTCGCGCCGCGGCGAGTCCCTTCCCGACCGCCGTCAGGCTGGTATCCCGCAACCGCACGTCGACGCCCGCCTGTGTCACCGCGGTCCCGCCGATCCCCGCGCCCATGAATCCCGCGCCGGCGACGCCGAGCCGCTCGACAGGACGGGGCTCCGGCGCGTCGGCCACGCCAAAATCCTTCTTGAGAGCGGTGGTCGCGAAGAAGATGCGGACCAACTCGCGGGACACGTCCCCCACGGCGAGATCCGCGAAACTCGCCGCCTCGAAATCGAGCCCCGCGTCGACCCCATAGCGCAGGCCGTGCTCCACGGCCTGCAGGGCGGTAAGCGGCGCCGGGTAGTGCCCCCCGGTCTTGGCCCGAACCTGTTTGCGCGCGAGGGCGAACACCAGCGCTCGACCGGCCGGGTTCTTTTCGAGCAACGCGGCCTTCACACCGCCGCCCGGGCGGGCGGGCCGCCACCCGCCGGCCAGTTGGCGCGCCGCGCGCATCGCTTCGCGCTCCAGCACCGCCGGATGCACCAGTTCGTCGACGATCCCCCGTCGGAAGGCGGACTTGGCCGGGAGCGTCTTCCCGGCCAGGATGATGTCCAGGGCCGCCTGGATCCCGATCAGGCGCGGCAGTCGCTGACACCCGCCCGCGGCCGGGATGATCCCCAGCTGCACCTCGGGCAGGCCGATCTTCGTCTTGTCGTGCTCGGTCGCGAGCCGATAGGTGCACGCCAGTGCCGCTTCGAGTCCACCGCCGAGACAGGCGCCGTGGATGGCCGCCACCACCGGCTTGCCCAGGGCAGGCAGCCGATTGATGAGCGCCTGTCCGCCCTTGACGAGCGCGTAGGCCTCGTCGCGGGTCCGTAGTGCGACGAATTCGTCGATGTCGGCGCCCGCGATGAACGTGTCCGACTTGCCCGACAGCAGCACCACTGCACGGATGGCGGCATCCCGGGCCACCTCCTCCACCAGCTGCTCGAGCTCCTCTCGCACCCCGCGGGTGATCTTGTTGATCGGTTCATGCGGCAGATCGAGCACCAGACGGGCGATGCCGTCCGCGACCGTCGTGGTAAAGGCTGTCATGCTCGCTCCAGCACCATCGCGAAGCCCATGCCGCCCTGGGCGCAGACCGAGATCAGGCCGAACTGGACGTCGCGCCGCTGCATCTCGTGCACCAGGGTGAGCGTCACCCGGCCGCCGGTTGCGCCAAATGGGTGCCCAATCGCGATCGAGCCTCCCATCACGTTCACGATGTC
>Ga0224512_10000482_pt1 | contig 42445 bp, 72 predicted proteins | sample SF_May12_sed_USG_4_FD_169103 | JGI IMG/M metagenome (GOLD analysis project Ga0224512, IMG submission 169103) | Sediment microbial communities from San Francisco Bay, California, United States - SF_May12_sed_USGS_13 | ecosystem: Environmental > Aquatic > Marine > Sediment | place: USA... | reverse complement strand
AACACCGCCCATTATCCGGTAGTCCCGACATTAGCTTCCACCAAAGTCGGTTGCCCGGGGAAGTTTATATTCGAAACGTCGCCAATAGTATCAAGTTCATCCCCCGCCCGGTCTTGCGCTTCAGCAGTATCGGGCGCATCGACAGTTATTGTAATTCGACAGTTTACAATAATCTGGTAACGATTCAGCGCCGTCGATATTGGCGACCGGGGGGGATAATCCGGAGTAGGTCGCGGACTTATTGGCATATTTAGTCACCGTTTACGGGTTGCTGAAGTTTCTTTCGAGCGGCGCTACCAATGTGAAGTTGTTAGTCGTCGAAGCGATTATTGAGCCCGTAGTTTCAACAAATTGGGCTCGGTCTGTGCCAATCGCTCTAACGACTACCGCCGCCGGTTGAGAAGGTGTTCTTCCACCCTGCGTATTACCATCATAATCGAAATCGTAAGAAACACTGGCACCAGCCACAACACCAGTGATTGGTTGCGGGCTGAATGCGCTATTGGAATTCACGATCTGCGCATCAGGAGTATCGATTGGATTTTCATCAACATTACCGGAAACTGGCCCCTCTGACGCTGGCAGTACCACGGTAGAGTCATATCGCTGAACAGATATGCTACCAGTTTCAGGAGAATTCAATGCGGTGACTAGCCATGCCCCATTAAGGTTCGGATCAACGAAACCGGAAGTGGCAATGTAATTATTGACTGCCGTCAATGGTAAAGCATCAGTGGCACTGGTTAGAAGACCGTCACTTCCGGATACCAATGTGAATGTCAAATCAGCGACTGCTGTTCTTGTGGTGTATTGGAAAAACATAGTAAATCTGGCTGGGCCGGAGTCATTCTGTAGGTTTTCATTGAAGAAAATATTACCGGCCGCAACGAACGGAAATGTACGCGTAAGGAGATCATTGTCAATGAAGGATATCCTGTTCGTGTCTGCGGCGTTAAAATTGATGATGGTGACGCCATTGCCTCCACCACTCGGATTAGACGATGCCAAGGTGCCGAGAGAATCACCGACGAAGGCAACAAGTTCATCTGCCGTCCGTCCAGTGACTACATCGTTGCCTGGGCTGAGTATGTTGTCATTGATGTCGGCGGCTTGCCGCAATGAGTATTGAACATATTCATAAACATCTTCAAGTACCAGACCTTTTGCATCAATGACGATGCCAAACGCGCCTGTGGTTTGCGGTGACAGAGTTGAACTCGCGTTAAGGTTAAAACCAGATATGATTTGCGGAGTAGCAAAGTACGAAATTGTCACTGTCGGCGACCGAGTGCTGACTGTCGCATCGTTGTTTGTGACTTTCAGATCCGCGGAGTTCGCCAACGGGAATCGATAGACCTGGTTGGTCAATGCCGTTACACCGATATCCGCCAGGTTGGCTTGTGCGTAAGTTTTCCCTGAATCTGGATTCAATGCGGTAGTGAAACCCTCTCTCAAGAATAGTGTGAGCGCGTTACGATTGTCAACCGCGATGTTAGCAGTTCGTTCATTGGGTGAGCCCGTAGCAGTGAAAGGAGTTCCTTCAACTGTCACAGTTCCCGCAGTCACGGCAGCGACGACAAACGTGCCATCATTGAGTGGCGATGTCGCACTGCAGAGTTCGATCGTTATTTGGCCACCGATTTGAACACCATCATCAATGAAAGATCCACCGTCATTCCTTGTCACGGAATTGGTAGTGAAATCGAGCCCATTGGCATCGGTAGATCCAGTAATGATCCGATTGTAAGTGAGAATAGATTCATTCACCGGACCATCAAAATCAAAGTCGATTGCGGCGCCGGTATCAGTTGGATCGTTGCCTTGCTGGTAGTATGCGCGGTCCGTTGCCTCAACAAATGAACCCAGCGTTATCGCGCAAATGTACGATTTCAGTAAACGCCCCTGCTGATCCAGTTCTGACCAACCGCCTGTCCTTGTGAGTTTTCGACTCCGATAAGACGCCGGTGAAGACGAAACGTCATCTGCCGGATTCCAGTTGTCACTGTATTCATATTGCTCCGGCGTGATTGCCACCATCGGAAAAATGAACGGTATCAGAGTAGGATCGTCCTTCCATTCTTCTTTCAAGAATGAATACTTCGCTTGCTCCGTCACGCCAAAAGCGTCAACGTTACCCTGTTCCAGGGTATAGATATCACGATCGTCTGTCGCAATATGAATTGATTTCTGTGAGTCAGTGATGGGAGAAGCGCTGGAATTACCAAGTGTGGTAATGGCTTCACTGGCTGCGGTAACCGGGTTATTACCTGATATTTTTTTGGCGGTAATTGAGCTGGTCGTAGGTGAACCACCAACCTCCTGGTAAAGACCATTGTTGTTGCCAACACTATGATCACGGACTTCGAAAAATTCGCCTGCTGATAAAACTGGCAGGGTTGCTGTAGCCGTCATCACAACTTGGTCAAGAGGTGAACCTACTGTGAAGGTCACACCCGCGCAAGCTTGTGATGCACCTTGGCTTAAAAAATCGGGATCGGTTACTAAGGGCATTTACTGAATCTCCATCGCAGCGATATCACGCCAATAGGCGCGTGGAATGAATTTATGACCCTTTAAAGCTTCCCGCAGCAAGGATTCTTCGCCTACGATTGTAGCGCCAGACATGAACGACATGCAAGGAGAAGGAATGTCTTCCAGCAAAAAAGCGGTACCAACTTCATCAATTGCTTCTTGATTGTCTATCAGATATTCTGCATTGGAAGGTTTCTTTGGCAGCGCAAAAGCTGACAATAAGCCCGTCAGCTTAGATTTCACACGATTGGTCCTAGTGTCGTAGCACCTGACATCCTTGCCTAATGAAGCAATTACTTCAATGGCACTGGTATGCTGCAATATCCCGATGATTACCGTGTTGCCTTTTTTCCAGACTGGCCCACGGCAGATCTCAAAGATCAGACTATTCAGTGACGGTTGGGCTTCCCCCATCGTCATTGCTTTCTTCAGCTGCCGCGTCGTTAGAAATTTCTTCTCCGGCGGGCTCAGGATCACGGGCTTTTTCTTCAGTACCGGTGTCGGCGGGCGGTGGCGTAACCTTATCATCAAATTCACCTTCATCGTTGTAGAGGTGTATTTCCGTCTCAGGAAAATTCTCCTGGTACGCGCTCGCAATCATTTCAGCGCGTCCGCAAGATTGCTGAATTATGACGGCGTCACATTTGATGGCTTGATGAGCATCGCGAAACCCGGTTGCGAAAACCATGTTCACAAGGTTACCTTCATTTCGAATTCGTGCTGCGATATCTTTCGCGATAGCGTCTTTATCACGAGTGAAGTAGAGTAATGCTAGTGGCTTTGACATAATTCTTCCTCTTGTTAAAAATGGGCGGCTACCATTTCAAGTAGCCGCCCTCCGCTTTACGCGATCTTACAGTTGTGACCGGATGGCAACACCAGCCAGGTCCTTGACATCGTCCATGATGATGTCCCAGTTGGTGCTCGTTCCGAGCGCGGCATCGTTGGGGTTGATGCCACCATTGGTGACATCCCACGCGCTGCCTTTGCAACCGATGTTATAGGCGTATTCACCTTGCAGCCGAGTCGTGATGTTCTCCTTCCCGGTGATGACATCAGTGTACATCAGCTCTTCTTCACTGTCCTCCATCACGACGCCGGATTCAACCAGTCCCAGCGTCACATACTGGGTCGGCGAAACACTGGAATCGATCAGGGCAGCGGAGTCGGTTACCAGAACCGGGCGGTTCAGGGTAACGGGCGAAGCCTGGGCAATGTTGAAATTCGAGATGCCGTCGATATTCGCAGTAATCTGCGAACGGATCAACTCGAAGAACGGCTTGGAGTGCATGACCCACATCGAGATACGATTACTCGCATCACCGAACAGGCCAAGGCCGTTGACCAGGTCCAGGGTATCCAGCCCCGCGGTGGTGACATCGCCGTCGAAGACGAGACCGGCGTTGGCAGTGATAGCAGCAACGACAGACCGTAAACCCGAATCGAGCATCTCGACCTGCATCGCCTTACCAATCTGCTCACCGAGCAGAAAGGACAGAACTTCGAGGTCGGCGCTGTCGCCGAGCTTGCGAAAGGAATCGTAAGTCTGATCGATCGGGCCGATACGACGATTCAACTTCACGTTGACGTTTTCGCCGACAGGCACCGAACTGGCAGTTACGGCCGGGTTCGCCGGAGACGTGTTCACATCCCGACGGTTGATGAGAGAAGAAACGTTCTTGAAGAACGACTCCTGATGGAAATCACCCCTGCGGCGTTGCGTAACCAGGCGAATGGTGTTGAGTGATGCGGCGTTGAAAGCATCGGTGTTTTGCACCAACGTTTCTACCATTCCACTGTGCACCAGTTCAGGGTAAATGATACCCTCTGGAAGACGACCGACGCCGGCAAAGGATTCGCGTGTACCTTCTGGCATTTTAAATGTCCTCTAAATGAACTAGTTTTTCCTTAAGCGGGCAAGTTCATGTATTCGTCTTCACTGTGTTCACGAATGAAGGCGACTTTTTCCTTGGTACTCATTGTTGACCGCTTCAGGTCCGAGGGAATCGCTCCCTTTCCGCCAGGCGGTTTGCCACCTCCTCCACCTGGTGGTGTCCCACCTCCAGATTTCACAGTGTTGTCAAACGCGTTGGCGTAAGTTTCTTGGTCCCGCATCTCGCTAACCAGTTCACGCACAGTGAGGTAGTTGCCTTCTCCGTTAACACGCGGGTTGCCAGCGTCATCAACCACCCGTGCAACGAAAGATCCATCTTCCTCGACCATCTTCACGTGACCCTTCACGTGAGGCAAGAGCAGCGTGACATTGCCCTTATATTCATTCAGTGCCGCTACGGCATCGGCGTCTATTGTCTTTCTTTCGAGCGCCGCCAGGAGTTTCTTTTCTCGCTCCTCACGCTTACCGAGCTCTGTCTGATGTTGCTCGGTCATCTGGGATTTCAACTTTTCCCATTCGCCTTTCTTTTCGGCCTTGCGTTCTTCCTCCTGCGCTTCCAGCTCTTTCAAACGCTGGTATTCTTCAGGGTCAAAACCGCTGTATTGTTCTTCCAGCTGGCGGGCCCTTTGCGCGGCGGTTTTCGCATTCTCGCGCTCTTTCGAGAGCGCCGATTTTAGACCGGAAACATCTTCGATCTGGTCCTTGGGTACGAGATCCTTGAGAATCGACAAACGATATTTTCCATCATCAGTTTTCTCGTATGCATCATGTATTTCTTCAGGCAGCCCGTCAAGGCTGTCTACGGTGGCTTGTAATGGCATTTCTATTCTCCCTTCCCGGGTTGGTTTTAAACTGTGCCGCGATTATATTTGAATGCTTACAGAAAACGCAAGCACTAATTCAACGGTTGACCTACAACTTCTTCAAGCTGATCCAAAGTCATGGCCCGACCTCGCATATCAACGAGTTGAGTCAATGTGATGTCACCATTTCGCCACAGCCGTGCCCTTGTTGGGCCCAGCACCTCATTTTGAAATGATTTTGGTTTTGATCGCAACCATTCATCAAATGTGATATCACCGGGAACTTCGCCATCCATGCTCGCTCGCGTTTCTAGCGGCACTTCATTGGCGTCTATGCCCAGTTCTTCAAAAGAGCGTAGGACGGGTACGAGAGAACTGCGACAATTAAAGTGTCTGGGTGGCCCACCGTTAAACGGCAGGTTGTGTCCAATGGGAGAGAAATCCACGATATCCCAGACGAGGCCAGAGTACGCGATGCAGATGTTGCTGGTCCTACTATCTAACGTTGAAATTTGCTGCACCGCCTTCACAACATCTCCCATATCTTGGAAGGTATTGATCCTGACTTGATTAACGATCTCATTGATTGCAGTTCGTACGATAGCTTCTGCTCGGTTCCTGGCCATACTGATAATTCCAGTGACCGGAATACCATCGACAGTGCCGCCCACTATTCGTGTCACGGCCTGCTGCGTAGACTCACCGTTTTCTAACGAAACACGGATCTGGTCCATGAAAGATTCTTGAAACTTCTTTGATTGTCGTTGCCAATGAGTTGACATGGCAGCACCTTCAATAGTGATTCCGCCCGCAATGGCATTCGTCATTTCAGGTGGTAGTTCATCATCGTTGAATTCTACTAAGACGTCAGCCATTGGTGAGTCGCCCTCGGCTCACTGATATCCGCAATTTTAAGGAACGGCGCTTCGTATCACTCTGGCGGTATTTTTGGTTTCCACTTTTGCGATACGACGAGCGGCCGAACGAAGTATTCCGTTGACTTCACTATAGGCGGTTCTAATTATGATTTTTGATTCGTCGTCGATCTTTTTCAATCGACGAGCACGAGCATCCTTTCGTTGCGTACCGGCGACATCAATTCGAAGGACCATTTCTTTCAACTCACGCCCCATTTGTATCAACCGAGCGTCAATCTCACGACGAACACCGGCATCTGCTCGTCGATACAGGACCTCCTGCTTAATCAAATCATCACGAACTGCCTGGGCCGCTGTTTCAGCCATCAGCTTTTCTTTCCGCGTGGCCCCGCATTTCGAAAATTGGTCGGGCGGTACGAACCTCCCACAGATTTGCGGGCATTGCCATTCGAATCAACGCGAGTGTTGATCGGTGGAGTAATCGGTTTACCACCGCTGGAAAATCCGCCCGTAGAAGGCGTTTGTTTCTGTAAAGCCATCAGTATTTTCTCCTGCCTTTGCCTTTGCCTTTTCGCTTCTTCGCCATCACCGGCTCCTATTTGCTTCGACCGCTCTGCCTTGCTTCGCGGCCTTGGCTCGTGCCTGTTGACGGCTAGCGGCTGAATTGGGGTTGTAAGTATAGCATTTTCCTCTGGAACCCCACTTGTAACCAGGTTTTCCTCCAGATTGACATGCTTGCACGGGCATCAGCGAATCCTTTGTGTAAAAACGTTGCTGAAAACCTTGCTAAAAGAAGCTGGCGAACGAGTACTGAAACGCAGTTGACGAAACCGGGTCCTTCTATTCTGATTCGTGGGGTGTGGTGGGAATCTGTTCATTCCCTGCAATCTTGCTCTGCTCGGGTTGTACGGCATGGTTACTTCTTCTCCCAAGACTCCAGCTGCTTGAAAACCTCCAAATCTTTCGCGTGGCGGTCTCGCACGGCTTTTTCAATCATTCGTTCGACCTCCACCCTGCTCAATACCGGTCCATGTGTATGTGACGCCAAGCTGTCAGGAACTGATGCAATGTTCACCTCAACAGATTGGTTACCGGGCTCAGATTTCGCGGCTTGGATTTGTTCATACTTGTCATATCCAAGATACGAAGAAAGTATAGCAAGTGCCGCCATGACGACACCGGCCCAGGTTTCTTTCGCGGTTGGCTTGCCCACTTAAAAATGCCAGTTGCCAGAAATCACGCCGCCGCAGTCCCCGAAACCAGTATCGCAACCCACCCCGCCAGTGAACAAAATGTCATCAATCCGTTTCGCGAAAGTTCCGCAGATAGCTTGCTCGTTCTTCCACCAGGAGCCGGCCGCAGAGCCTTGCCACCCAGAAGCGAAATCAAATTGGGCACCACTCAAACACATAGCAATCGCATTCCCACGTATCGCGGTTTGATCTGCTTCAGAAAGACCAGTAAAGTTCGGTGGTGATGTGTTTGGGTCAGGTGGCGTCTCCGAACCTGTGGTGTAATAATAATGGTTCGTGATTTTGTCGCCATGCGCCTGCGCTGAGCTGAAAGCCAGGAAGACCATCGTGAGAGCGAACATCACCAGTAAAAATTGCGTTACACGGAAAAGTTTCATTTCAGCATCATCTTGAGACCATCGATAAAATCTTTCATGGCTTTGGGTTGCTCGAGAACATTCCAGCCGATCAAGACCCCCACTCCGGCGGCGATTGCGAGTTCTGGGTACCAGTACCCTACCGCAATCCCGCCGGCGCATATCAGCGCGATCCGTTTCATGGGGTACCGCTCTTCATGGCGTTGGAAGAACCCCCTGCGGTACCGCTCTTGTCGGTATTACCACTACCGCCGGCGCCAGGATACCCGTTATTGCCCACCGACGCTGAGCGATTGATCGACTTCTCCGCCCGCCCCGGCTGACGGTGTGCCCTCATCTTGCTCCCCTTGGCGACTGTTCGTTTGGCCATCTGCAATTCCTCTTAATCTATGTTTATGCCCTTGGTCTTCAGATGTTTCACTACCCGTGGGCTCCCAGGTGTGTCTGTGACCATCCACTATATTGGTGAAACCGTTCGCTTGCAAGACATGCGTATGCCCATCAGCTATATCAGTTTCATCACCAACCTTGTTCGCGGAATCCAATTCTTTCTCTGTGAAACCCGGTTCACTGTCCTGAAACTCAAGATCTAGCAAGTCTACCTCTTTCGAGGGGTCGAAATCTTCGTTGAGCAGCCCGCGGCGTTTCAACTCTTCCCAATACGTCAACTGGCTGATGTCGTTCCGTGCCCGCATGTCAGCGAGTGCTTTGATATCATCCGCGTCTCGTTGAGTGATTGTGAAGTCCTTGAATACGGTCACACTGCCACCCATATCTTCACCCAGGTCCAGAATCAGTGCGAACAAATCGAGCATGTCTTCGAGCTTGGCTTCGAGGTGCCGAGCGAACATGCCGAGTGGGCTGTCGGTCTCTGCTTGGTCCAGGGCACGGCTAGTCGCTGTAACATCACCAGTGGGGCGGCGAATAACCATATTCAGGCCGAGTTTCGCAATCCTTGATTCGAGAGTTTCGAGATCGAATGCGCCTGCCTCAATCCCCGCTCCGCTATGCTCCACATATTTCATGTCGCTGCCCTGCGGACCACGCGTCATGGTATTGGGGCCGACCTGTATCTGAAAATCTCCGCGATCGTCATCACCAAGACCAGATCCGAACAGTAATGGCACGCGAGCAACGTGAAGGATGTGCCTCTGGTCACTGTCGCTCTGCCAGTGGGCGATGTTCAGGTAAGCCACGTCGAGCAACGGCGGGTGACCTATCATGAAACTGTGTTGGTATCCATAGACCGGAATGAGCGGGATGAAATCCAAATCCACGGTGTTATCTGTTTCGAGGATCCATTCTTCAGCTTCTTTGTCGTTTTTCTTCACTAGGCGATAGATCCTCTTGCGACCGATCTCCCAAACGTGGATCCGTTTCACTTCGACAGTGGTGAACTCGTCTTCTGCCGAATCTTCAGTCGTCACCATGACGATCCGTACCTGGGTCAATATCACCTGCCCATTTTCTACTTTGGATTTCCAACCGATGACCTGCGGCGCCTTGACATGCACGGCATACGGTCGCATCGTGCCTCGCAGTGCGTCCAGACGCGTGATGTTGGTACCCCTTTCATTCTGTAGCGTTTGGACGTTTGGGCTATCCACCAGAATGAATGTCACTCCATGATTGAGAGCCGATTGCCCTATCCGCATCGTCCACTCGTTTATGTCGGTTCCTTCTGCATCGACGTCATCCATATATCGCAGGACTGCCGGCTTCACATCGTCTTCCAGCACGACGGGCATCCGCATGATTTTGCCCATCAGCTTCTTGATCGTGTCGGGGTACATCGGCGTCAATACACTGCGTTCGAGACGATTGAAATACGCGGGTTCCGCTTCGGCCGGCTCCTGGGGCAGATATACCTTGCCTGCCTGGCGCATCGCTTTGGTTCCGCCCCATAGGGTATCAACCAAGTCCCAGGTTGATGCTTGAGCGGCCCATTGCTCGGAGGGTATTGCGACGGGATTCTTTTCTGTCATATTTGAACCTGCTGTACCGAGACGCTACGAGGACGAATCGGCCATTCATGTGCGATGTAGTAACCGACACCATCTGTCAAGTGGGTGAGTTTCGGGTCGGCCTTTTTGTCAAGTTCGCCACTGCCTCCCGCGAGCAAGCGAACACCTTCGAAATCTTTCACCGTCATCGGAGCTTCGGCGGGGTCGATCATGAAATGTATTTCTCCGTCTCCTGATTGCAAGCGCGTATTAACAGCATTGATGCGGGCCCTTTCAGTCGGGTTGGACGGTGGCACCCTGAAAAACGTGCGTTCTGTCCCGAAGTGATTGAAGAGTGCCCTGCGAACCAGATCCCAATCGCTTCCCTCAGTCTGAGCCGTCCCTCTCGAGCCACCCGTGGCATCTCCATAAACGTAAACGTTTCCTTCGTGCCCGCCCCAGTCCTGAATGAACCTTTTGCATACTGCCGGGGTATTTGAGTTTCTCGGAATGTGAACCTCACCAATAACTCCTGTTCCACCGTGCGCGGGTTGCGCGACGTTTTTGAACATTTCGCGACCCTTCACGACTATAGACGCTGCCTGTATTTTACGCGGAAAATCCATTTCTTGCGCAATAACCGCAATTCCCGGGTCCACGTTGAAGTCCAAGCATAGCACAAGGTCGGCTCGTGGATTGTAACGATCTTTCAATTTCGCGCAATGGAGTTGCCTATCGAATGGGTAGTACGCCTGGCCTTCAAAGTTGACGAAGCTCGCTTCATACTCCTGACGATATGTCAGCTCATCAAGCCCCCGGCGAGCCGATTCTATTTCCGCAGCGGGCAAGATATCAGACGAGAACCAAGTGAAACCATCCCAGTCTCCACCGTTCGCGATATTCATTGGCCCTATGGCGTCGTTCCACGTATCGTAATAGTGGTTGCGACCTTCTGGCACCCCAATCAACCAGCACCACCCATCTCGGTCTGACAGTGCCGGCCGGACGTTCGCGCCCCACGCCACTTCCTTCATGTTAGCGTATTCATCGAGGACCCCGCCATCCCATGGACTTCCTTCTATGCGTTCTGGCTTGTCCATCCCCACAACACTGAGCATGGCTCCAGTCGTGTAATGAATTGATAGGTCAGTTTCACTGATTTTACGAATGACTGATTTAGGGCTGAGAAGCTTCAGGTCATCCCAGTAGATTCGTTTCGCTTGGTCGCGGGTTGGCGCCGCAGCAAAATAATTCGGGTCTGCAAACCTCGATTCCCCAGATAGGCAAGCTTGGACCAACCGCCGTTTGGCTCGCTCTGTCTTCCCTGAGCGTCTTCCCGCTGGTACGACTTTGAAACGCGCCGGAGAAGTTATTAACCGGGTTTGTTCAGGATGGTATCGGAGCGGGGTCCATCTATCAGTGAGTAGTTGAATCGGTTCGTTTGGTACCGCTTTCCAGTGGGGGCTCCTGTAAGCCATCGACTTCTCTCATCTCCTTCAACATCTGCTGAATAGTCTTGGCTTGCTCTTCTGGTGGTAGTTTGCCCTCTTCTGCTTTTCCGAGGATCCCCATCATAACAGCAAGGTCGTTGTTGGCCTTGTGAGCGTCATGCAGCTCAAGGTCCACGTTGCGACCAAATTGGTTCTGGGTTATTTTCACTTTCTTGATGCACTTGCGCTGACCTTCCGTCAGTTGATCGATATCAACCAAGTCCCAGTCATTCTTGAAGTAATGCCCGATATCAACTTGGGCCCACCGTGCCCACCGAGCAATCACTGTTTCTTCGTTTTCACTTTCGGCACGTAGCACGGCGCGAACCTCGTGCTGCACCTGCAATCGTACCGCGGGCTCCATCATCAGGATATTTCCATATTCCGGGTTGGTATATCCAGCCCTGGTTGTGGCCTCGCGAACAGACCCCAAACGGCCCATGTAATAGCAGAATCTTCGTTTTTTCGGGGTCCAACGAAATTTGGGGTTCGTGTTGTCTTCTATGGACAGTAATTCACCATACCGATCTTCTGTTATTTCGTCCAATTCTTTAACCCTCGCTCGCGGCTGTTCTGCATCGCTCAATAGTAAACTGTTTTTCGTCAAACGCCAAATTTCACACACTACTTTTGCCAATTCTGCCTCGCGCGCCCAAGAAATGACGCAGAAAATCAAGGTTGAGATATTACACTTGTGAAGGTAGACCGACATAAGCAATTGATAATAGTGTTGTAAACTGTAAACTGGAAATATATGAGTTGTATTGTATGATTCAAGGAATCAACTCAAAAACAGTTTATTTATGGGCGACGCAGATCAGGCGATGATCTATGATGAAATGGCGGTTGATCATGGCGTTTTGAAAGGTGGTAAAAATGGTGGATTCTTGGATGGATTTTAATGGGCTGAGGGTGCGGGAAATCTTGCGGTTTCAGGTGGATTTTGCTATAGTATAGTTGCACCCCATCACTGCTCGTTTTGCCTGTACACGTAGGCAACGCTTCTTTGTCAAATTCGCCCCACCTTCACCCCTGAACCAAAACTCGGGTCCGCCTGTCTGTCTTCACTTCTGCGTAGTCGTCTTCATATGTCAGCCTTCACCTTCAGTGATTTGTCTTCACCTTCTGTGTAGTCATCTTCATATGTCAGCGTCAGTGCTCAGTCATCTGTGTCATCACACTCTGTACAATCGTCATCAGATAGATGAGTGATGCCCCTCCCTTCTGTGTCGTCTTACTCTGTGTCATTGTCTTCAGATGTCATCGTCTATCATGTCGTCTTCAGATGTCACCGTCTTCAGATGTCATGTGCTCTTGTGCAGTGCAGCATCGTTCAGTTGCTATTTGCAACTGATTGAGGTCCGTGGTTGTTGCAGTGCAGCAGACGGGGTGGCGACTGAAGGTAAAGGTAGACTGACGATGAAATGAAAGTGAAATTTTAAGAAAGATCAGCAAAAGTGAAACCGCCACCTACCTTCATCACTGCACCATCACCAATCCCAAATCGGCGCGTTTCTTGCATACTTTTACCGTTTCATCTAATAGCAAGAACCATGCCGATATCACCAATTTCACCACCTCAAAAAAGTGCGTTATTTACCCTAAATGATTTAAATGATTCCTTGTATTATATGAGCACGGAACTATAATCATATATAACAAACAAGCAATACTGCTCGTTTGTAACTCAGAAAGGAGCATACAACATGCCTAAGCAAACCGAAAAAAAGCGTTCTACCAAAACTGTCATTCGTGCAATTTACAGCAACAAAAAAGCTGCCTTCACGCTCGAGCAACTCATCACCAAGTGTAATGCTGCCCTTGTTCGTCAAGTAAAGCCCAACACTGTCGAAACCGCTATCATCGACCTGAAAAACCCCAAGTGGGCTGTCGGCGAAGTGCTCGTGCTCGAGAAAAATGAGAAAAACCAGTACGTTATTGCACAGTAATCACCACCCTTCTAGCGCCCTTCGGGGCGCTTTTTTTTTGCCTCAAATATCTTTTTTCAGTCTCCCAAAATCGGCACAAATCTTGCTTGATTTCAGTCTTGCTCTCCTAGCGTACTCACGCCCTTCAAAACTCAAACAATACTTCTCCCGCTCTTATTGGCACGTTCTCGCCACTCAAATATTACCCATACAAGTGCATTGGGTGGCACGAGATAATACAATCTCCCGCAATCTGTGCCCCCGTAGATCTTCGTCAGATGATATTTCGCGATTGTCATCATTTGTAAAATAGCCAAATGAATGGTTGTATTATATGACAGATGGACTATAATCATTATACTTAAACAGTAAAACAGAAAGGAGCAAGAAATGAAATACTTCGTCATCACAGTCATCGCCTACACTGCCTACACCGGTTTTCAACTCGCTGTAAAAGCTGCGGAGCTCATCCCTCAGCTGACCACCATGCACTAAAATGGGAGTAAAAATGGGAGACTTATTCACGCATATTCCGGCGCAATTTCCGGAGCTCGAGGATGACAGCTATGAGCTGAAATCCAACCCCAACGTTCACATACAGTGCTGCGAGGGCGGGCTTTACATTGTCCAAACGCTGCACAACTGGGACACGGATGAAGCGTATATCCAGTCAGTGTACTCCAGCAACTCATTAGCTTCAGCCATGCGGTTTGCTGCAAAGCTATAGCCTCACCCCAGCCCCGGTTCGCCGGGGCTTCATTTTGGATCACATATGAGCCCACATATGGGACCAGCACTGGCTTTCACCAAAGCTCTGTGGCTCTCTCCCGCTTTCACTTAATACCCACACCCATGTACCACTCCTCCATTTCAGTGGCTCACAGTGCCAGACACATCATCGCATGACCTGTGACGATATAGAGTTTGACTGATCAGAGCCGATCGGCCGATCGCAGACAGATCATCGTGAATGACCAGAGTTTGACTGATCAGAGTCGCTCAAAATGATTACATTTCAGACGATCAACCGCGACTGATTTCAGCCACTCAGAAAAAACCAGGGCCGCAAGAACTTTTGGAGCCGCAGGTGATTTCAGCCACTCAGAAAAAAGCCGTGCCGCAAGAAAATGAGTCGCCTTAAAAATGAATGAAGACGATTTGTGAGAGAGAAACCTGACGACTTCCAGTCGTCCTTTGCTCGCGAACCTCATCCTTTCATGCCACAAGCAATGAATCGCTATAAGAGGCTTTCACCTACAAACCTATACTCACGTCCAAATCAACCTACTTCGCGTGAGTGACAGCGAGGCTCGCAACCTCACCAGCCTTCTGACACAATTCCAAACGAAACCCCGACAGATTCCTTCACCAATCCCAAATAAATATGAAATCAAATCCTAGACGTTTTCAAATCAAAACTCAAAAGAATTCAAAAATAAAAATGATGAATTTGAATATTTTTTTTGAATATTTTCTTCAAACCGAAAATGGTTTTTTCATTTCAGAATTTGAATATTTTCTTTGAATATTTTGGTGAAAATTGATTTTAAATTCATATAAATTCATTGGTTGCAGAAGACATACGAGTAACTATAATCGTTTAATACAGCAATAAAGCTGTCTAGAAAGGAGCAACCAAATGCACAAGCAAAAACAAGTCACCTTCACCAAAGAGCTCATAGAGCAAATCGCTGCTGACGGAATGTGTTGCCCGCAGCTCGACCCACGCAAAGATTTTGAGCCTGAACTGACTTACGCTCAGCGCCTCGCAAAGTACATTAATTATGTCACCAGCGAAGATCGCACTGATGCAGAAGACCCGTCCATCATAATCATTTATTAGAAAGGAGCAACCAAATGCCAAACTTTGATCATTTGAAAGAAGCCGCCGAGTTCCATGAAGATGGGTGGCTCGGTTGCGAAACCAACGGCCCAGGATCAAAGCTCGAGATTGATCTTCTTATACTCCTCGAGCTCTTCTTGAATGACAATCAAATGCCTCTCATTCATAGTGAAGAATGGAGAGCGTACATGAATTCACTCAACCTGTAGTGAATATTTTTTATCAACAGAAAGGAGCAAATAGAAATGAGTAAAGTAGCGAAGTATCACGTCTTCGGTAAGACATATGACCGATTTGACACGAGCAAGTTCAACCTCACCGTCACCCGTGACCAATTGCAAGCGGTCCAGGATCTCAGAGATGATGAAGATGCGCTCGATGAATATTTAATGAACGTTGAAGGTTGGACGCTGGGAAGAGTGCTCGCCGGCACGATCGACAAGTACAATAATTTCGATCTTGAGGCTTTGTTGAAAGGAGAAGCGCAGTTTATCGGAGATGAAGATTACACTGCGGGGATTGCTGAAACCTTAAGCGAAGCCAAACTTAAATTCGTAGACGAGGAAGACTAATGACTACTCGCACGATTCACATTTTCGAAACCCAATTCCCTTATGAAGATGACGACGGCCCCATCTGGACCGAAGGTTTTCAATGCGGGCCCTACACTAACACCAACCGAATCCTTCTGGATGCGTGGGCTAGTTTCTACGGCCGAGCACTTGACAATGGCCAAACCCCGTACGACTTCATCTGGACGTGGGTAGATGAAACGACTGCCGAGGTCGTCTTAAAAGCGAGCGATGAACCGGGCTCGTTCGATGAAGTCTATACAATTAAACTGGGAGAATGATATGCGGCCGCGCTACATCGGACCATTCGTCATAATTATGATTTTGATTATTTTCTTTTAATTGGAGAACCAAAATGAAAAACGTAAAACTCAATGACAATTTCACCCAGGTCTGCGTCTGGCCCGGGACGGAAGTCAAAGAAACCGAGGTGGAAGCCTTCGTGGGGTTCATGCTTGAGAATTTCAAGTGTCGCATACAGTTCCTTGAAACCGTAGAAACAGCACCGGATATGAAAAACGGGTATCCGGTTGAAGGAACAGGTGGGCGGCACGACGTTTTCTTTGCGGTCCACAGTGAAGACGTCGGCGATTTCGCAATCCCGCGCATAACCTTCGGCATCCGTTGGATCGAAGATGTTTACGGCAATAAACAGGGTCACCTGTATCCGGCCCGCATAAAAGAATATTGTTCATGGTAAATTCATAGGTTGCAGAAGCGACCCCATTTGCTATACTCATTTAATACAGCAATAAAGCTGTTTAGAAAGGAGCAACCAAAATGAATCACGAACAACATGAAGCCTACAATGCGCTATCCGAAATCATGCAAGAGCTGCAAGAGCTGGGTGAAAGAGCTGAATCTATCACCCGTGAGCACTTCCCGAACGAAATGAGCTGGGCCCACGCTTACCGAGTATTTGATTTCGGTCACAGTGTCAATCGCTACGACAACACTTTCGAGGTATTGCTCGAGAACATCGAGAAAGAAGAAATGGAGGTCGCAGAATGAGCAACTTTAACCTTCCACCAGGCGTCAGCGTGATGGACCCGAACATTAACCCGGCTCCCATCGACGAAAAGCTGATCCAAGCATTTGAATACACCTACCAGACCATCGCTTTCGACCTACCTGGTGATTCAATCACACGCGACGACCTTTTTGATCTTTGCATCGATCATGTTCGCGTGTATGGTGAGATGGATGAGGAGTGTTTGGAGTACTGGGACGCGTTGAGCTACGATGAAAAGCTCTCGTACATGACGATCGTATTCAAATATGAAGAATACGAAACCGGCAACCAATTTTAGGAGAATTGAAATGAGCACTATGGCAGAAAATATCGTAAAAGCACTCAGCGATGAAGGTCTACTCAAGCATGACTTCGCAAGACGTCACGCAATTGAAATCGTCAGTGACATCCTGGGCCTAGAAATCGAGGACATCACTATCACGGATTTTGGTATCCCCGAGGACGACGATACTGAATATTCCACACGATTTAATTTCCATGAATCAATTTCGGATTTGGAGCACAAGCCTTTCAAGCAATGGACAGATGAAGACCACCAGCGCTTCAGAGATTCGTTCAATTGGCGGGCAGTGAAACTCGTCTGCAACAATCCACCAAACGCGTAGGTTGCTCCTTTCGCGTATTCCTGACCTGCTTATCAGTAATCGGCAGTGACGGATTGAGCGGCTTCGGCCGCTCTTTTTTATTGACAATTCATTTTAAATCAATGCAATTTTCAGGTTGCAAAAAACTCACAGTATACTATCATTTAATACAGTAGCACAGTACATTAGAAAGGAGCAAACGAAATGGCGTTAGAAAATTTAACATCCAAAGAAAAACACTCGCACCTCCGTACCAGAAGCAACGAGTTAGGCGAAGGCAATGACTGCACTGTGAAGGCACTCGCACTCGTCACTGACTCCACGTATGACGAAGCTCATGCCGTCATGAAAGCTCGAGGTAGACGGAAGGGCAAGGGCGCGAACATGGGGCTGTGGTTGCCTGCGGTGAATGATCTCGGTCATCATCACGTCACAGTGACTGGCCATTTTGAAGGCAAGACGGTCAACTCTCTCGAAAAAGAATTGCCCAAAGGCAAAAAGTTCTTCGTTCTTGTTAATGCTCACCTTTGCGCCTTCGATGGAAATGAAATTGTTGACTGGACGAAGGGACGGCGCCACCGTGTTAAGCAAGTCTACCACATTGCGAAAGAAGAAAAGGACCTCATGGAAGAGAACAAGTACCGGCCGAAAGTCGAGCGCATCAGCCGACTCGACGATATCATATTTTGGTACCACCATCTTGAGAAAGGAACGCACGGTGAATATCGAATTTACTTTCGTGAGAACGGTAAGGTTCGTTGGTTGAATACCAAGTACAGTGAATGGGACGCCGAAGATTCTGCCTGGAGGGCAGCGCGTCGTCGAATCGGCGTCGGTTACGAAGGTGAGCTTGATCCTGCGGAGGTTGAACATGATTAATCGAATCCGCAACCTGTACCGTCGCTGGTATTATGCCCGCAAAATTGAAAAACTTTTCTCAAAATGAATTTAAAAGAATACTTGCATTTCAGATAAAATGGAACTATCATTTAATACATGACGTCGCAATTGCGCGTCATCATTTAAACCCAGAAAGGAGTATGAATATGAAACTCGAAGACCTTGAAAACATGACCGTCGCCCAGCTCAACGAAGAGCTGAACAACTACGCCGGTACCAGCGTCAAGAAACGCAAAATGCCGAAAGACAAACTCATCGCTGAACTGGCTGATGTGATGATGGAAGTCGGTGACCTGGAAGTTGAAGAAGAGCGTCGCAAAAAGAAGCGCGGTCCTTCAACCAAGGAAGTTCTTCGCAGCGTTTTCAAGAACGCAAAGGTCGCGCTCACGATGGACGAGCTCATCGAGAAGTGCCCCACGGTGAAGCCTAACACGATTGAAACAGCAATCGTCGATCTGAAGAACCCCAAGTGGGCGAAGGGTCCGGTTCTGAAAATTGCCCGCGGTGACGACAACAAGTACCGCATCGCTCAGTAAAGCTTCATGGCCCCGCTCCGGCGGGGCTTTTTTGTGGGTCGCTGGTTGCTTTCACCACTAAAATGGACCGCGAGATTTGCGCGACACGCCACGTTCATATAATACCCAATACACTAGCCACCCGCATATTACCCACGCTTAGACAGCCATAGAGTACAGGACCGCGACATTGGCTACCTCTCGCGTCCAAATAATACACCCACCCTAAGTACTGTATTACATGAAAGTGGCTTAGATAGCCGTAGACACGCTTAGAAATGCGCCGCAAAACCGCACTGTTACGCGGTTTCCGCCTTTTTCTTCTCCTTGTATTCCGCAAACTTCTTTTCGTCGTGCTCGAGTTTTTCCCAGATTTGTTTCGGAATTGGAATTTCATTGCGCATGTACTGAAGCAGCTTTTGGTGACTCGCTTTGAACATCTTCACTGCGAGCAGCATATTGATACCTTGACGACGAACACGCACCTGAAATTCGTCGCCCTCTTTGATCCGCATCTTCTTCGGCATCGCGTCTCGTACTCGTTTCGGTATCGGCCTTATTCCCATCTCCATATGTGAAATGTAACCTTGGCTGACTTTAAACCTTTCAGCCAGTTCTTCCTGAGAAAAATTATTTCGTTTTCTCCAAATGGTGAATATTTCATGTGGCTTTAATTTCATTCTTTCTTACCTCTTCCAATTATCATTCCTCGGCTCTTTTTCTTCAACCTTTCCCCGATTTCTTCAATTGTTAATTCGGGATGGTCGTCTCCTTCAGGTGGGCATTTCACTCTTCGCCATTGTGGGTCACCCTCAGTCCACAATTCAGCTCGCCAGAAGGTTCCATCTTCAGCGACCGCGAAAAGGCTCGTTTCATTCACTGCAATCTGTTTCAGTCTACGCATTTCTTTCTCTCAGAAAAAACCAGGGCCGCAAGAAATTTTCAGCAGCCTGGTTGCGCCGCCGCCCGCTTCTTTCTCTCAGAAAAAACCAGGGCCGCAAGAAATGATGACTAGGGGTCACGGCGCAGAGGGTCATAAGTGTAATCTAACTCATGTTCTCCTCGTCGATTTAGCCTATCCTCATCCTCGTAATCAGGTTCGCAACTAGGCTCAATACCTTCGGGAGTCTCTATCTGCTCTAGGTCACACGCAAGGCATCGCCAATGCGATAAGTCACGTGTTCCATTTGGCAAACTGGAGTCACCCTCCCAGTCTGCAATGAATTCCCAATCGTGTTCACATTCAATTTCCATATCATTTTCCTATTTAATTTGAGATAATATTTTAAAATAATTTCAAAATTGATTTGAATCATTTGAATATTTTTTTGAATATTTTCCTCAAAACTGAAATCATTTTTTGAGTTCAATTATTTGAATCATTTGAATATTTTTTTTGAATATTTTTTTCAAAAAGGAAAGCACAAAATTCGACCTAGCTGCGCCCAATTCATACCCTTCTCGCTTACGAGGCTGGCTGACCTCATTAGGTGCTCTTTGGGCAGCCTACCGACTTCCTGCGCCGCTTTCCAATTGAACAGCAGGTAATCTCGCCCGACTTGCAGGAAGAGCCACGTATAGCCACCAGCGCGTCCTTTCCGTGCAAGCCATATTCTTTGATCATCAGTGTAGTGATCGATTCTTACGATCGTGCTCTCTCGTTTAGGCCACTCGTTGAGTTTTTTCAGTTCCATCCAACCATGGAACCCGTTGTTGGAAACGAAGGAAACGTCTGCAATACCAGTTTGCAATGAGTCCTCGTGCCGAGTCGCCTCTCTCCAATATTTGTTGGCACCCATTTGCTGCCGCATTGTGGTCCATAGACCAGCCTCACTCATTTTGAATATTTCCGTTCAATTTAGGAGGTTGGTAGGTTTCAATATATTGCTTATGAGCTTCATGCAAACAACCGCATACGAGGACATCTTCAGTCATTCGATTTTCTTTAATGTTTCAGGGTTATGGCACATCCTGCCCGTTGGTATACTACCGTCGAACGTTCGCCTATTGTCGTACTCTGGAGCGCGGAGGACAGTTATATCACTGAACCTTAAACTGTACCCAGCATCCTTGGCGCACAAATAGGTATCATACCGTGCCTTGCTCGCTGAGTCTGCGAACACAATTGATGTGACGCCAATAGCATCAGTTCTGAACGCCCTAATCATAATTTGAATATTCCGTAGTACCAATTCCTTGATACCGAGCCGCTTGTCTTCTCCTTGTGCCATATGAAATCTTGAGGTTCCAACAGAAATTTATCTACGTCATTAAAGGTGGCCAGCAGATATTTGGATCCACTCTTCCGAAAATTTTCGATCGAAGTTTCCATGTCTTTTGAACCGTATAAATGATTGAGGACATAGATACAAAGAACCAAGTCAAATGGAATGGGCAGTATATCCTTAGTGCAGTCAAACGAAGGACCGTGGTTGGCGATATCGAACCCCTGGTAGTAAATCGGACTCTTGCCCCAATCCACCTCTTTGATCCAATTGCGGTCACCGCAACCGACATCAGCGATGGTGTGAAGATCCCAGTCACGAATAACCTGCGGTAACCATTCGCGTATGGCTTTGGTTTCACTGATCTTCGCGCCCTTGCCGCAAATAGTTTCAGGCCAACCGCTATCCCATTTAGTCGGTCTATTCACTTGGTAACGGCAACCATCCGCAGGGTTCATCTCCTCCCTCCGTGAATGAATCACTGGCGTGATTAACCCAGGGTTGACGAGGTCGGTACTCTGCGTCATAATGACAAATTTCACACCTCCACTGAGTGGTGTTATAGCCACTCGGCGCAAACAGGATGATGTACGTTCCATCGCGTGGTGCGTCCTCCATCGGCTTCATACCGAGCAGACCCGCCTGCAGTCGTTGACATTCATCAAACAACGAGACATTGACCTCATCCAGGGTCATGTTGCCTCGCATAGGTACAACTTTCTCAACCTCTTCGGGTTCAGAAAGTAGCTCGGCCAGCTCGTTTATCTTGTCAAAGATAGCTGGTAATTCATTCAGGTTGAACTTCGTTTTCATTATTTTTCTCCAAATATTCCTTTCGTTTTGATTCCGCCCTTTCCGCGTAACGATTAAGAGCCTGCAAGACCTTAGGCTCGAGGACGATACGAGTGAAACTATCCTGCCCTCGCAAATCTAATATGATGCTGTACCCATCATAGCTCGCATAGACGCCGTCACCAAGGTAATCATCGTCGATTATCTTCTCACTCATGCCCTCACTCTACCTCCTGATTCGGCTCATTATAAGCCTCCAGCGGTATGCGAAGAGCACCAAAGTATTCTTTGACTACTCGTAAATCACCTTTTTGAATGGTACCTTTAATGACAGCGATGTAGGTGATGTACTCCTTAAACATCGCTTCGCCATGAAGATCCTTATGGTTGCGATCTTCTACCCAGGTGTTTTCAATATAAACACGGCAGGAAGGGTGAAACATGGCGTAAAGGTCCGCCTTCATTCGCGCCCACTCTACCGCCCACCAGCGCTCAAGTACGCCCCACGTTTTCGGTTGCGATGAGCGAAGATCATTCATCGAGTGGTGCTCCTATGCTCGATGGCTGATGCGTTATGGCGAGAAGACGGCGGCGGCGCTCTTCGTAAGATTGCATCTTGACCTCGAATTCGGCCCTCTCTTTTTGCTCAGCTTCTTTGATTGATTTGAGTGCCAATTCACGCACCCTATTGATATCAATGCTATCGACATCAATTTCAATTTCTTGTATGAGAACCCATCCGTGATCCTCCATTCCATCAGATGTGGTAGCCGTTATTGAGTGCTCACGAGTCCACTGATCAAGGTCCATAAATGCTTCTGGGTTTGATACATAAATAAATAATTTCATTTTAATACTCCTTTCCTATGTAAACCATATAATACTATAAGGTGCTATTTAATACAATTACTGAATACCGCAATTGCGTTCTTTCAGATTAACCCGCATCCTCGGATTGGTGATATGCATCTTGTCCATTCCTGGAGTAATGTAGGTATCAGGATTGAATCCGGCCGTGCGTTGAGCGCCAACTACATTGACCCATCTCCGACGATTATCGTTGATGACAGAAGTATCCACGTCATACCCATTCATTTTGCACCATTCAATAAGCCATTCCATTTGAGGTTGGTAAACGCCATGGTGTTCCCAATGTCCTGGATACGGCAAAACCATTGCGAGATAGCAGCCTAGCTTGGACGAGAGCCGTGCGACATTTTCCCAACACTGTACCTGGTCCGTGTAAACATGCTCAGTGAAGCCAAAATTAGTGACCAAGTCAGCTACACCTTCATACTTCTCAGGTATCCGTATTCCAAAATCAATGTTGATAGCGCCATCCAACTCGTTCCAATCAAAACATTGATAACCCGCACTCCATGCAAGGTATTGGTCACGGTACAGACCATTGGCATTCTTTTTGTTGCCCAACTCAAAAACCAGTTTGTTTTTGAACCACTTAGGTGGAGGTAATGCCCATTGTTCATCTATTGGTATAATATTCATTTAACCCTCGTAGTATAAGTCACGTGCCAATATGAAAGGTACTCGTAATGACCCCGTCATAGAATGTAAGAAGTCTGGACCCTTCGGGTAACCCGCTTGGTTAGATACAAATTCATAATAAAGGTACTCAGGCTCAAGCATCCTCCATCGCAAGAAATGAACGTCGTTGGTTACCCGAACGGTATGGTTCCAGGGATTAACTTTTTCAACTTCGGCCAGTTCCGCATTTTGTATATACGCTGGCGGGGTGGGATCATCAATATTACCCAGTCCTATTATAGCGACCATTTTCACTTGCTCGTCTTCTGAGACGCAGCAACCCACCCGCATCCAATCCCAGGAAGATGGATTCACATTCCAGCCACCTTGCAAAGAACCAAACTCCGGCGTAATCATCGAAAGTGGGAATTCAAATCGTCGAAGCATTTCGTTATCGTGCCATTGCTCCTTGGCATTACCATACATATCCTGAAGACTGAAACCCGTTTTGCCCACGTAGGTGATGATTCATCGATTCCAATCATAGTAGAATAAGCCGTCGCAGACTTTATCCCAAGGCCCCTCCCACCATGGTGGTTTACCTGACAATGAAATCATTGACACCTTGTGTTCTTCATCTACAAAGAGATTGGGTACGGGGCTTGGCGCGCCCGTTACCAACTGCGGCACGGCCACAGCCGCCACACCACCTGCCACGCCTTTTAAGAAACCCCTTCGAGTGATAATCATTTAAATCTCCAACCCAGTTTCAGGTCACGTAAATTTGTCAGGCATCCCGTATAATCTATAAAACGGTCCCATTCACCATTGCAATTATAGACTACCCAAACCCCATCTAGTTTATCCTTTCGGATTTCTTTGATGACACCATTCTCCCATTCATGGTCGGCGTAATGGTCGGGTTGGTAATGAACCTTTTGCCCAAACCTTAGTTTTGCTATGTCAATCAATTTTGAAATCCTCATAATGAAATGGGCAGCGAACCATACCATTATCACCTGTCGTTAAATTCGTCCAATTAGTACAACCAGGATGACCGCAAACTCGCTCGTCATGTTCCGGTATATTAGATTTCCAATCAAAAGTCGTTGGCACTGGATTAGCGTTCGTTTGCCCGCCGACAGTCTCACGCACTATGTCATCGTGATTAAATTCTGCCCAATATAATTCAAAAGCGATAGTGTCTTTTAGGGCCTCAAACGAATGGTACAGGCCTGGCTTCACTTGCATGAAATCACCGGGCCGCAAATGAGTCACATCGCAAAGGTCGTAATCCTTCTGCCACACACGGATTATTAGGTGGCCAGTCTCAACATAGAATCCGTTCCATTTGAATTGGTGCTTGTGCTTTGAGCACTGCGTCTGTGCGAGCGCCTCGATGCGGTGAAATTCCAGCACACCATTGGCATGTATGAGCGCCGTCTCGCCCCAGATTTTACCTGCTTTTCTCATTTCCTTCCTCTTTTCTCATTGTTCTAATTTGGCAACCCACATCCAAATATGCCTCCGCTTCTTCGTATGTGTTGAATCCCTTGAACTCAGCCCCGGAAAATCCTGACACGAGAGGTTCGCATTCCTGCCAGCTCGTCAAGATTGTCATGTTTTGCCAGCCCTTGCGGACTGCGTAGAAATTTTTAGCCATGAAATTTCTCCCGTTGTATTCCCCATAGGGTTGATTCTCGATTCCACTCTATCCCGCAGGACAATACGGCATCTTCTATCCCACTGTATCCCCAGTCCAATTCATTCATGAGCATGTTGGTTGCGACAGTGACTCCTGGAATGCCGTCCATAAGCTTTATCCTTTTGGCAGCGATTTCATACCCTAAATCATAGGGCCCAATGCCGCGCCGTTCCAGACTAGCAGCGATATCTTCAGGCGGGCGGTAGACTTTAATGAAATTGATCTTGCGGGACGCCAAGGCACCCCATGCACTCCATAAATCGGCAAACTCAACACCACTCTTGACGAAATCAATCGGGTGCCAATTATCACACCGTTGCATCGTATCTTTCATTATATCTAGTCGAGGGTTGGTGACTTCAACCATGGTGCCTTTGGGCCATTGTCGTTTTTTTGGATCACGGTCGATACAGGATTTGAGAGCCGCTTTAATCGTTGGATGCTCGTACGTTTTATAGGCATGGGTATCGTTGCCACGTGCGGCTTGAAATGGGTCGCTGGTACCGTCGCGCCAGAGTAAGCCGTGTTCCGCAAGTATTTTACACACCATGGAACTTCCACTACGCGATGTCATTAGAACTACTGTTAAGGTATCGGCCATGCTTGTATCAATTGGGTTCGAAATGCAGCTTCAATATCGCTCCGCGTTTCACTTTCTGGTTGTTTCACGGCATTGATATATTCCGTAGCTTTAATATACCTGTCATCGTCTTCCCATTTAAGAGACCATTCGAGATACATGCCGTCGCAGATGCACCTGTGATGTGCCCGCCACTGGCCTGGCTCCTGCGACAAATACACCAGGACCTGAGCATCTTCAGAGCCGATTGCCTCGGCCTTCGCGACCCACGCTGTCGCAAATTGGAACATCAGTCACCTATCTCATTGAGCAGCTGGGTTTTTATTTTTTCTATGGCGCCTACCACTGTAAAGACGTTGCCACCCATATTCTCGGTTTTCATGATTCCGAGAGAAGGCGTACTGTCACCTTCATCAATGAGTAGAAACACCCCCGCCGCGCCAATCAACTTGCCTGCTTTCGCTGACGCCAGCATAATCTCGAACATGCTGATTAGGCTATCGTTGCGTAGCCATTCCCGCATGTCAACAACTTTAATATCCGCTTCTTCGTTCATTATTTTCTCCTGGAAATTTTAATATGATGCTATGGATTCAATTTCGTCAAGCTTGCTCTTGAGATCTTCGATCTCATTGGCCATAGTTTGATTGACATTGACCTCGCAAGAATCAAGATAAGCGTCAAATCGCTCGGCTATTGCGGGACTTAGACCCTCCACCGCCCCAAGCTTACCATAGTGAATAAGTTCTTCAATTGTTAAATTATTCTGCTCCATTAAAATCCCAACCATTTGATGAAACCTTCCGCGTCGGTAAGGACTACCGCGATAATTGCTGCGGCAGCCAAATACCATAGGATACGCTCAATCATTTTTCCACCACCCGTATCAATCCATACGCATTTAACAGGTGAGAAAAAAACGAAGAAAAAGCCCCCAACGATTCTATTTCTTTGTCAATGGCACTGCGTGGATACGTCTTCGTGACATCCTTACCCCAGAGTTTTTTCTCTAGAGTATTCCACCACTCGACAGATTTACCTTTCCGCGGTGGCCGCCCTTCCAACGAAAGACCGATCATTGCGTCCTTAGGTACGATGGTCCCCCTCTTTTTGGTTTTATTTGGGGCGTGTTTATCAGGGATGACGTAGCACTCAATTTCGAATCCCTTTTGGGCGAATTCAACCGCGGCGTGTAAATCAACTTTTATCTTGCTCATTAATAATCTCCTTTCTTTGTTTGAGGTATAGCCAACGAAATTGGGCAGCCACCGCTTTAAAATCGATCGCTTGATCTCTCAAGTTATCGAAAATTCTGTATTCAAATCGCCGGAAGGATTTGAGTTGATATGTACAATTTCTACCGTGTCCCGACCGTATGACAGATCGTCCTCCCCAGCCTATAAACCAAGTCTGGTTATCCCTTCGTTTGACATGAACATGACTCCCACGTTGGTCCATTAAGTATTGAAGAGCCCACGCTGCGATTTGTGGCGTAGTGTCAAATCGATCTAGGTCTATTATCCCACCCATCCTTTCCATACCCTATTTTAAAATATTAAAAGCATCCCTGCAATATATGAAATGGCGCCGCACCGACAGGAGCGTGGGGGATCGGTGCGGCTCATGGCGTGCCGTGTCGCCAGTTGGTGTACCCCCGTTATCAAACTTTAACCCAATCTTCATTCATATGGACTATCCGTTGCGTGGGCGCCATAAACTCGATTATGAATTGCTCTGCGAGATAACCAACAACCTCGCCTTCGTACTTGGTTCCATCCGGTGCTGTAAATTGAACTACGTCTCCTTTCTGAGGCGCGCCGCGTGGCGGCTGAACATCCATGTAATCTTTCTTGATAAAGTCCTTCACCGGAATTGTTGAACTCGTTAAATTAACGACAACTGAATAATCTCTGTCAATTTTAAATTCAACGCCACGTTTCACCGCAGCCCTTTGAGCTTTGTTTGCCGCGTCACCATAACTGGTACCATCATTGAGATGACGAGACTTGCCGTTCTCTTCGAGCATAATTTTCCAGTGCCCTTCATCATCACCACCAGGATTGCTCTTTCCCGGCTCTACAAATACATGATCGCTCATGTGTATCTCCTTTCTTAAACATAGCTAAGACCAACTCTTAACTATGTAATATATGATACACCCATTAACGGCAAATTGCAATCCATGAATTATAGCCAATTCCTACGAACAAATTCATCACCGACCTGGTGCGGCTTTGGGTCACCATGAAAGACAACGACCCGTGTCTGCCCGCTTATCTGCCCAACACGGCAATCGTACTTGTAAGATTTGATCAGATTACCAGGCCAGTTCGCAATGTCTTCACGCAGCACTCGCCAAATCCAACATTGGTCACCGTGGAGTTTTTTCATCACGTCCTCACTGAAAAAATCGTATATGGCATTCAAACGAGGATCTCCAGAAGTCCACATCATTACAGATGAATTGTGAGCAGCATGACTGCGGTTGGGGCCGAAATTGTAGATCATAATTATAGGCTGCGATGCCCACTGCCGTGCCAAGACATCAATATCACCAGTGATGACCACGTCAAGATCAAAGTACAAAATCCTGGCTCCTGATGGAAATAGCCCGGGCATAAAAAGGCTCACCTTTTGCCACCAACCGCTCCATTTCTTAGCAAAAATTGGAATGCAATCTACACCACCAATGTGAACATCTGAAAGACAAACGAATCGGTGTGGCACTGAAAGATTTCGCTCTACCATGCGCTTGAGGCGAATGACGTAATTTGTATCGTATTTGGTCCCCCAATAAACACACACCACAATGAGTTCTCCGATCGTCTTATCGGATTCAATTGAGTAATGAGTCGTGCTCAGTGGAGGCGTGGAGAGCGTGACTCCGGTGGTGCTAGAATTATGTCTCTGTGAACTCGACTGATTATTTGGTATCCGTGTATCTTCTCTAACCATTCTGTGGCCTCGCCTGGTCTGTGTTGAACGTGTCTACCCGGACCCATTTGTGGGAGCGGCTTTTCTTCTATCATTATGAAAGGTTGATATTTCTCGATGACCCCGTGCGCTCCTCGCAATGCTTCTACTTCACGACCTTCAATATCAAGACATATGAGGTCACAGGCATATAATGGAACATCGTCGAGAACTAGTCTTGGAACTGGAACACCGATACCCGGTACCGCATCCATCGTGTAATAGGCACCCACGTTATTTTTTTCGCTTGCGTCAAGCACAGTGTTCACTTCACCGGGGATCTCACCTAGGGCTGCATTGACACACATGATGGTTTCTGGTACATGGGCCGTATTCGCGCAAAGGCACCAGTAATTTAATCGATCGGGTTCATACGTGAGAACGACCTCGAAATTCTCTGCGAGAGCCACTGGCCATACTCCGCAGGCACCTCCTGCCTGTATGGCTACCCGCATCTTTCGGCCAGCTCTTGTCATCGCAAGGTATACAGCATTAAGATCGCCAACCCAGTCATTTACAGCTTTCAGTTTGGCATCGCATTTAGGCCAAAGCCAGCGGCGTCCTTGAAATTCGATGTATTCGCATTGCTCGTGCATATTGTCAAATGGTCTGTCTTTAGAAGTCATTTATCGTTGCCTTTTCAAAATGCTCCAACGCGGACGTTGGGCAGAGGTTATAAACTTTGATGCCCAGGTCCTTCTCATCAATCGTTTCAAATTGTTTTATCAATCCCGTGAATTCTCCATTCGGGCCGGTCCTCGGGTTATGGTAAAGTGACTTGGGGTACTCACCAAAATAATGACGTGGTTGTCCAGGCGGGTACGCCATATCATATCCGAGTAGATAGAATTCTCGAACTCCGTAGTGGTAAGCAACTCCGAGTATTTGATACCCACTGGCGTGCCCATAGTGAATGTAGCGTGAGTCTTTTGAAAGGGAGTCAGCCCACCTTCCTTCAATGTAGTTGATGCCATATTTTTCACTCGTCTTTTTGTCCCAAGTCCATTTGTCGAATTCACCCTTTTGTAGGTTTGGGTCACTCCAGTACTCGTCCCACCACTCAGGATTGCACGCCATGTGAACATCTAGCTTCGGAACCTGCTGGTAGACATTATTGATACCGAATAGGTTCCAACCTTTCCGCTGTTTCATCTTTGCCCAATGTATCGCATAGGCGTTTAATGAAGGCCCTGTCGCAAGGATGATGCCCTTTTCATTTTGGAGCGTTCGAAATGGCATCTTCTAAGTTCATCGTTGGAAAAGCGGTTAGTTTAGTCGGGTTCGTTGAGTTGATTACTTTCATATCAGGTGGTACTTTGATTTTATCGAACTGGGTCGCAAAAGAATGGTACGATGTATTCCGTGCTAAACCTTTTGGATGATCCCCGAAAAAATGAGATTTGTTATCGACCAAAGTCATATTAAAACCAACCAGCACCATATATTTGATACCGAGCAGATAGGCGATGTTGGTGATCTGAAATCCACTGTTTGATCCATAATGGATCTTATCCTGCGTTCCACTCCAACCAACACCACCAGAACCCATAATCCAATGAATGTCAGGGTAACGTTTTTTTGTTTCTTGTTCAGTACCCCAAAACCCATTTTCACATTGCCCCCATTCTTTCACTTTTTCATAGTGGATGTTCCACCACCGCGTATCACAGGCGTAGAAAAAATCGACGTAAGGACAAATACGATAGCAATCACTGATGCCGATATACCTCCAACCCGATTCTGAATAAATTCGATTGATCGTTTCTTCATCAAGGCTTGGTCCCGTTGCCATGACAAAAGCTTTTTCTCCTTCAAATAATCTGGGAATGGGTTCATTATTTATTATTTTTGATGGCTTGGGTACAATGTAACCATGTTTTACTTTGCCTCGCCCCAATTGTTCCCCGAGCCGGAATCTACCAGTAGTGGGAGGCGCAACGGCACGCAAGTCTCCATTATCAACCTTGCGTGGTCGTGAGCTTCTTTCGCTTCGTGCGTTTTCGGAACTGACCAATTGAGCTCGTCGTGTACGGTTAGCAGAGGCGCCCCTAATATGTCGCAAATACCAGTTTCCCATATGTCTACCATTGCCTTTTTCATTATGTCGGCAGCACCACCCTGCAATAATGAGTTGAGAGCTTTGTGGGTATATGCTCTCTGTATGCGTGGTTCTTTGCCGTATTTTTCTTCAGCCTCCTCAAAAGAAAAGGCACCATCTTTCTTCGCTTCCTTTCGGTCTTTCGATTGCCATCTGTCCCATCGGCGTTTTCGCCCTAGTATAGTACGAATCCATCCACGACGTTTAGCCAGTCTGTCACATTCATTGTATAGCTCACGAATGAAAGGTAATCGTGCATGGTAAGTATTGAACATGGGTTTCACTTCTTCCAACGGCCGCCCAAGGTTCGCTGCCATAGTCGGCTCACCCATCCCATAAACTAGACCGAAGTTGATATTTTTTGCGGGCCGCCTATCAATTTCAGTTAGATCGGCCACGAACTTATGAAAATCTGTGTTTGGATCTTCTAAATATTGCTGACGAGTTCGCCAGGCAGATATACCTTTACCGTAATTAACGAGCAATCGAAATTCAATTTGGCTCCAGTCATCGCTGTACCAATCTTCACCTTCATCGGGAAGAAATAACCCTCGAATAAGCGGCCCTAGCTCTTCATCACGTGCTGGGATATTTTGAAGATTAGGGTGACTTGAACTGAAACGACCGGATACCGCTCCGTATTCATCACCTCGCAATTGATGAAATTGACAATGCACACGACCGTTGACCTGATTATTTAGAATGGTTCCTTGTACGAAAGTTCCAGCATGTTTTTCTAACCTGCGAACTTCACGGATCGATCGAATTATTTCATTATTGTGATTCTCAAGCCAATCGGCACGGAAGGATGGATTACCAGCTTCAGTTCTTTTGTAGCCTAGACCATTAGCTTCGCACCATCGCGCTATAGTTTCACCACTATTGGGATCTATGCCTTCGAGTGTCAACCTCTCGCGGAGTTCCGCAGCCTTATCCACGAGTCGGGTGTCAAGCTTTTGAGCTCCTTCAACGTCAACGCGCACTCCACGACGCCGCATAGCAAGTAGAAGAGGTATGAGCCTTGTTTCAAGATCAAATATACCTGTGACATTTTCATCTTTCATCTCCATTATCATTTTTTGCTTGCGCAATATTTCACGCGGCTGCTCTACGTCACCCAGCGCGTAATGACCCACCATCTGCGGTGGTGCTCGGTATATATTACCACCCTGGTCCTTGCGTGTGGGTTGCCCGCCATATGCGAGAGATAGCCACGTATAAAGAGCCTCGTCCCTTTTACCCTCCCCCAAATACTTGTTGGCCAACGAATCCAGGCTGTAAGTAAAAGCGTTCTCGTCTATCAGTGGCTCCGCCACTTGAACATCGTAGTAAGGCCCCGGAACCTTGACACCAGCCTCCCAAAGATAATCAAGATCGTACATCAAGTTGGTTCCAATCTTTGGTATTTTTTCCCGAACCAATTCACGTTTGGCCCACCGCAGGACTATATCGCGGTCAAGGTTCAAACCATTGGGATCATATTGTTGTTCATGCTCCATCGGGAAGTACCAAGAATCATCTTCAGTAGCGACCGCGATACCAACAATGTACCCATCACGCCTGACGCCCGGACCCTTTGAACGAAGATCGGGGTCATAAGTCTCGATGTCTATAATCAACTCTTCAGCGGAGTCTAACCGAGGAAAGTCACGTGGCCTCCAATCACATTCTTCTGGTATTGGCGGCTTGCGTCCAATGTAACCGCCTCCTTTCTTCTTTTCTTTGACTTCCTCCTGCCAGGCAAATCCCGCGGTGTCCCATCTCATATATGGACCCCCGCGATAATACCCTCAATATAAGGCCCTTCGAAAGGCACCTTCGGAAATTTTTCGAGGTCCATTGCTGTCGCTTCGGTTAAAACTTTCAGCAATGGAGTGGCATGGAAGGCGCCATATCCGCAGTTCGTATCAATTGCCGCCTCCATAGCGCCTTCCATCGTTGATATCTTATCACCCTCAAATTTAATAACTGGATGTCGCTTATCAGGAACGAACGGTAAGAGCTTTTCAACTATGCCTTTTTCATCACCACGTAATTTTGGAATCGAGTTCCATTCAACATCATCAAAAAATCTTGATACCTCTGGCCACTTCTCTGTGTACCGAACAGATTCCATCCAAACATCGCCTTCCATTTCAAATCCAATCGCATTCGTACGAACATGGATTGCGGTGACTTCTCTATTGCATCGAACGAGTTGATCGATTCCAAACGACGGCAGAGTAAACGATTCAACATCACTGAAAGAACTAACATTCCACGGCGTGCGAACTATCGTTACATTATTGGTCGCGTACAGATAGCCATCCAAATAAAGGACACTACAAGCCCACGGGCGACTGGCATCATCACTCACGAATTCGCGGATGTGTCGTATAGCGTGAAGAATTGAGTTATCCATTGGATCCCATTTTTCAGGTTTATGGCACACAGGAAAGACTTCTAGATTTGTCGGTATGCGAACTCGCATACGACCTTCAGTAACGTAAAGGAATTCATCTTTCAGAATAAGATTGGGGTCATCCATCGCTTCAAAAGCTTTTACAAATGGCTCCGCAGGGATATTGATTGATTCTTCGGACAGATATTCAGGCCACGAAGCATCCAATGTGAGCTTTCCGTTGGTGCCTTGTAAACGCCCATTGTACATATGAAAATGAGTCATTACCGGTATGAGGTCACGATCACTGACTACGCTACGGACTAGCTTTGCGGTTTCATAATTCGACATCACACAACCTTGGACCACGTGGTGGCCATAATTGGCGCCAGAAATCACCATTGCGAATTTGCATATAATGCCACTGGCAATTAGCCAGGTATTCAAGCCACTGCAATCGATTTTCTGATCTACGGACGTGCCCTAAGTGGTGGGCGCATATAGGCCACGCAGGGTTTCCTTCATCGCAAGTGACAGTCGGCACTCCAAGCAACACAGTTTCAATGGCGACTGTAGAATTTAACGACACCGCCATCCTGGCTCCTTTGCAATCGATTTTTAGATCGCGGTTTCCTGGCCAAGCTCTGAAAAGTATCTTGTCACCAGTGTTACCCTTAACGTAACCATACCATTCTTGAAGCGTGGTATGTTTTCCGCACCTCCCGACATCAAACTGACCAAGGAGTAAAGTATACCCGTCCTCTTTTTCACGCCATGGTTCAAGTTCAAAAATATGACGATTGAGTCGTTTAGGATTGACCTCATCAACACAGAATTGAGACCTTCCATTGAGACCGTTCCAACCAATTGCGACGTTGTCATTGACGTCACCCAAAAATTTTCGATTTACCATTAAATATTGGGTGTGGCCTCTTTCAACAGCCTTCCAATAATTAGGGCCGAACAGTACTGCGACGTCACTTCTTGGGTCAGCGGAAGCGGCGGATGTCGCGATGGCGCGTATGCCATGCTTGCGGAATCCTTCAACAAAAAAATCCAAATAGCGACGCTGCCATTTGATTCCTTGCTGGTAATGTATGACAACTTTCATAAATCAAATAAACTTTCTTGCTCTGGCTTGACGACTTCGTCAGGCACCGCACGATAAATGGCACTTTGTACCATTCTATTCCATATGGCTCGATGAACAAAGTCCGTTCGTAACTCTTCAATTGTCATACCAAATTCTTCAGCGTAGGCTGTGAACTGTTCCTGCTCAGGTTTACTTAAATTGACATAATGCTTATCCGCAAGATGTTTATTAGGGCTGTCGTCGCTGATAGATATAATCGTCATGGTACGCGGCCACCAAATATGCCCATAGGACGCAACCATAATCCACGAAGCTGAGTCCACTGAGTGCCACGGCGTATCTTGCATCATTGGAAGACCTGTGGCCGCAAGACCATGGGTCCGCGTTTCTTTCTTGAGTTGTCTATGCACGTCTTTGGCCCACCTGACGCGCATTCTTTCACCTACATCATTCCGCGGGCTGACGTTGATGTAGGTTCCCATATCTTGTACTTCTAAAAGTCGTGCTGACGATTCTCCTTGGTGGAAAACAGGGAGGACAATTTCTCCGAATTCCTTGACAAGGAGTTCGTAATTCGCATCTGAAATTCTAATTGCCTCATCAATCTCCTCAGTGCTTGGGGTTCTTCCTGGAGCACCCGGGATTTTGTCAAGGTTAATGAGCCAAAATTGCTGGCCAAGATCGCCATATTTTTCAAGGATTGCTCCGTAAGTTCTTTTGAGCTCATCTAATTTCACCTCTTCTCCTTTCGTCCACGCGGTGAACGCGCCGCTGTCTAACATCACCTCAAATTCATTGTCAATGGTCGCGCAAAGTGGAATCGTATTTACAGCGTAATTGAAATAATTACCGTGACATGAAAATAATCGGTACCGTGGTGAGCCGAGCCGTTCATCGGACTCAACAGAACCTTTTCCGATTCCACTGAAAAATACTTTCATGTCGCAATGGATGGTAAAACAAATTCAGGCCACTCTTCTCGCAGAGCATCCCAATCACCTTCGCGCCAGGCAATCAAGAACGACCTTGGGTCATCTGTTTCAATAGCGAAATCTATCGCGCTATTGAAATCAGCTTGGATTTGTGCGTAGTCTTCTTCCACTACCGCAGGCCTCCGGGAGTCATTATACCACTCGACGGTTCACGAAGTATCGGATTCTCCCATCGCTGCGTTGGCCAGAAAGGAATGCCACCGCGAGGGGTGAATTGTCCTTGAACTTGTATCCACCATGGATCCAACAGCTCAATAAAATCATGCGTTATTTTATTGACACACGCCTCATGAAATTCTCCGTGGTTGCGAAATGCGAACATATAAAGCTTCAGGCTCTTGCTCTCGACGCACCATTGCTTCGGTGAATATTCAATGACAATCGTTGCGAAGTCGGGTTGGCCGGTTAACGGACAAAGGCTCGTGAACTCAGGAACCTTTATTGAAACCTGTTGGGCGCCCGCAGGTTTATTACCGAGATCACTCCAGGTCGGTGCCTCGAACCTTTCTAGTATATCGATGCTCGGGCTGTCATATTGCGTGACCTTTGAGTTCTCACCCAACGCTTTCAGGTTGCTTGTATCTGTCATGTTATTCTCCTAGTCAATGTAGATTGGTTCTTTGTGCGGGCCGCTTGCAACCCAGTCGATCACTCGATCAACCTTGTGGTCTAGGCGCCAGTATTCCATCCACTGCTTCAGTCTTTCTAGCTTGCGAACGATGTCTTGCTGTTCAGCGATGCTGATGCGATCGGTGTCTTCCCATGTGCATTTGGCGCCTCGCGTTCCGTCCACCGTAAGCATGGCCCAGCCGCGTCCAAACGGACGATGGTTCAACTGGTTAGCGCGATCTGGTCGGCTCATTATGGAGAAACGAAGTAACTCAAAGTCACAGGAGAACGGATGACGTCCGTGGATGTTACAACGACCATCCGCCTGGTTCAAGTAATGGCAAAAGTGATCTTTGTTGTCTTTCTGAAGATCACTTACGATTGGTTTACCCACTCCATTGATCTCAACATGACGCATTTTGAAATGGGGCTCAGTTCCATCAGTTTTCAAAAATGGAACCTCATCTTCTTTATTAACCTCTGGCATGATGTATTCCACCGACAGCTTCGCACAACAACCGCCGCACATCGGTGGGCAGCCCATTCGCCGAGTAAATATCATCGGCGACACCCGCAGGGTTTTCGGCTCGTATATCTTGCCGCGGAATTCAAACGGTTCTTTGGTCATCGGCGCAAAGTATTGAGTGACTATCTTTACGATCGATTCTCTACTGTTCATTAAACCCCTCCCGCCATTGAGATGAGCCAACTGGGTATCGTTTATACCCGTCAACTAGTCTCTCAAATTTTTCATTTTTTGGATAAAATCTGAGTAAAAATTCACCCGTCCATTCGTGTTCGTTGATAACTTCTTCAACGTCATCTGTAGTACATTTGAAAAGTTCTGTCTGTACCCTTTCGTATCTTTTGGACAACTCTTTGTGGATGATTTTTTCCACTTCTGAATGAACATAGTACATCGTGACAGGACCTTCAATCAGCCAGCATTTAGCATTGGCAAATAAATCATTCGGAAAGTAACCTTGAACCGATTTCACCCTATGCACCCACTGACTGTAATGACGACAGCTAGTCATGCCCACCTTTACGAAAGACGGAACTGTTTCAAAACAGTAGATGCAATCAAAGCTCATGTCACCAAACTCATAAACTCCGCTCGTGCGCTGGCCTCGTCCAATATGGCGCCGCGCAGTGCGCTGGTTATAGTTGTGTGGCCCTGCTGGCAAATGCCACGAGACTCCATGCAGAGATGGCGACATCGCAGCATCACGGCCACGCCCCGTGGTTGCAAGTGTTCTACCAAAGAGTCAGCTATCTGCGTGGTGAGTCTTTCTTGAACCTGGAGTCGCCGAGCGAAACAGTCAACCAAACGACTAAGTTTAGACAGGCCAACGATACGTCCAAAGGGGATATACGCGACATGGGCGACCCCAAAAATATCAGCAAGGTGATGCTCACATTTGCTATACACAGGTATGTCACGAACCAGAACCATTTCGTCATAATTTGATGCTCCGTCCTGAAAAGTCTTTAAAATGGACGCAGGATCTTCTTCGTACCCTTTGGTCCAGTACCTCCACGCGCTCGCGAAACGGGCAGGTGTGTCTAAAAGACCCTCCCGATGAGCACCTTCTCCCTCCACTGCTCTTAGTAAATGGTTGCAGGACTTCTTTAAATCAAAGTTGAAGTCCGGATAAATTTCAGACACGGCGGAGTCATCATGCTCTTTATCCAACGCGTTGAAAAACGAGTTGCCCCAGTCATCATTTGGCATTGATAATGGCCTCCTTGTAAAACTCACGGTCTTCATAATCAAGTGGGTCCACCCACCCCATCCAATCGAAGGCCTCGAGCCGTTCCACGCAGGCACCACATTTCCCGCAAGCCTTGTCTAAGCCCTTGTAGCAAGTCCAAGCGTGGATATAGTCGTCTTCGTTCAATCCGTGCCGGCGACCTTCCTGAAGAATCTCACCCTTGTCAATATTGATAAAGGGTGCCTGGATAGTGACTGGATGGTAATTCGATATCATCGTGACCGCGGTCATCGCTTTAATGAACTCGTCACGGCAGTCAGGGTACACTGCATGGTCGCCGGCGTGGACCGCGGTATAGACATGATCGTATTCAAGCGACACCGCGTAACCGACAGCGATCGACAGCATTATCATATTGCGGTTGGGTACCACTGTCGCTTTCATGGTATCCTCGCTGTAGTGCCCTTCCGGCACATCGATATCGCTCGTCAATGAACTACCCTGGAGCAATGGATTGAGTACCTGCAAGTCAACGATCGTGTGAGGTATATCACGGACATTGCAAGTGCCTTGAGCATACCGCAGTTCCTTTTTATGTCGCTGGCCGTAATTAAATGACAATGCGGCCAACTCCCACCCTTCTTGGTGTAGGCAATGAATCATAGTATAACTATCCATTCCGCCTGACAATACGACTACTGCTTTCTTACTCACAAGGTGACCTCCGCTGAGCATTTTCTGGTTTCTTCAACAACGACTTTGACTAGCACAACATCCTTAGGAAGTAGCGATGGACCGATGTCATGCACAAGATATCGGCCCATGTTTTCTGCTGTTGGATTGAAAGGTACAGCTTTCAATCCGATATTCGCCACTTCTCGTAGACCTGGCAAGATTGGGTCAGATTCCCATAATAGAAATTTGTGGTCCCAATTCTCCTCCAACCATTCACATAGTATGGACTTTATTACCGAAAAATCAATCACCCTCCCGATATTATCAAGCCCGTTTCTGCCGCGGATAACGAAAGTAATCCGATAATTATGACCGTGAAGAAACCTGCATTTTGATTCATGCCCAACTACTCGGTGGCCACAAGAAATGTCGTGATACCTGGTTGCGTAGATTTCACTCATATTATTTTCCAAATTCTTCAGAAGCTGATTGCATGGCTTCATTTAAGGTTGACATTATCGCTGTTCCTACCTGATGCTGAACTGATACAGATTTATCGGATAGCTCGTTTATTCTGACGGACAGTACATTAATCGCGGATATGGCTCCTGAAAAGAAAGCCTTCCTTTCTACGTGATACGTTTCTGCGTCTAACGGATCTGATCCATGTGCAAATGAATAATACTCATCCCACGCTACCTGAAAATTAGGATATTCTTTTCCACCGATCCCATAAAATTCTGGCATTATGGTAATCCCACTATTTTGTGCTGCTGGATACATAAGCGATAGCCGTAGCGCATGGCTATGTCGCAAGCGTAACGGGTATTCCAACGGGTTATACTAGGGTCCACGTGATCCATATCCATAGGCTGCACCCAAACGGTGTCTTTGGGGCCTCGGTTGGGTCGTGCAAGACGCATGGGCTTATTTTCTACCTGAGTGGATGCCATCGGCAGCCCGTCTTCAGGTGATGCCGTATCAGCGTCAATTATGTACTTCCAATGGTAGCACCATGAGTAAAATTTGTCATGTATTCTGCCCGTTTTGGGTGAGCAAACGAGTGTCACGAGACCCTCCTTGATAAACGTCTCCAAACCCTCAATCCATAGTGTTCCATTTGTTTCAATTTGGACGCGCCACCCATGTTGACGACATTTATAAAGAAATTTAGTTATGTCTTGTCGCAGGGGTTCTCCGCCAGTGATGACGACTAAACCATGTTCATGCGCAGCGTACTGATGCCCCATTTCAGCAAAGGCGAGGACAATATGCTTGGCGAGCATATCAACGCTGGGATGCCACGTGCCACTTTCAAAATCAGTGTCGCACCAAAAGCATTTCAGATTGCACCCCCATAAACGAACGAATACCGCAGGGACACCCTGGAAGGGGCCTTCACCTTGGATGGTGGGAAATACTTCCTGGACTCGCAGGGAATTGGATGGTGTCAAATCTTGCTTGCGGATAGGGTTGTTGCCAAACATCAGGACAGCACCTTCACAATCGTGATGAACAATAGCAGCATCCCCATTACCAAAATCGTATGAACTAGAATCTCTACTTCAGGATATCTGATCATGAAATCTACCACCCTGTTAATCCATCTAGTGAACATTATTTCCATCCCCAAACAATGTAGCAACCGTCGTCATACCTGACTTGTTCGACACGGCCGAACCAAGCGAGTAATCGCATATCCCACCATTCTTTATCTTTGATGGTCAGGTGCAATTGCAAACCAAGAGCATCGCCATCTTTATCAGGTAGTCTTGCGATGCCAAACAAGACGCCAACACTTGTCATGGAAGCGATGTTCTCCAAGACAGTGTCTACATCTTCAGTTGGTATGTGCTCCATTAAGTCAGTGCAAAGACCATACGACGCCTCGTACAAGGTTTCCAATGCCGAGGCGTCACGCAAATCAGCGAAGTGTACGTCATCAAAATACCTCGGAAGAATGGCATTGCTTGCGATCTCAATACCCAACGGGTAGAAGCCTTGCGATTTCATCCAGCCTAATGAAGTGCCGTTGCCACAACCGAAATCAAAGACAGTTGATCCGCGCTTCACCTCTTTCAAGAAAGGAACTTTATAGGGCTTGCCGAGGCCGGCGTCTGTCCAATCCTTGCCGTACCGCGAACACTCGTCCCAAACCTTTTCGTATTTGGCTTTTTCAGTTAACATGGCGACACACCAACAGGCAATACTCGCCTTTCACAACTCGTAAAAGAGTGACGTCTTGAAAAAACTTGCCGAACTCTTTCACCCACCACTCCGGCGGCCGCACAGTCATGTGTAAAATTTGGCCGATCTTCTTTCCGCCTCGGTCAGGGCGCGTACTGATTAGGAACGCTGCTCCTTCACGTGTGGCGTCGTATATAGTCGCTATGGCTTCGGCGACTTGGATGGTGGGCAGGTGCTCCATCACATCGATCGATATCACCCAATCATAAACATCGTCACGATCCCACGTAACGATGTCAGCGATAATGTCAGCGCCACTATTGGGTGCGAGGTCAAGTGCCGTATATTCGTGGTTTGGGAAGAATTTTTTCATCCGACCATCTCCACCACCAACATCCAGCACGGAATGAAAAGAGTGCAACCCCATCTCTTTTGTCAGCGTCCCAATTATCTCCACCCAATAAGGATGCTCATAATTGTTGCCGTAACCTTGAGGCAGGTCCCACAGCAGAGTATATTTTTCAACTTCTTCCATTACATTTCCTTTCGGCCTTTGGCAGGTTGGCGAACTGTATTAGCACACAATAACACGGCAAACTTCAAAGTCAAAATACTGAATTACTACACTCTTTTGACATTGCAACGGCTCCAGAAAACGTGGAAGACAAGCGATCCTTCTAGTAACAAGACAGTGTTGATAAAACGGACATCCTCCCCTTTTGGCATGGGGTGACCAGTTCCACGGATATGGATGACACGTGGAACCGTCTCCTCAATCGATGGATCAACAATAGCCCACAACATCAAGCTACCCGCTTGTTCATGCACAGACAAGATTTTATGGCCGGCCGGTAAATAAAGGATTTGCTCGTCTCTTATGTCAAGATGGTATTTAAATATAGTGCTCATGATTATGTCTCCTTTACGCGGTCATTTTCCCAAATGATGTTTTTAGCCACTACAACGTAGTCGCCAGATACAAATTTTTCACCGCCGACAAAGGTCATATCTTGAAACAAGGCAATAGAGGGCGCGGTAATAATCAACCAAATACATTTTAGTTTTATTTTAAACAGCATCATTCCTCCTTTACGCTTGGTTGTTTGGGTAGGGGCATCCAGTGGGTTACGTCGTGCGGACCTATTACAACAGTGCATTCCTCTGCATAAGGCTGCCACAACTCCCAAACTGGTTCGCCTTCGTTTGGTGTCCCTTTATAACAATCCCCCCGCTCAGTGGTAAAGCGCAGCGAGCCTATAGCTGTTTGCGTACCCTTAATATTTATAATCCCAATAACAGGCGGGCCGTTAACTATCGGTAGTTTTTCATGTACATCAATCCAATTCACAATCATTCCTCCTTTCTAAAAAACCCGGGGCGTATAGCAGTACGACCCCGGGAACCGTGAAGCGCCTGGCGCCTAGGCGGCTTCTTCTTGGATGAGCTCGAGGGCCGGCACATCGCACATCACATCCAAATGCTCATGAAGCTTGGAGGTGGTACGTTGCAGGCTGTATGGATCGAGCCCTTTATAGGCCTCAGTGCAGGCATTGAAAAACCGCCATACATTGGAAGCGTTGAACTCTTCGTGGTCTGGCTGATCCCATTGTTGGACGACTTTGGGTAGACTGCGAGTGTTCAATACGCCGGAGCGAAAAAGCTCTACCATCGTGAACTCGGCTTCACGATCACCAAAGTCTCGGTCCTTATAAGACTGGTACCTTTCACCCTGGAAGACATCGAGTTTGATGACGTTATCCATCGCGCTTTCGATGCGCCCGGGCAACTGATCCATGACGTTCGTGGTGTGCTTGTGGCCGACAACAACTTCACCCGAAAAGGCTAGATTGTCACAAACAAACACGCCGCCGCCTACTGCGATAGATGCCGCAAACCATTTGACGTGCGAGTTGCGCATACCTATCACCGTCGAGTAATCTTCATGGGCATCTTGCCCGCGGACCTCGAACATGCCGAAGTAATTGGCGCCGTCTTTGGTTAAGCCGTGGGCTTCACTCATGACGCGTAGGTTGCGATCTTCGAGACGATCTTGAACCAGGTTGACGAAATAATCATGGTTGATAGGACAGAAGCTTCTGGTAACCGGCGGAAGCTTGACTTTCGTGAGTGCTTTTCGCTCAATAGCGGAAGCGCCACAATGCAACATGAGATTCAAAGGCATGATAATACTCCTTTCTAAATTTAACGACAGCGGTATTGCTCCCGTTGTCTTATAATACTAACATCTTATTGAGTTATTGCAAGCATTGAATAAAATTGAATTACAGCCAACTTCAGACATCGTGCAAACACTCCTTTATGTCGTATAAAATATCAATAGCTCGCTTTCCGTCCGTCCAACCTAGTTCCTCGATGCGGCGTAGCTTCCCGAACGCGTTCAACGCGTTTTCG